>RCUK01001734.1_pt1 | contig 13085 bp, 4 predicted proteins | sample 2166381 | NCBI WGS metagenome assembly RCUK01 (sample SAMN09932809, study PRJNA488358) | compost metagenome | isolation source: compost soil in an enriched community | place: Germany: Experimental Botanical Garden
GAGCAAGATTGCGCGCGAACTGATCCAGAACCGCAGCGCGCAGTTCAAGGAAACCGGCAAAGGGTCCACCACGCCCACCCTGATTCGCCGGGCGCTTCAGCAGCAGCAGTTCCAGTCCCAATTCACGGGCGGCGCGTTCGCGGGCTATTGGACGTCTTGCGACGTGCTGCCGCATGATTACTACGACTGCTTCGCGATTCGCCACTACCAGAACAACGACCGCGTGTGCTCGGTGGACGAATCCTGGGCGTCCGGGGCGGTCTACACCAAGCGCTACGTTGCCAACGTGGTTGACGGCAAACCGCGAGTCATCGCGTCATGTTCGTTCAGTAGCGCCGACGAGGCCTGCGCCACCGTCGGCGATACGAAGGCGAATTGGAACCGGCAGCCCGAGGCACCGCAGTATGTGTATGCCGACAAGCCGCTGCCGAAGCTGGATGGCGAGATCGAAGCGTCGGACGATACCGAATGGGTGCAGGCCTGCCTGACGGACCCGGCGTATCCACCAGGGCAATAGCCCGGCGGCGGTGGCCGTGTAAGGCGCATGCCGTCGATATTCAAGCCGATACGCAAAACTTTCTGTTTCCCGAGGGCTGCGGCGTCATCGCGTCTTAAAATCCGGCATTGCAGATTTTCGCTGCCGGCATAGGCCCGCACGGAACCGAACCGAGAGATATCGATGGATAAGCGACAAGACCTGGAACCGCCGGCGATCCAGGAGGGCGCGGCGCAGACCAGCGCGGTGCAGGCCGACGTGGTGGTTGCCACGGGGCCGAACACGCTCGACGCCATCACCATCGATATCGAAGCGGATCCCACGCTGGGCTACGCCTCGATTCAGAACGCGGTTCCCATCGTTCGGACGTTGCGCGTGACGAACCGCTCGGCGCACACCTTCGAGAACATTGAAGTCCGGCTTCGCTGCAACCCCGCCTTTGCCCAACCGGTGACGCTGCGCTTTGACGTGCTGGTGCCGGGAGAAATCCGCCGTGTTTCTCCGCTGGACCTGACGCCCGACCACAGCTACGTGGCCGACTTGCAAGAAGCCGTGCGCGCCAGCATCGATGTGGTGGTGCAGTCCGGCACGCAGGAAATCGGCCGGGCTTCGCAAGCAATTACCGTGTTGGCGTATGACCAATGGGCCGGCACGCGCGCCTTGCCGGAATTGCTGGCCGCGTTTTCCATGCCGAATAATCCGGCCGTGGATGGGCTGATTGGCAAGGCGTCCAAATTGCTGCGCGCGCAGCACGCCGATCTGCAGATGAACGGCTACCAGTCGAAAAGCCGCGACGTCGTGTGGAAGCAGGTGTCCGCCATCTACAGCACGCTGGCGGCCGAATCGTTGCATTACGCCGAGCCGCCCGCGTCTTTCGGCGTGGACGGCCAGAAGATTCGCACGCCAGACCGCATCATGGACGCGCGGGTCGCGACGTGTCTGGATCTGGCGATGCTGTTCTCGTCCTGCCTGGAACAGGCGGGCTTGCGCCCGGTCATCCTGATGAAGGACGGGCACGCCTGGGTGGGCGTATGGTTGCATCAGGCTTGCTTTGCAGACCCGCTGACCGACGACGTGCAGGCCGTAAGAAAGCGCGTGGACAGCGGCGAATTCCTGGTCTTCGAAACGACCGGCATCGCGCAGCATCCCAACTTCCGGCCGTCGTTGCGGCGCGCGTTGGAGCAGGGCGCGGCGCATCTGCGCGAAGAGGACACCTTCCGCTACGCCATCGACGTGCATCGCGCGCGTGAATTGCAGATCAAGCCGCTGCCGTCGCGGGGGGTGTCGGTTGCGCCGACGGACGCCGATGACGCCGAACTCCCCGCCGCCATCGAACCCACGCCCGACCTGCCGCCGCTCGACCCGGAATTCGTGATCAGCCTGGAGCCCGCCGACGACACGCCGGAAGGCCGGCTGGCCAAGTGGAAATCGCGCCTGCTGGACCTGACGCTGCGCAACCGTTTGCTGAACTTCAAGCTGACCAAGTCCACCTTGCCGCTCGTCGTGCCCGATCTGGCCAAGTTGGAAGACGCCATTGTCGACGGCAGTGAATTTCGCATACGCCCGTTGCCCGCCGCGTTGATGGACGGCAGCGACCCGCGCATGGCCGAGGTGCATGTGGGCCGGGGCGGTCGCGCGCCGCTGGACGACATGGCTCTGGACGCATTGGGCAACAAGGAACTGATTGCGCGCGTCACGCAAGAAGCGCTGGACGCCAACCTGCTGACCATCTTCGGCGCGGCGCGCACCGGGCAGGAAGAGGGCGGCGCCAACACGCTGTACCTGGCGATGGGCATGCTGCGCTGGACCGAAAGCCCCGGCGCGGAAAGCGCGCATCTGGCGCCGCTGATCCTGGTGCCGGTGTCGCTGCAACGGCAGTCGGTGCGCAGTGGCTTCCGGCTGGTGCGCCACGACGACGAGACCATCATCAACCCCACGTTGCTGCAGATGCTGCGCAACAACTACGAGCTGCGCATTCCGGGCCTGGACATCCTGCCCGCTGATGACAAGGGCGTGGACGTGGCGCGCGTGCTGCAGGCGTTCCGACTGGCCGTGCGGGAAATCGCGGGCTGGGAGGTGCTGGAACAGGTGCATCTGGGGATCTTCTCGTTCACCAAGTACCTGATGTGGAAAGACCTGCAAGACCGCACCGAGCAGTTGAAAGCCAATCGCGTTGTCAGGCATCTGATCGACCACCCGGGGCAGGCGTTTGCCAAGGCACCCTTCGACCAACGCTTTGACCGCCTGGACGACAGCTACAAGCCCGAGGACCTGCTGACGCCGCTGCTGTCCGATTCGTCGCAGTTGAAGGCGATCTGCGCGGTGGACGCGGGCCGCGACCTGGTGCTGGAGGGGCCGCCGGGCACGGGCAAGAGCCAGACCATCACGAACCTGATCGCGCATCTGCTGGCGCGCGGCAAGACGGTGTTGTTCGTCTCGGAAAAAATGGCCGCGCTGGAAGTGGTGCACCGCCGGTTGGCCAATATCGGCCTGGGCCCGTTCTGCCTGGAACTGCACTCGTCCAAGGCGCGTAAATCCGAGGTGTTGCAACAGCTTGGAAAGGCGCTGGACCACAGCGGCCAGCGCGCAAGCGAAGACTGGGCGCGTGAAGCCGAGCGCCTGACCGTGCTGCGCCAGGACTTGAACGGCTTGGTCGATGCGCTGCATCACACGCATGCCAACGGCCTGACGGTGTATGACGCCATCGGCACCTGCATCCAGAACGCGGGCAAGGAGCCGTCGCCGATGTCCTGGGCCGACGCGCAGGCGCATCAAGTCAAAGACCTTGCGCAACTGCGCGAGACCGCGCGCCGCATGTCGACCTTGTCCCAGGAACTTGGCGTGCTGCATGGCCATCCGCTGGCGCATATCGGCATGGCCGAATGGAGCCCCAGTTGGCAAGACGCGCTGCTGGCCGCGGCGCAGGCGCTGGAGCAAGCGGTGGCCGGCTTGCATGCGCAGGCAGTGGCCGCGGGCGAGGGCGTCGGTGTGCCGGCGCAAGGCTTGAGCCTGGATGCCTATGCGCATCTGGATCAGTTGTTCGACGTGCTGCTTGCCGCGCCCCAAGTGCCTGCGGGCTTGGCCACGCAAGCGCACGACCCCGCCGCTCGCTTTCAGGTGCAGGCGCTGGCTCGCCACGGCCTGGCGCGCAACGCGCATTGGGCGCAGGTGGGCGCGCAATGGAACGCGCAGTTGGCCGAGCTTGATGCCAATACGTTGAAGGCCGAATGGCTATCCGCATGTTCGACCTGGTGGCCGAAGTCCGTCTTCGCCAAGGGCGGCATCCGCAAGCGGCTGGCGATGTATCGCACGGATGGCCAGCGGCCGGATGAGGCCGCGATTACGGCCATGCTGGCGCCCTTGACGCTGGTGAACACCGAAGACCGCGAACTGGCCGTGTTGAAGGCAGACGCGCAGCGTTTGCTGCAAGACAGCTATACGGGTCTGTCCACGGATTGGGAACAGGTCCAGCGCCATGAGCAATGGGCGGCGCGCTTTGCCGATGCGGTCACGCAGGTGGCAGGCGACCCCGTTTCCGCCGCCGACTTGCGTACGCGCCTGCAAGCGCTGGTGGGTGAAAACCGCGCCTTCCTGCAACCGGGTTCGCCGCTGGGCAAGTCTTTGCTGGCGTATCGGAATGCGTGGCGCGCCGTACAAGACCGGTTGGCGGAAGTTGATGCACTGGCCAAGCCTACTGAAGCACTGGCGGGCGCATCGGATGCCAACGGTGCGCTGGAACGCATTCAGGGCGTGCTGGCGGGCTGGCGTCATAACAAGCAGTACTTGATGCCGTGGTGCGTATGGCGCCAGGCGCGCGAGCAGGCCATTGCGTCGCAACTGCAAGGCCTGGTCGCTTCCCTTGAGCAAGGCCGCGTGCCGTTGGAGCAGATCGAAGCGCATTTTGAATTCAGCTACCGCAACTGGTGGGTGAAGAAGGTCATCGACCATACACCCGTGTTGCGTGCCTTCTCCAGCGCCGACCACGAGCGCAAGATCCGCGAATTCCGCGATGCCGACGACCGTTTCCAGAAGCTGACGTCTGCCTACATCGCCGCCGTGTTGGCCGGCAAGGTGCCCGATGGCAACGGCGTCCTGGTCAGCCCGGACAGCGAGCTGGGCCTGCTGCGCCGCGAACTGCAAAAGAAGACGCGCCACGTTCCCGTGCGCCAACTGATGCAGCGCCTGCCTTCCCTGCTGCCCAAGCTCAAGCCTTGCCTGCTGATGTCGCCCTTGTCGGTGGCGCAGTATCTGGACGCCGGCCATTCGCAGTTTGATGTGGTGGTGTTCGATGAAGCCTCGCAGATTCCAGTGTGGGATTCGGTGGGCGCCATTGCGCGCGGCCAGCAAGTGGTGGTGGTGGGCGACACCAAGCAGTTGCCGCCCACGAGCTTCTTCAGCAAGTCCGCGCCGGAAGAGGATGGTGTGGGGGATGACGGCCAGGTCGAAGACCTGGAGAGCATCCTGGATGAATGCCTGGGTGCCGACATGAACCGGCTGCGTTTGCAGTGGCATTACCGCAGCAAGCACGAAAGCCTGATCACGTTCAGCAACGTCACCTATTACGACTCGCAGTTGATCACCTTCCCGTCGCCCGTCACGGACGACGTGGCCGTGCGCCTGGAGAAGGTCGCGGGCATCTACGACCGGGGCGGCAGCCGCACCAACCGCCGCGAAGCCGAAGCCATCGTGCAAGGCATTGAACAGCACTATCTGGACAAGTCGCGCCGCCGTCAGACCTTGGGCGTGGTGACGTTCAACCAGCCGCAGCAATCCCTGATCGAAACCCTGCTGGACGCGCGCCGCCGCGCCAATGCGGAACTCGACAAGGCGATCTCGGCGCAGTCCCGCGAACCGCTGTTCATCAAGAACCTGGAGAACGTGCAGGGCGACGAGCGTGACGTGATTTATTTCTCGATCACGTTCGGCCCGGACGCCGCCGGAAAGATGACGATGAACTTCGGGCCGCTGAATGGCGAAGGCGGCCACCGCCGCCTGAACGTGGCGATCTCGCGTGCGCGCGAGGGCGTGGTGATCTACAGCACGTTGATGCCGGAACAGATTGATCTGTCGCGCGTACGTGCCCGGGGTGTGCGCGACTTGAAGCACTACCTGGAGTTTGCGCTGAAAGGGCCGCGCGCCTTGGTCGAGCAGTCGCTGCCGACCGGTCGCGAGCCGGACAGCCCGTTTGAAACCCAAGTCATCAAGGTGCTGCGCAATCATGGCTGGGTGGTGCATCCGCAAGTGGGCTGCTCCGGCTACCGCATCGACATGGGCGTGGTGGACCCGCGCGCGCCGGGGCGCTATCTGATGGGCATCGAGTGCGATGGCCGCGCGTATCACTCAGGCGCCACCGCGCGCGATCGCGATCGCTTGCGCCAGGTGGTGCTTGAAGGGTTGGGCTGGCGCTTGCATCGGGTGTGGTCCACCGACTGGTGGATCAACCCCGAACGCGAAGTGGAGAAGATTCTGGCCCGCTTGAACGCGGAGCTGGAACGCAAGGTCGAGGACGAGCCCGAGGTGGAAGACGCAGACGCAGACGCAGACGCAGAGGCTGAAGCCGAAGTTGAAGCCAAAGCTGCTATTCGGGCGGAAACCGCAATCGAAGCCGCAATCGGAGCCGGAGCCGCCACCGCACCCGACGGCGCCGTGGAGTTTGTGATCACGACCGAAGAGGGCGATGCCGCGTGGGCGTCGGCGGACAGCGCGAAAGTCAGCGCATCCCCGGGCGGCATCGCGACCTATCAGCTGGCCGACCTGAGCGCTGCCGGGGGGGACCCAGACGCCTTCTACAGCCGCGCCAACAACGCGCAATTGGCGGAACAATTACGGCTGGTCATCGACACGGAAGGCCCCATCGTCGAGACCGTGCTGCACCGTAAAGTCGCCCGTGCCTGGGGCCTGGAACGCACAGGCGTCCGAATCGTTGAACGGTTGCGGACATTAACGCCGATGGAAGTGGGCCAGACGGATGAAGGCGAGGCCACCTTCTATTGGCCGGCCGGCATCACACCCGAAACCTGGAACGGCTTTCGCGGCGCAAGCGACGACGACGCCACGCGCCGCCGCGTGGATGATGTCTGCATCCAGGAACTGGCGAACGGCGTGCTGCACGTGCTGGCCATGACCGGCAACGCGCCGAAAGCGGATGTGATCAAGTCAGTGTGCCGGCTGCTGGGCATGTCGCGTACGTTGGCGGATGCGGAAGCACGCATCGGACACGCGATAGCCGGGCTGACGCAGCGAGGCGTGATGCGGGAAGAGATGGGGATGTTGCGGGTGGGGTAGGGCGGTCGTGTGAGGGCGTTACGGCGCAGTGACAGGGTCATGCGTAAAAATTCCGTAGCGCTCCTCCGATGATCAATGCCAAGACCGAAACGGTCATTCCGCCGTAAGCGAGGAACAGCGGAATTTTTATATCGGGAGGTATGGTGCGAACATCGCTTTCAACAAAAATCTTATGAATATTGTTGAGTGGCCAAAAATTCGCTTTATGAAGGGATAGCCATATCAAAAGCGTTGTGGCAATGGCCAGTTTTTCATAGAGCGTTAGCTGGGATCTGGTCCTGCCCTTCGCTATAGGGTGGCTCGTCAATCTGATGGCGTCGTCAAGTTTGAAGTAGTAGAAGTACGCTGCAGAAGAAATATAAACGACGAACGCCAAGACGAAGACCAGTCCTGCAATGGCGCCGATATGTTGTCCGCTTAGCTCTGTCATTCAAATCAACTCGTATCCGTTTGTACTCAAGTCGGCGCCCAGCGACTTACCAAGAGCGGCCCGTTTCGTTGCGTTGGACTCTCGAATAGCCGGCCCACCAGATGCACCCTCCAGCAAGATTTTGAAACCCTCTGCCCCGCGCTGCGCCTGATCCGTCCACACCACGGACGTAGAATGCCGCTTTTGATCAGTGCCATACGGCTCATAGGAACGAACCATGAAAAAAATAATCCTACTTGCGTCCGCATGCGCCGCGCTGCTACAGGCTTGCGCTCCCGTTTCGTCTCCCAGCGAAGGATCGTCCTCCATGCCCACTTCTACCGCGACGTCGCCCGCCAGCCAACTGAGCTTGCCTGCGTATTACTGGCGCCTGGTCTCCGCCACCGATGCATCCGGCAAGTCGATTCCGACCTTGCAAGCGGGCGTTGAGCATCAGTTGCGCCTGGCCTTCACGAAGGATGCCTTGAATATCCGTGGTGGCTGCAATACGCAGTTCGGCGGTTATCGCTATCAGAATGGCGTGCTGCAAGTGGATAACCTGGCGTCCACGATGAAGGCTTGCGAGCAGAGTTTGATGCAACTGGATGCCGAGATCAACGAGCGCCTGAAGGGCGAGCTGCGGGCCACGCTGTCTGGCGATACGCATGAGCCCGCGCTGGAGCTCGTGGGCAAGGACGGCACCGTGCTGAAGTTCGTGGGTGAGCCCACGCCCGAGACGCTGTACGGCAGCGCGGGCCAGATCATGTTCCTGGAAGTGGCTGCCAAGAAGGCCGAGTGCAGCCATCCGATGATTCCCAACTACCAATGCCTGATGGTGCGCGAGCGCCGCTATAACGAAGCCGGCGTGCAGCAGTCGACGCAGGATAAATGGCGTCCGCTGTATCAGTCCATCGAAGGGTTCGAGCACCAGGAAGGCGTGCGTACCGTGCTGCGTGTGAAGCGCTACGACTGGAAGAACCCGCCCGCTGACGCGCCGTCCAAGGTGTATGTGCTGGATATGGTGGTGGAGCAGGACGCTTCGAAAAAGTAAGCATAAGCACGTCAATGAAAATGCCGGGCCGTTTAAGCGGCCCGGCATTTTTTCTTGCTCGCGCGTCAGTTTCCTGACGGCTTGAGCGTCAGCGTATCCGCCCGTTCGCTATCCACCTTGGCGCGGCTGAACGCCATGGGAAAGTACTCGCCCGTGGCCCAGCCCTTGAGCAGGTCTTGATAGTGCGGGCTACGCGGGTCAGCCGATTGGCCGGGCACGTTCTGCACCCGCGAGTTATCCCAGTTCGCCACATCGATCACCTGGCGATACGACGCGCCGCTGATCTGCCGGAAATCGCTTTTGCGGAACGTCGCGCGATGCACCGTGTCGTTGTCGCCGCCCACCGGATAGCGTGGCGTGCCCCAGGCCTTGGCGGTGTCTGGCGGCAGCAGGCTGGCCAGGCTGTGTTCGAACTGGATGTGATGCAGCTTGCCCCATTGCCACTGCGTGGAATCCGGCCCCAGCTTGGCGCGCAGCTTTTGCACGCCGTCATTCAACGCTTGCAGCAACAGCGCGTCGCGGCCCCGGTCTGGCGGCGTGCCAAAGGCGGTGTCCGGGATGGCCAACTTTTCCAGCGTCTTGCGCGTGGACAAGTCGCCGAATGCCGCGCGGCCGTTGGCGGGCACGTACAGGTCAGACACCCGCTTGACGACCTCGGGCAGCCAGAACGCATAGATGGTGGCGGCACGCGAATCGGTGTCCATCCGGTAGTCCCAGTCCTTCAGCAAGTTCAGCGCGTCGTTTACCGCCGGGTCGGCGGAATTAAGCGACTTGGCGTAGCCGCCCAGCGTACGCGCTGGAATCGACAGGTTGTCGTACTGCAAGTCCTGCGACTGTTGTAGCGTCAGGCGACGGCCATCGGCCAGCACCTCGCGGATGCGTTGGACGCGATAGGGTTCGGCCCAGGTGCGCGCCGACATGTCCTTGTAGGCAAAGTCCGCCGGCAGGTTGTATTCGTTCGCGGTGGCAACATAGCCTTCGGGCGGGTTGTACGCGCGGGGCAGTGCGCTGCCCGGCAAGACGCCGCGCCATTCGAAATCGCCGTTGCCCGGCACGGGCAACATGCCCGACCAGTCGTTACGTGGCCGTATCGGCGCGATGCTGCCGCCGAACCAGCCGATGTTGCCGTCCACGTCCGCGTACACCATGTTCTCGCTGGGCGTGTAGTGCTTTTCCATACCGGCGACGAATTCATTCCAGTTCTGCGCCTGGTTCAGGCGCAGGCTTGCCAGGTAGGCCGCGGTGCCCGGATATTCCAGATAGGCCGCGCGCAACGCATACGCCTTGCGTCGCACGGGGTCTTCGTGGATGACCGGGCCGTGGCGCGTGAATTTCAATTGACGCACCGCGGCCGCCTCACCTCGCACGGGAATGGACTCGTCCATCTGCCGCATCTTTTCCCAACCGCCTTGATAGCGGTATTCGTTGGGATTCGCGGGGTTGGTGTCGTAGACGTACAGGTCTTCTTCGTCGCCGAAGGCAAAGATCGTCAAGCCGAAGGCGATGCGGTCGTTATGGCCCATTGACACGCCCGGCAGCGACGGTTCGCCGGCGCCGATCACATTCCAGCCCGGCGCGTTCAGGTGCACCATGTAGCGCAAGGACGGCATGGTGATCGACCGGTGCGGGTCGCCCGCCAGTATGGGTTTGCCGGTGTCGGTATGTTGGCCGCCGATGGTCCAGTTGTTGCTTTCATAGCGGGTCGCCAGCGGATCGAAATTCGGATCCAGCGCGGCCAGCCTGCCTTCGGATAGCGCGCTGGCAAGCGCCTCGCGCTTGTCGGCGGCCAGCGGGCTGCGCGGGAAGTCGGCCGCGACGAACTTCTGGCCATTGCGCGCCAGGGTGTAGTTGGCCAGGACCGACTTGTCGATCTGGCGCACATCCAGGCCGGCGGGCACCTGCAACGCCAACGGCGGCTCGAACGTGCTCAAGCCCTGCACGGCGTTCAAGCCCAGTCCGGCGACCTGCTGGGCCATCTTCACTTCTTCATTCAGGTTGCGCGTCAGCCCGTAGATGCGGATCAGCGAGGTCTCGGGGCGCCAATAGCCGGGCAGCGTGCCGGTCAGCTTGAACTCGGGCGGCAACTGGTCGGGGTTGGCCTTTACCCAGTCCACATAGGCGTTGATGCCGGCGGCAAACGAGGTCAGGATGGCCTGGCCTTCGGGGTGATAGCTGGCGAATTCGGCCTGCATGTCGCCCCGGAACAGGAACAGGCGCGCGGCGCGGTCTTGTTCGATGAAGCGCGGGCCAAACTGTTCGGCCATCTTGCCTTCACCCTGCCGGCGCCACAGATCCAACTGCCACAGGCGGTCGCGCGCGGCGGAAAAGCCCTGCGCGAAGAACAGGTCATTCTGGTTTTGCGCATAGATATGCGAGACGCCGTGGCGGTCCCGCACAATCTCCACGGGCTGCTGCAGCCCGGCCATGTTGATGGTGTCTTTCTTGCCGGGCGACGCGCACCCCGCCGTCAAGGCAATCAGCCCACTCGCCAGCAATGCGGCGATCCTGCGATTTACAAAACGCATGGCTCCTCCTCCAGGGTTCTTGCTTTTTTATGCCTGTGGGCCCCGGGGCCTCCTGCCGCCGGGTCAACCGCGCAAGCAAAGCTAGATCTAAACCAGTTAGCGCGGCAAAGCTGTTTTATTTGTTGAGATTTGGGATGGCTTGTAACCGTGGCATGCGCTGGCCACCCCACCGAATCTGATGGATACATGTGTGGGCTGCAAAGCACAGTGCTAGAGACCCCGGGAATGAGTCCGACATCAGGGGCAACGGGCTCGCAGGTGCCCAAACCGCTACCCATAATGGCCGCATCAAAACAGCCAGGCCGATGTGAGCCAGAGGCAAGGAGACCTGATGCAGCCCAACTTTCTACTCTTCATCACGGATCAGCAGCGCGCGGATCACGTGGGTAGTTACGGCAATGCCGTGCTGCAAACCCCGGTGCTGGATGCCTTGGCCGACCAGGGGTGGTCCGCCGACCGCTTCTACGTCGCGTCTCCGATCTGCATGCCCAATCGCGCCACGTTGATGACGGGCCGCATGCCTTCGGCGCATGGGGTGCGCCACAACGGCATTGCGCTATCCCAGCGCGCAACAACGTTTGTCGAGCGGCTGCGCGACGCGGGTTACGCCACCGCGCTGATCGGCAAATCGCACCTGCAAAACATGACGGGCAGGGGCCCCGCCTGGCCGCCGGCAAGCTGCCAGCTTGCACGGGGCGAAGCGTGGCGGCCCGAGCCCGGCGACTACGATCAAGAATGGGGGCCAATGTGGCGCGATCACCCTGGTCATGATGTGACGACGCCGTTCTACGGTTTCGACTTCGTACGCCTGGCGCTTGACCATGGCGATCAGGTCGGCGGCCATTACGCACGCTGGCTTGCCCGCGAGCACCCGCAAGCGCGGCGGCTATGGGGGCCTGAGCACGCTTTCAGCACGCCGGATTTCGTGCTGACCCAGCACCGGCAGGCGTGGCGCACGCGCGTTCCCGAGGAATGCTCCACCACCGCCTACATCGGTGACCAAACCATTGCTCAACTGCGCCAGCACGCCACCGGCCAAGCCCCGTTCTTCATTCAGTGTTCATTCCCCGATCCGCATCATCCCTACACGCCGCCTGGCAAGTATTGGGACCAGTATCGGCCGGACGATGTGACGCTGCCTGCATCGTTTCACGCCAGCCGGGCCGCCCATCATCAGCCACCCCCGCACGTGGCGTGGCTGTATCGGCAGCGCGACCTGAACATGGCCGTCAAGCACACACCGGCCGTGTTCGCCTGCACCGAACGCGAAGCGCGGGAGGCGATTGCGCTGAACTACGGTTCCATCAGCCATATCGACGCCACCATCGGCCGCGTCATGCAGGCGCTGCGCGACACGGGCCTGGACGACAACACCGTGGTCATCTTCACCAGCGACCACGGTGACTTCTTCGGCGACCACCAGTTGTTGTTCAAAGGCCCCATCCACTACCAAGGCCTGATCCGCACGCCGTTCATTTGGCGCGACCCGCAAGCCAGGCCCGCCACCGCGCGCAGCCAGGCGCTGTGCTCCACGGCCGATATTGCCGCCACCGTGCTGGCGCGCGCACGGCTGCCAGCCTACAACGGCATGCAAGGCCAATCCTTGCTGCCGTTGATGTCGGGCGCCACTGACATGGTGCGCGATGCGCTGCTGATCGAAGAGGAAGGCCAACGCACGATGTTCGGCTTTCCCGGCCGCACGCGGATGCGAACGCTGCAAACAGAGCGCCACCGCTTGAGCGTGTACGCCGACGCGGATTGGGGCGAACTCTACGACCTGCACGAAGACCCGCATGAATTGCGCAATCTGTGGCACGACCCCGCTGCCGAGGCTCGGCGCGGTGAACTGCTGATGGCGCTGTCGCAAACGATGATCCGCCACGCGGAAACCAGTCCGAACCCAACGGCAATTGCGTGAAACATTCGCTCGGGCAGCAGTTGGCGAACCATCGCCACACAGGAGAAATACATGATCAAGTTCTCGTTGTTTTGCACGGCGTTGCTGATGGCAGGGGCGTCGGTTGCGGCTCCGGCCGAGTATCCGACGCGCCCCATCCGTCTGATTGTCAATTCCGCACCAGCCGGCCCGGTGGATATCTGCGCACGCGCCATCGCGACATACGCCGGCAAGTTATTGGGTCAGACAGTCATCGTTGAAAATCGTCCCGGTGCAGCCGGCATCATAGGAGCCAAGGTCGTTGCCAAGTCGGTGCCCGATGGCCACACGCTGCTGATGACGCTGGATACCTTGCTTACCGTGAATCCGTACCTGTACAAGCGCTTGGCCAATGACGTTATCCCGCATTTGGAACCACTCAG
>RCUK01001736.1_pt1 | contig 13060 bp, 8 predicted proteins | sample 2166381 | NCBI WGS metagenome assembly RCUK01 (sample SAMN09932809, study PRJNA488358) | compost metagenome | isolation source: compost soil in an enriched community | place: Germany: Experimental Botanical Garden
AATTCAATAGTTTTTACCTTACTGTAAATGGAGAGGGCATCTAAAGATGCCCTCTTTTTTTATACAGCATATTTTATTAACTTGGTCTTACAGTTATAGTTACGGGCTCATACCCCAACCCGCTGTAACGCTCCCGGTCCTATTGAGGGAGCTGACCCCCGGCTTTCAGCTGGGCAGGACTAACGCTAGTCAACATAAATTTTAACGAAAAATATGTGTATGCCATTGGTATGGCTTTTCAGCATATTACAAAATCCTACCTATGAAAACAGAATTTCATACCTTAACATCATGCATCAGCCTGTTGATCATGGCCCGACCCATCTATTCGGCAACAGCTATGTTAACTCCGATAAAAAAAGAAAGTGAACGCCTCAAAGTACTCTTTAATGCTTCATTTAATCATGTTTCCGATGTTTTATTGCTTACAGAAGCGATGAACACCCGTTATACTAAATTGGTCGCCCTTGCCAATGCGTTAAGGCATAGCGCGCAACAATACAACCCTATTCACCGGGCGCATTGATGGAACTGGTTGCCCTAATTACCTATATGGAACAGCATTATAGCGAGTTTCTGAATCCGGAACTGGAGCTGGCTGATTTTGAGTGTTTCAAGTTAAATCATCAGGTTTCGGCTCAGCTAATTGCCATTCAGGATTTACTCCTTTCCAAAGGGATCAGCAAAGATTTAATTTACAAAATCAATAAGGCGGTTGATGACTGGGTATTTCATCGAAAATGGCCGCTCGTTTCGCATTTAAACTGACACCCAATTTCGCGGCAAAGTGACCCCTTCATTTCGGAGCAAAGTGGCCACTTTGTAGCCTCAAGGCTGTTTTTTTATCTGGATATCTCAATTTTATTTTTGCGGAATGAGGTGAAATAAAGACCTGTGAGAGCGTTGTCGTCCTCAAGCCAATCACTTGTTTATTTGGCAAATTAACGTCGTTTAGATCGGCTTATTTGAGGTCGATGGTTTAATCCCGTGTTAAACTAGATTGGATTGCTTATTTCCTTTAGAAAATGTAATTGAACATGCAATAAATCAGTTTTGGCCGCAAAAGATGGTTTGTCCTGGAGTGTTAGTTATATTTGTTCAAAGGGAAAGGAACTTTCGTGACTTACTCGGCAACCCATTTTCCGGCCACTTTGCTCCGAAATGAAGGGGCCACTTTTACCGAAATGTACAGTTGACTACCAATATTAACACTTTACTGTTATTTTGGTGTATTTTTACATGAAGACTTGATGACTATTTGACATTATAAATCACATCCTATACTTTATGCCGGAGCAACAAAATATTGAATACAAACAATCGTGGAGAGATGAATATCTGAAATGGATTTGTGGCTTTTCAAATGCTCAGGGGGGCAAGATTTATATAGGTATTGATGATAAAGGTAATGTAATCGGCGTAGATGATTATAAGAAGTTGATGGATGATATTCCAAACAAAGCAGTTAATCATCTGGGACTTGTTATTGATGTTAATCTTCTTAAGAGTAAAGGCAAACATTATATTGAGATTGTTGTGCCAATAAGTCCAATGCCTATTTCTTATCATGGAGCTTATCATTTCCGTTCTGGAAGCACTAAGCAAGAGCTAAAAGGTGCGGCACTTCATGAATTTTTGTTAAAGAAGATAGGTAGGACATGGGATGATATTGGGGTCAGTTCTGCAAAAATTGATGATCTTGATACTGGTACTATTACTTCATTTCTGAAGGCCGCGATTAAAAGTGGAAGAATCTACAGTGAAGCTGAAAAGGATTCAATTCCGACATTGCTTGAAAATCTGCAATTAATCACAGCGGAAGGTGAACTTAAAGCCGCGACTCTTTTGCTGTTCGGAAAAAATCCTAAAAAATTCTTTGTTACCAGTTATTTTAAAATTGGGAAGTTTGGGGCATCTGATTCAGATTTGAAGTTTCAGGATACAGTTGAGGGGAATATATTTGATATGGTTGAATCTGTTATGACTCTTTTAAAGCAACGGTATATTATCTCGACGATCAGCTATGAAGGTATTCAAAGGATAGAAAAACCAGAATACCCTGAAGCTGCCATTCGTGAGGCCGTTTTGAATAGCATAGTGCATAAGGATTATAAAGATTCCACAATTCAGATGAGTATTTACGATGATAAAATCATTCTCTGGAATCCTGGAAAACTATCTGAGGATTTAACGATTGAAAAATTAAAAGGTAAACATCCTTCGAGGGCACGAAATAAAAATATAGCTGAGATTTTCTTTAAGGCGGGATATATAGAGTCGTGGGGAAGGGGGATTGAAAAGATGGTTAGCGCATTAAATGCTGATGGCTTACCTGAGCCTATTTTTGAGGAAAATTCTGGTGGTTTTCAGGTCACTTTTTTAAAGGAAAAATACTCAAAACCATACCTTGATGAAATAGGATTAAATGAAAGACAAATTACAGCCGTTACATACCTTAAAGAGTTCAAGGAAATAACAAGTAGCAAATATCAGGGAATAAATAGTATCGGTAAATCCGTTGCGGCAATCGAACTACAGGAATTGATAGACAAAGAAATTCTATCAAAAGTTGGTCAGGGTCGATCAACTAAATATGTCCTGAAATAATTAAGAAATGAGATGTTTTTTTGTGTAATTATTGTTGGTTAATCGTCCGGATTTCGTCCGATTTTTGTCGAAAAACATTGAGCCAATAATGGGCACAGCGTTTTTGTGATACTTCAATCGCGATCAATTTATGTTTTAGTGGGGGGGCTCATTCAGTTATGTTATGTTTTGTTCTACTGTAATTGATTTGTAATCGTCCGGTAATCGTCCGGTAATTGGCTTGTATTTCATTTTATGTAAATTTACGTTTTGGCTTATATATACCCCGGCAGATAGATCCATTATTTATGTTGCGCTAAAGCCTAAACCAAAGCAACATGCGCAAAGTCCATCGCGCATGCTGTTTGACATAAATGCATCTGAATAAACTTGATTATCTCGGCATATTTTATTTGCTTTTCTCCGCGTGTCTGACCATCCAATCGGCAGCGGGCACGCCTTTCAGGTAGTGATCAAACCAGTTTTTAACGCGGCGATCAAGATCTGTTTGGTTATCAGGACTGATCAGCACATGGTTTTCTCCTTTGTAAATGAGCATGGTACTTTGTTTTCCCAGGCGCCATAAAGCGGTATGGAAGCTTTTAGTCTGGCTCACATCTACATTAGTGTCTTTATCTCCCGACCATAACAAAATGGGGGTTTTCATCTGATGGATGTAGTGCATCGGCGAATTGCGTACATAATCATCGCCCTGGAATTTTCCGGTCATTCTGAACTGATCTTCTTCAATACGTGTAAAGTTGGGGCCAAACTGGCTGATCAGTACGGCCCATGAGGAGATGTCAGTTATACCTGCGCTGGCTATGGCTGTTTTAAATAAATCGGTTTGAGTAGCAATAAATGCCGTTTCGTATCCTCCAAATGAATGGCCCATTAAGCCAATATTTTGCCTGTCGGCAAGGCCCATTTCAATCACCTTTTCGACACCGGCCACAACGCATTTGGTTGCGGAAATACCAGGATTGTTGAATTCATAATCGATATCGGGCAGAAAAACCAGGTATCCTTCGGCATTGTAATTGGTAATGTTAACACCATTAAGCGCATCATTCTTATCTATAGAAGGGATCTGGTAGTCATGTAAATCTTTTGATTGCTTTTCGTAAATGCTAACGATCATAGGGTATCGTTTGCCGCTAATATAATTGGCAGGATAAAACAAGGCGCCTTTTAACTGTTTACCATCGGGCGTGCTGAAATTTATCAGTTCTGATTTTCCCCATTGGTAATCTTTTTGATGCGGATCTGTCTGATACAGTAATTCTGTTTTGCCTGCCGGATGATGCAGCATGAGCCTTGGAGGGGTTTCAAAGGAGCTTTCGGAAAATAAAAAGGGTTTACCTGGCCTGATATCGCCGTAAAATTTAAATTTCATTGGCTGGTTACGCAGTTCGGTTAACTTTGCCTTACGCGTCCATAGGTACATACCGTTATCGTAATTCTGGTTATTTATGGATTTGATGACCAAACCTTCGTTTTCATCGTAAACAATGTTGTTGAAGAAGGATTCGCCGGGACCTGCAAAAGGATTTCGTGCATTTGACTGTTTGAAGATCCTGAAAGTTTGATCGGTACTGGCTCCATTGGTAATCTTTTCTCGATTGTTATCGTCAGCATTTAATAACCAGATGTCGTTTTTGTCGTATACGATCAGTTGTCTGTCGTTTTGCAACCAGCCCGGATTGCCATAAGGAGGGATGGTACCAGGTTCATCATAGTTAGGATTTTGAAGCGGATTGTTAAAACCTTCGGTTAAACAACGGTGCTTTTGCTGGTAGATGTCGTATACCCACCAGTTTTTATCCTTATAATAAGCCAGATATTTACCACCGGGAGATATGGATATCTGATCGGGCTGATCCCATACTTTTTTTAACAATAACTTTGAAGTCCCGGTTTTGAGATCCTTGATGTAGATATCGATAAACTTATTTACATATTTATGCCGCGGTAAATAACCATGCTTGTGATAAAGCAGGACATGTTGACCATCACCAGTTAGCTTTGCACAATTAAAGACGGTATCGGTAACGGGCATTAGCTTACCATTAGCTAAAGTGTATTGGCACCACAATTGCCTGTCTTCCCGATTCTCTCTGTAGTCGAGATCAGGATCGGTAGGAAGCCAAACCTCTACACCGGTTTTTTTGTGTTGGTTATATTTTGGTTTTGCGGCAATTGGTTTAATTAAATAAAAGAACAGTTGGCTGCCGTCAGGAGAGAGATACAGCTTATCATCGGCGCTGCAGTAGTAAGACTCCGGTAAATTGACGCCGGCAGCCGGATCGATCGTTTTGAGGAGGGGCTTACCAGCCGGAAATGTACAGGCATAGATTTTATAAACTTTGTCGCTGAGTTTTGCTCCCTTTATTTCGGCAAATGTCAAAGTAGTACCTTTATTGTTCCATGTGAGCTTAGTATAGGTATTATTGGTAGTAGAAGCGATTACTGAGGCCGGAAAACCAGGTTTAAAATCGACGGTTTTTACTACCTGGTTGTTAGCCTGTTTTGTTACTAGCGCTATGCTGTTTTTTGTTAGGTTGATTACAAATTGCTCAACCTCGGGAATGGTGGTACTTTGCTGATTTTTCAAATCCCATAGCACTATGTCTTTGCTGTTGGGAAGATCGGCTTCGGCAACTAAGAACTTACCTTGGCCCACAAACCGAAAATCTTTAAATCCTTTATAAGAATTTAGCTGGCCTGTGTTTAAGTTAATTACCTGTAGGGTGTCGTTACTGATAAAAGCAAAATGTTTACTGTCCTGGCTGAAATTGGATTTTATTTCGAGCGAGAAAGCTCTGTTCTGATTGGGATTTGTTTTTGCTGTAAACCGGTAGGCTGAAGGGCCGTTTATTTTTTTTAAAGTGATGGTGACCAGACTGTCGTGGCCGGTTTGATAGGTATACCAATTTCCATCATCAGCAGCTTCTGCGGCCATGATTTTAGGTGAAGATTGCCATAGATGGTAATCCTGAACGCTAAGTGTTTTCTTTTGCTGCGCATGTAGATTGAGCAGGAAAATAAGGCAAAGTGATGTTAGGAAGCCCTTTAGGCCCCAATAATTAATTTTCATATGTATGTTATTTAAAGTTTAATAGCCTGTGTTTTGTGGGCGTAAATTGGGATTGGTACTTAACTCTTTTTCCGGAATTGGTAAGTGCAGATCACTGCTGTTCCACCCTGGCTTGATGCCGGATAAGGCTTGATCAAGCTGGTTGTTTCTTTTTAAATCGAAAAAGCGGTGACCATGTTCGGTAAAAAGCTCCCAGCTTCTTTCTTGCAGAATGGCCCTGAGCAGTTCTGCTTTGGTGTTTGCGGGTGTATCGCCAATGTCGGCACGAAAGCGAATTTTGTTTAAATCCTTTTTTGCGCCTTCCAGGTTGTTCTGTTGGGCCCTGGCTTCTGCCCGGATAAGGTATTGCTCTGACAGGCGAAACACGATGGAATATTCTTTTGAAGTAGTTGTTGAAAGCCGTTCCTTGTATTTATTTGGATGATACCAGGTACTTGTACCACTGGTAACTGCTTTAATCCAGTTGGCTTTACGCAGATCGGTATCTGAAAAAGAGTTGACCAGGCCGGTACTGAGGGCGACAGACGGAGGCGGACCGGATGTAAATATGAACACAGCACCCTCATCGGTATTGCGGCCGGCGACTGACGCGTTTAGTTGCCATATGGTTTCCTTCGATCCGATTAAAAAAACGTTACTGATGTTATCTTCAAATGTAAAAAGTGTTTTTTCGTCGATCAAAGTTGTAGCCATGCTCTCAGCCTCCGGCCAGGATTTTTGGTAGAGGTATACTCTTGATAGCAGTGCTTTTGCAACAGCTTGGTTGGGAATGATTTTATTGGGTGCAATGTAATTTACGGGCAACAGCTCAATCGACTTTTTTAAATCGGCGATAAGTAGTTTATAAACATCGGCAGTTGGCGTTCTTGTGACTACGATATTGATTTTATAGTCGGTTTGGCTGATGTAAGGAATATCGCCAAAAAGGTTCACCAGGTAAAAATGTGACAAGGCCCTCACAAACAAGGCTTCTCCCAGTAGTTCATTTTTTTGATCTGCTGAAAGATTGGTACTCGCCTGGGCACCTTCTATAACCGAGTTTGCGGCAAAAATCTGGTTATAGGCAAAGCTCCAGTATTCTGATACAAATGTATTGGAGGGCAGGAGTGAATTGTTATAGAAATAAAAATTAGGGTCAGTCTGGGTTCTATAACTCGTCAGTTCATCAGCATAACAACCTATCAGGTTAGAACTGCCCCGGGTTCCGGAAAGAATTCCTTTATCCCTGATTTTTGCATAAATATCTGTCATGGCTATGGTAGCGGTTTCGTAATTGTCGAAAACTGTACTGCGCACGAGTTGCGACCTGGGCACGTCGACCTCGAGAAAGGATTTGCAGGAACTTAAAGTGAGCAGCGCTGCGAATATTAAATAGTGGGCTAATGGAGCATATTTAGTTTTCATGATCGTTTCGATTAAAAGGTGAACTGGATTCCGGCTGTAATGACTTTAAGCGGAGGTAAGTAACCGTAGGTGGTAAACTCTGGATCGCCCTCTGTGAAGCCGGTAAAAGTTAACAGATTTTGGCCCTGTAAAGACAGCCTGCAATGTGTTTGTTTCAGGAGAACAGGCAGATCGTAAGAAAGCGAGATGTTTTTAAGCCGGATATAGGAAACATCTACAATGGTACCATCACTATAAGAATGTAAATAGTTGCCATTTGCGGCTTCGCTACTAACGCCGGTTGAATATCGCTGGTAACGTGCTATATCACCAGGTTTTTGCCAGGTGTTGCCTACAAAACTATGTGGCTGCGCTGCCATTGACCCTGCATAGCCCTGGCCGACTGCATTTTTTTTCTTAACGAACTGAAAGAGAAAATCGAGGTTCCAGCGTTTAAAGCGTAGCTGGTTCTGAATGCCACCAAAGTATTTCGGTGAAAGATCGGCGATGCTCTGCCTATCCTCGGGAGACGCTATTTTATTGTCGTTGTTGTAATCGGTAAACTCGTAAAGACCAGTTTGTGGGTTAACCCCTTTTAAGTGATATAGTAACTGAATATTTAGTGGTCGGCCTATGCGGTATTGCTGACTGTAAGTAGAGCCTGCCAGACCAGGAAAACGAACCAGCTTATTGTCGGCAAAACTTAGGTTAAGATTGGTAGACCAGCTGAACTGCCCGGATTGAAAATTATCTGTACGCAGGGTCAGCTCTACTCCTGTATTTTGTACCGTAGCATCCAGATTGGCCTGTAGAGAATTAAAACCGGATGTGCCCGGGAAGGGGATGCCTACGAGCTGGTTGGAGGAACGGTTTTTGAACCATGCTCCTGTAAAATAAATACGATCTTGCAGGAAAGCTAATTCTAAAGCCAGTTCCAATTTTTTATTAGTTTCCCAGGCGAAATCGGGGTTGTATAGCCGGGTAGGTTGAAGCCCGATATTGTTGTTGTAGGCTACCCCTGAAGTAGTGTAGGTATCAAAAAACTGGTAATCGCCAATCTGGTCGCTACCGGTAACGCCATAACTTGCTCTTAATTTACCTAAACTGAGCCAGCTTTGGCTTTTAAAGAAGCTTTCGTTCGAGAAGAGCCATGCTGCACCGATTGCCCCAAAATTGGCAAATTGCCTGCCAGGGCCAAAGCGGCTTGAGCCATCGCGCCTTGCGGTTAAATTAACGATAAAACGTTGATCGTAATTGTAATTGAACCTCCCGAAAAATGCCTGATACCGGTATGCTGTTAAATCATTTTGTGTGATCCTGACCGTTTTGGCCGCTGATAGATTATAAATGAGGCTGTTGGAGCTAAAACCTAATCCGTTTTGGTATAGCTTGCTGGTGTTTTGACTTTGGAAAGAGCCGCCCAATAATATATCGATTTTTCCTTTTAACCATTGACCATTCCAGCTGATTTGCGGCTCAATGATCCATGAAGAACGATCGGTATAGTTAAATTGTATATAAGAGTTTGTACTGCTGGGATTATAAACAGGGTTGTACATGCTAGAAGGAGCCACACGTGTTTCGATCGTGCCCAGATCGGTAAGGCCGAAGCTGCTTTTTAATACTAAACGGGGTAGCACCTCGTAAGAAAGCACCAAATTGGTTACCCAATCGTGAGTTGCTGACTCAAATTTTCCATTAAGGGCGGCGGCTAAAGGGTTAGTCCAGGTTTCGTTTTCCCAGTTTAGACTGCCATCAGTCTTGTAGAGCGCAGGGGCGTTAGGTGCAAGATAGCGTGCATCGTTGGTGAGATCGAATGCCGGCTGATCATTGTCCTGTACATTATAGTTGGCTGAAAAAGCCAGTTTAAATCTTCTATCGGTTGACTGGTGGTTGAAGCTGGCTTGTACGCCTCCCTTTTTATAGAGGAAGTTGCCAGGTAAAACCGTTGATTCTGTGCGGTAATTCCCACTGATGAGAAACTGGCTATTTTCGGTCCCACCGGAAATGGTTGTCTGGAAGTTGTTGGTTTCTGCGGTACCTCCGAGCAGCTCTTTTTGCCAGTCTGTATACCTGTTTTGGTCCCAGGTGCCATTTACGTCGTAATCTGTTTCGCCAAATTCGGTTAGGCCATCATTGATAAAGGCTTGTTTACGCATGGCCAGGTATTCGGCAGTTTTCATTAATTCGCCAAACCTGGTTGTCTTACCAACACCTGTATATGCATTGAATGTAGCTGTAGTTTTTCCAGGCTTACCTTTTTTGGTAGTGATCAAAACCACACCATTGGCACCGCGGGAGCCGTAAATGGCCGTCGCATCCGCATCTTTAAGGATTTCGATGCTCTCTATGTTATCGGAATTGATGCTGTTGATCGGACTGGCAGGTGTTGGGAAACCGAAGGTGGTGACGTAAGCCCCAATAACATCGGAAGCATAAGGCACTCCATCAATGATGTATAAAGGCGCATTCCCTTCTGTACGGATGCTATTTTGCCCCCTAATTTTGATGTCAAAGCCACCACCCGGTGTGCCTGTGGTTTGGGTAATGTTTACGCCAGCCATCCGGCCCTGCATTACAGCCAATACATTGTTGACTGGTTGCGTTGCGATATCTTTTGAGGTAATTCTGGAAATACTTCCTGTACGCTCACTATCTTTTACGGTGTAATAGCCGGCATTGATCATGACTTCCTCCAGCTTCGCATCAGCCAGTTCGAGTGCTAGACTACCTACGTTTGGAGCTGCGTTGATTTCTCTGGTTTGGTAACCGATATAACTGACCACGATGATATCCTGCTCATCCACACTTTGCAGAGAGAATTCTCCTTTGCTATTTGTTTTTACGGATTTAGTACCACCTTTTACGGAAACTGTTGCACCGACCAAAGGATTGCCTTTTTCGTCGAGCACTTTACCACGGACATCTATGTTTGTAAAACGTTCGATCACCTTATCGAGAAAGGAGGGGGCCTTTCTTCTGACAATGATGGTATTGTCTTTTAATTCGTAGGTTAGTGGCTGCTTTTCGAATATTTTATCCAGCCCGTCTTTTAGGAGAACGTTGGAGAAACTTACGCTTACATTGCGGGATTGACTGATCACATCGCTGGCGAAGAGAATTTCGTAACCGAGTTGCTGTTTTACTTTATTGAGCACCAGCTCGAGAGAACTGTTTTTTTCGAACAGTGAAATGCGCTGGGCCAGTGTATTTGCGCTAACCTGCGTTAAACAGGTAAAAAGTAATAGGATGATTATTTTCATAATCAATAGAATTTTGGGCGGCAGGCCGAAATGAGGCCGCAAGCCGGGGTTCAAAGTATAAATTTTCATATCTTTGATAAGGTTTGGGTTGATGATAAAAACGGTTCGCAAAAATTGTTTCGTCCCTTTGGGACAGGTTAACTCAAACTTTTGCCGGGTAATGTAGCAAGCATTGTCCGGCTTTTTTGTTTAAGGAGTTACCTATGTTTTGTGGTTAAGGGTACTTTCGGTAAAGTCTGTTCATATTGGTTATGGTGTTTGGTTAATTGATTATTTACTGATGTATATATTCCGGTCGGCTACTTTAAACTTAAGCTCGCCTGTGGATTGGAGCATTTCGATTACCCGGTAAATTTTTTCATACCGGGATATGGTCCCTGTGAATTTTATCTTATCTGCCCCGTCCTTATAAAACACTGATACGTTATACCACCGTGAGATTTTTTTCATGATTGAGCCGACCTCTTCTCTGTAAAAGCTGAATTTACCTTCCTTCCAGGCGATGGCCTGGTTTACATCTACCGGATGAACAGAGATGATGTTGCCAATCAAGTTAGCTTGTTGCCCGGGTTTTAGCAGTGCTGAATGTTGTACCTGATTTGAGGGATAGACTTTTATGGAGCCTTCTAACAGTGTGGCAGCTGGACCTGTGTCATCTGCATAGGCATTTACGTTAAAATGCGTGCCCAGCACAGTTAAGGCCATATGATTAGCGTTTACGATAAAAGGCTGGTTTTTGTTTTTGGAAACTTCAAAGTAAGCCTCGCCAATAAGCTCGATTTTACGATTGGCCAGGCCAGAAAAGGTTGCCGGGAACTTTAAGGTTGTCGCAGCGTTTAGCCACACTTTGGTGCCATCAGGCAGGGTGACCTGATAGGTGCCGCCCAATGGCGTACTAGCGATTAATAGCGCATTTTTTTGATATACATTATTGTTTCGCAGTTCTTCCGCGTTCAGCATCGCTGAACCATCGTTGTATGTTAATGAATTGCTTTTAATAACCAGCCCTGTTTTGGTAGCGCTCAGGTTGATGGTTTTTCCGTTAGCCAGCATCAGTGTAGCCGTATTTTTGCCTGGGGCTATGTTTGCCGTAGCATGTTGCAAGTCAGACTGATTGGAAAGTGGCGTATAAGACAGATAGAGCCAGGTTCCTAAGGTGATGATTGCAATTGCAGCGGCGATTTTAATAAAGTGTGACCATAACGAAGGTGTGCTGGGATTGGGCTTACTGCTGAGCACATTTTGCTTAATAAGGAGCAGATCTGTACCTAGCTCTAAGGAAGAAAGACCGAATGGTAACTTATCGTTCCATTGGTTGTACCAGGACTCGATAAAGGCGATCTCCTCAGGATCACATTTTCCCGCATGGTATCTGGCTATCAGCTGCTTTATTTCTTCTTTATCCATGAGTGATGTTCGAATAGAAGACCCAATTCCGCTATACAAACATTAAAGACGAAGAAATACTGTGCTGGGGGTAATGGAAATTAAAAAAAAATTAGACAGAGAGAAATAATAGTGTACCAAGTTTAGCTCGGAGCGTTTTGAGTGCATTGTTTACGGTGGTTTTAACCGTTTGCTCGGACAGGTTTAGCGCTTGTGCGATTTCCTTATGAGAGAGAAAGCGTTTTCTGCTCAGCTCAAAGATTTCTTTAGTTCGGGGAGGAAGTGCTTCAATTTCCTGATCGATAATGTTTGCGAGTTGTTTCTGACGGATTAAGCCATCTGTAAGGGTATAGCCGGTCAATTCAAACTGCTGAATGGATGAGATGTAGACATCATTTAATCGCTGCCGAGCCAGTAAATCGAAAATCCGGTTGCGGACCGACATGTACAGATAGCCGGAAAGGGTGGTTTTAAATGTTAACTCATTGCGTTTTGCCCAAAGTGTAGTAAAGAGATCCTGCACCAGATCGCGAGATTCTTCTCTTTGCTGAAGCCTTTTAAAAGCGTGAATATACAAGGCAGCGTGATACCTGTTAAATATTTCGGTAAAGACAGCCCTGTCGCCTTCTTTTAATAAAGCTGTTAGTTCCTGGTCGGTATACTTTTGGTAACCCTCCATAGGTGTAAATCCCTGGTTTATCTGGTGTAAAATTTTACTGCAATAGTAATATTTATTTTTTAGAAAAAGATATGAGGCTTGGAATATCCAGTAATTACTAAAACGGGTGAATCTGCGATTTTGTTCGTCACAGGCCATCCTTTAGGTAGGAAAAATAAGTTTTATTTAAAAGGTATAATATTTTTATAAATTGGAATCTTGAATTAATTGCTATCAATATGATATTAATGGATGGTTTTGGAGGCATTGAACTTGTATATTATTGATTACTGCATATATTAATTAAAAATAAAATAGGGGAGATGGAAGTGATATGTAATCTACAGAAAGCCTTACCTTAGATTGCAATAGATTGATACCATTTGAAAACATATATTACGGAGCTGGCAGATCATTATGAACGTTATTTTGGCGTATCTGGTAAAAGGTTTAAGCTGGAGAAAGGACCAATAGAGAAGTTGCATCCAGACTTTTTTATTTTAGAATTTCCTCCCAATAACAAACATGATATGTTCTGTTATTGTACGGTAGGCATGTCTGCAGATCGCTTAGATGATAATTTAATAGAGTTGTTTGTCTACTCCGCTAAAGCAGAGGAGGGCCTGGTTGAGCTTTTGACTGTCTGCGCCTCATATCATAGAAATGGATTGCCGCTGGGTATAAATC
>RCUK01001739.1_pt1 | contig 13054 bp, 10 predicted proteins | sample 2166381 | NCBI WGS metagenome assembly RCUK01 (sample SAMN09932809, study PRJNA488358) | compost metagenome | isolation source: compost soil in an enriched community | place: Germany: Experimental Botanical Garden
CAAATCAATACGGATCAGATCCAAAGAATGAATTCGATGAAATTAATGAAATTGGGGAAACGGAAGCTAACTAACGATTTGTTTCTTTAAAATATAAATTACTATGGAAAATTCAAAACACGAAGCGTGGAACAACCCTCAGCCGGTTCAACAAGAAAACAAGAAAATAGTTGCGGGAGTTTTAGCTATCCTTTTAGGGGGGTTAGGCGTTCATAAATTTGTTTTAGGCTATACACAGGAGGGAATTATTATGCTTATTATAAGTATTATCAGCTGTGGTATAGTTGGAGGATTAATAGGTCTTATTGAAGGGATTATTTATCTCACTAAAACTGATGAAGAGTTTTACCAAACGTATCAGGTGGGTAAAAAAGGCTGGTTCTAAAAAATAAAAAATCCCGTCCCGACGCTTCGGGATCGGGATTTTTTTATGATTCAATTTGAAAATTAATCTTCTTTCTCGCTTAGTTTTCGTTCCAGTTCCGCCTGGAATTCTTCCATTACGGGTTTCATGGTGCTTTCCGGGATATCTGCAATTCTGATGTACATTAATCCGTCAACGGCATTATTGAATAAAGGATCCACATTAAAAGCCACTACTCTTGCATTTTGCTTGATGTATTTTTTAATCAAAACAGGTAAACGCAAACTTCCCGGTTCCAACTCATCGATAATTTTATCAAATTTATTCAAATCGGATTCGGCTTCGTCAAATATAAAATCCTTATCAGCATCTTTTAATTTTACTTTATAAGCTTTCTTCGGGTGTACATATTGTGCGATATAAGGATCATAATAATTCGATTTCATGAATTCAATCATTAACGATTTTGAAAAATCAGAAAATTGATTACTGATACTCACGCCGCCCAATAAAAATTTATGCTCCGGGTAACGCAAGGTCGTATGAATAATTCCTTTCCAAAGTAAGAAAAGAGGCATCGGTTTTTGTTGGTATTCTTTGATGATGAAAGCGCGCCCCATTTCGATGGATTTATGCATCATTTCATGCAGTTCAGGTTCAAATCGGAAAAGATCGTTGAGGTAAAAACCATCCATTCCGTATTTTGGATAAATTTCAGACCCTAAGCCCATTCGGTAAGCACCGGCGATTTTTTTGGCGTCATCATCCCATAAAAACATGTGATGGTAATATTCGTCAAAAGAATCCAGATCAATAGGTTCATTGGTTCCTTCGCCTACTTCTCTGAAAGTGATTTCTCTAAGTCGTCCAATTTCGTGAAGTATATTAGGGATTTTAGAAGCTTCGGTAAAGAAAACTTCGTAATTTTTACTTTGTAAAAGTCGGCAATCAGTGCTTCTTAAGGCGTCCACTTCGGCAATCATCTTTTCCGTATTGGCAGGAGTCACAATTTTCTTTGGACTTTTTGGAATTTTTAAATTGGGTGTTGCCAATAATTTGCTTTCTTTTTCGAAAGGATTGGCTAACATGTAGGTTTTTTTTCTTAAAAACTCCGAGTATTCCTCAATGGATTTATATTCGTTCTGTTCAGCAACTGAAATTGGTTTTCCAATACGAACTTTGATAACCCTGTCTTTCTGTGAAAATAATTCCGATGGTAATTTTGCAGTACGCATCGTGTCGTCAATTTTAGAAAGCAAGTAAAATAATCGGCTGTTTTTGGCATGAAAATAAATAGGAACAACAGGAACCTGGGCTTTTCGGATTACCTTAATTGCGCCCTCTTCCCAAGGTTTGTCCACCATTAATTTGCCGTCTTTGTACGTAGAAACTTCTCCTGCAGGAAACATACCTAAAGGTTTTCCATCGCTCAAATGACGAAGGGTTTCTTTGATGCCTACCACGCTAGATTTGACATCTTTATGGTTTTCAAAAGGATTGACAGGCATGATGTATTTTTTGAGAGGCTCAATTCGATGTAAAAGGAAATTGGCAATAATTTTGAAATTAGGTTCTCTCTCGAGCATTAATTTCAATAATAAAACACCATCAATCCCTCCTAGAGGATGGTTTGAAATCGTGATATAAGCACCGTCTTTTGGTAAGCGTTTTAAATCTTCTTCCGGAATTTCAAATTTTATTTGAAGATCATCTAATATGCCATTCAGGAAAGCAAGATCTGTCAAATGTTTATTTCTGTCGTATACTTTGTTTAAGGTAGAAATTTTCAGTACTTTCATAAGCAACCACCCAGAAAAAGTACCCAAAATTCCGTACTTATCTGTGTTTATCGCCTGTGAAACTTCTTTTGCGGTTACTAAACCCATGTAATTTTTTTGTTTTTTTAGAGCAAGAAACAAAGATAGCAAAAAACTCCATTTTCTCGATTTTTCTCAGTCAAACTTATACTTTTTTATTACATTTGGAACGCATACAAAAATTAGGATGGTTCTTCTGGTAAAAGAAGAAAGAGAGTTCTTAATGGTCTTATGGAGCATTATTTTTTTCGGAAGAAGTACCCAAAAAAACATTTTAAATGAGAATTATTTCATACAACGTAAACGGAATCAGATCCGCTATTTCTAAAGGTTTTATCGATTGGTTGCAACAAGCTGATCCTGACGTGATTTGTCTTCAGGAAATCAAAGCTACAGAAGAGCAAGTTCCTACATTAGATTTTGAGTTGGCAGGTTATCCCTATCATTATTGGTATCCGGCCACAAAAAAAGGATACAGCGGAGTGGCTGTTATATCTAAAACAGAGCCAAAAAATATCGTTTTTGGCACCGGAATTCATCATATGGATTTTGAAGGCAGAAACCTGCGTGTGGATTTTGAAGACGTTTCGGTAATGAGTTTGTATTTGCCATCGGGAACCAATATCGAACGATTGGATCATAAATTCATGTACATGGATGATTTTCAAAATTATGTTACTGAAATAAAAAAAGAAGTTCCTAATCTCGTTATCTGTGGAGATTATAATATTTGTCACGAAGCCATTGATATTCACGACCCAATCCGTAACAAAAAAGTCTCAGGATTTTTGCCTGAGGAAAGAGCTTGGTTAGACGGATTCATGAAAACAGGATTTATTGACAGTTTCCGATTTTTAAACAAAGAACCTCATAATTATACTTGGTGGAGTCAACGTGCACCGGGTGCCAGAGCGAATAATAAAGGATGGCGTATTGACTATTGCTTGGTAAGTGAACCCTTGAAAGACAAAATCAAAAGAGCTGTAATCCTGCCTGAAGCCAAGCATTCTGATCATTGCCCAATTCTGGTGGAAATAGAATAGTTGCCATCGGGGAACTTACCAGCACTGAGTTTATTGAAGTATTGAAGGTGGAGGAGCTGTTTCCTGCTGTACGCTACAATCTTTTTATTTTTTAAAGAAAAAAATAAAAAGGATTTTTGCTGCCATCAGGGCTAGGGCCTTGCAATAAAAGATTGATTTTTTAGTTTCAAAACATATAAAATAATATAAATACCTACAAAAAATGATAAAAAGAGTTTCCGTCGGTTTGCTGATACTGGCGCTTTCCACTTCATGTGTATCCAAAAAAATATACAATGATTTAGAAAGTAAATTTGCCGATTTGAAAAAAGAAAACAGAAGTATGGCTGATGAAAATGCAGAATTGTTAAAAGCCAAAAACCAATTGGAATTAGACAATAACGGTTTAAAATCAGAATTGGATAAAGCAAAGGCTGATTATGCCAAACTGAACTCCGATTATGAGGCTTCTAAAAATAAATTCAAAGTACTACAGGATTCTTATGCTGCTTTAGAAAAAAATAGTAACGATGCTTTGGAAAGCAACATGAAGAAAAATCGTGATTTGTTGGAGCAACTGGAAGCCAAAGGAAAAGCATTGGCAATAGAGCAAGAGCGTTTGAATAAGAGCGCCCAACGTTTACAGGAATTGGAAGACATGATTGCTGCCAAAGAAGCCAGTATGAAGAAACTGAAAGAAACTTTGTCTAAAGCCTTGAACAGTTTTGAAGGTAAAGGTTTGACTGTAGAACAAAAAAACGGAAAAGTTTATGTTTCTATGGAGAATAAACTGCTTTTTAACTCGGGTAGTTGGGCTGTTGGTTCTGAAGGAAAAAAAGCGGTTGTTGAAGTAGGGAAAGTATTGGGTGATAATCCGGATATTTCTGTATTGATAGAAGGTCATACAGATGATGATCCTTTTGGAGGCTCAGGGCCAATTGCTGATAACTGGGATTTGTCTACTAAAAGAGCAACGGCTATTGTTGCAATTTTGAGTGAAAACAAAAAAATCAATAAAGAAAATCTAACGGCGGCCGGACGAGGCGAATTCTCACCATTGGCAAGTAATGCAACTGCTGAAGGAAAAGCTAAAAACCGTAGAATTGAAATTATCCTGACACCAAGATTAGATGAAATCTCTAAAATGTTGAATGAGATTAATTAAAAAAGCAGCAAAGGTTCAAAGATATAAAGGTTCAGAGTTTTTACTTTGAACCTTTTTCTTTTGAAACATACCTTTGTATCTTTGCTTCTCTGTAACACTGAACCTTAAAATGAAATACACAACCTTACCGAATACTGATATTAAAGTCAGTAAAATTTGCCTGGGTACCATGACTTTTGGACAACAAAATACCGAAGCAGAAGGGCATGCACAAATGGATTATGCTTTAGATAAAGGGGTCAATTTTTTTGATACTGCCGAGATGTATTCCGTACCGGGACGTCAGGAAACGTATGGCAGCACCGAGAAAATCCTTGGAACCTGGTTTAAAAAGACCGGTAAACGCGAAGAAGTGGTTTTAGCTTCAAAAATTGCAGGTCCCAGCCCTATTTTTGGATACATGAGAGAGAAGTTAGATTTTTCTCCTGAAAGCATCAAATTTGCTCTAGACCAAAGTTTACAACGCCTGCAAACGGATTATATTGATTTGTATCAGCTGCATTGGCCGGAACGCAAAACCAATTTTTTTGGACAACGCGGATTCAAAGTGCAGGAGGATGCCTGGGAAGACAATATTCATAACGTTCTTGAGACTTTAGACAGGTTCATCAAAGAAGGGAAAATCAAGCATATTGGACTTTCAAACGAAAATCCTTGGGGAATTATGCGTTTTCTGGAAGAAAGTAAATACCATAATTTGCCAAGAATAAAAACAGTTCAAAATCCGTATTCCTTGTTGAACAGACTTTTTGAAAACGGTTCAGCTGAGATTTGTATGAGGGAAAATGTAGGCTTATTGGCGTATTCTCCAATGGCTTTTGGTGTTTTATCCGGGAAATTCCTGACTGGTGAAAGTCATCCAAATGCCAGAATCAAGTTGTTTCCGCAATATGCCAGATACAATAGCGCACAATCTACTGAAGCTACCCGCTTGTATCAGGAGGTTGCGAAGAAAAACGGATTGACCCTGACACAATTGGCTTTGGCCTTTGTAGAACAGCAACCGTTTTTGACCAGCACAATTATTGGTGCAACCACAATGGAACAATTAAAAGAAAATATTGATACAATTCAAGTATCTCTTTCGGATGAAATTCTAAAAGAAATTGATGCAGTGCAAGCTATAATTCCAGATCCGGCACCGTAAGTAAGTGTTTAACTGTAAAGTAAATGAACCATATAAGAAATATAAGTCAAGCGAAAAGGTGTATCTAATCACGCTTAAATGAACTTATATTTCTTATGTGGTTTATAAATGTTTTAACGCTAAACTTTGACACTACTATTATGTGCTTTAATACTATATTTTGGTGCAAAAAAGATTACTCTTCCTCCTCCGGGGTTTTTAGAAACTCAAAATCAAATTCGTCTTCAACAGTCAATGAATCAACCGAAGTAGCCGTTGAATCTTGGGTTTTGACAATGTTTAAGAACGAACGTGCATTTCCGGAAACATACATATAGTTGTTTTGGATAGAATCGGCCGCTGTAACAATTCCTCTGCGCAACATTAATTTCTTGAGGTAATTTTGGTTTTTGATGGCATATCCTTTCAGATTACCGTTGCCGTCAAATTGATACATGAATTTTTTTGGACTCGGAATGATAGTAGCCAAAAATAAACATTCGTTAAAGGTCAGGTTCGAAGGACTCTTTTGGAAATAAAAATGACTGGCTTCACCAATTCCATATACATTAGGTCCCCATTCGATGATGTTAAAATACACTTCGAGCATGCGTTCCTTGCTGGCAATTCGGTTGTTTTCTAAAATATAAACCAATAAAATTTCTTCGAGTTTTCGAGACAAAGTTTTTTCACGGGTCAGAAATACATTCTTCACCAATTGCATACTGATAGTACTGCCTCCACGGGAGAATTTTTTGGTTTTAATGTTTTTAATAATCGATTGTTTAAATGCTTCGCTGATAAAACCACGGTGCGAAAAGAAAGAAGGGTCTTCGGTGGTCAGTACACATTTTCTTAAATAAGGTGAAATCTGGTCTAGAGGGGTGTAATTAGGGTTAGCTGTCCCCACTAAAACAGGGCGTTGGCGTACGTTTTTTATAATGGCACTATAAATAAATTCCCCATTTATCTTGTTAAGATTCGCTTGTCCAAATTTGGTGATTCGAAGATTTTCCTTGTTCAGTTGACTGTCCAAAACGATGTCTTTTGGCTTGTTTTTGTTGAACATGAAATCCAGTTTGTAATCAAAACTACCACTTGCCTGCATTCCCTGAAAATTGGTAAACAAACCATCAGGAAGCGACGTAATAAAATCCTGTGCCTTCATTTTTGGAATGGCCACTTTGAGTTTGTAAATGGTGTCTTCTGCGGTCTCGTAAGCCAAATAAGGATGGAATTTTATTTTGTTGAATTCAACGGTAGAACTGCTGTCTACTGAAATAAAATCGGAACCTAACAGGAAACGATAGTCAAAACGTGCATTTTTGATAACAACATCCTTACTGGCAATTTTTGGATGATTTACCTTTAAGTTGGCAATAGAAGTAAAACCGTCAATGTGCAATTCATCCCCGTCTCTATCAATATTATCAATGTTCAATCGAATAGAATCAAAACTGGAAACCAGATTGAAACGTTCGTCAAGATAAGGTACTTTTATCGCGCCGGTATCCATATTAAAGAAACGAAGGTCTGCTTTTTTATCTCGGGGATCCGCATATCCTTTAATTTTCCATCGTTGTGTAAAAGTATTGGTTTGAACGTGGATTGCGGTTTCCAGTTCTTCGCTGTCTAAAACTAAGTTTTTAATATCGATGGTTGCTTTCTTGCCATTGTCATCAAGTTTAAATACCAAATTTTTGATATTCATATCTGTTGGAACTAAGTTGAGCAGTTTCGAAATGATACGGTAAGCAAATTTTGCGTAGTCTCTTTTTTGGTCTGTATCTTTCTCAGTTTTGTCTCTTTTTAAAAAGGCAGCAAAATTTTTAACATCCCCTTTTTTGGTCAGATGAACGTAACCATCTTCGATTTCTAAAGTGCCTAATTGAACGTCACCAACGAGTAAATGCCAAAAACTGACACTTGTTCTCATTTTCTTAATTTTAAAAAGGGTGTCGGCATTTTTTGGAGCTAAAATCACTTCGGTTAAATTTACTCCGGCGAATCCGTCAAAAGTGGCTTTTTTTACAGAAAAACTACTGTTGTAATCAACTTCCATTTTATTGGTGACCTTTGCTAAGGTTTGTTGTAATAATTCATCCCTAAAAAAATAAAATCCAACCATTAAACATACCAATACAACGCTAAGTATTTTTGCTGCAAGAATTACTTTTTGTTTTCCCGTTCTCATGAATGAAGTGCTGTTTTATAATAGTTTCAAAATGCTGTCGCTAAATTGTTGCTGACGTTGTATTTTGATTTAAGGGCGTAAAGGAATGAAAAAAAAGAATATCAGTACTATATTTTGACAATTTTTTAAGCATTAACCTGAGAGTGAATCAAGTGTTTGTTGGGGTTTAACTACGAATGTTGAAATTTGAAGACTTCATTTGGTGTGACACAATAATCCAGTTTTACGTCATTTTCAAAAACATCGGAAATCTGTTCTTCGGGTCCAAAAAAAGATAGTCCAATTTTAATTATTTCCGGCTGGCATTCGGATAGGAATTTGTCGTAAAACCCTTTTCCGTATCCTACACGGTGGCCTGATTTATCAAAGGCCAAAAGTGGTACAAAAACGACTTCAATCTTCTTTGCCGGAACTTCGATTCCATCAACCGGTTCCGGAATATTGTACTCGTTTTTCTTTATTTTGGTATTATCGGTCAACAGAAAATGCGTCATGTCCCGGCTTTCAAAATCACTTTTGGATACAATGATTTCTTTGTCTTTCCCAGAAAGAAGGTGCAGGATGAACTCGGTATTGACTTCGTTGTGTTCTGTTATAGGTAAGAAAACATGAAAATAAGTTTTGTCCCAAAGAGGAAGCGTGAGAACTTTATTGGCAATAGCCAAACTTAGTTCTTCTAACTCGTTTTCGGAAAGTTGTTTTCGTAATGTTTTATATTTTAACCGCAACTCTTTTTTTAGCATGAATACTTGCTTTTAATTGGTCTATAAAAGTAGTCAAATGTTCGATTTCTACATGGTCCATAAGCACAATTTTATACCATTTGTTATCTGAATTGTGTTGTTGAGGCACTAAATCAAACTGTAAAGCAATTTCTTCATCGATGTTTTCTGCGTGAATAGTCACAATATTCATGAAAGGTTCACGGAAATATTTAATGTGGAGTTTATCCAATTCATTACATAGAAACTGGGTGCGCATTTGTAGGATGCTCACTTTTTCGAACCAGCCAAACGGGCCATAGGTGAACAAAATCATCCATACCGCCACTGCATTAGACCCGGAACGACTGCCGCATAGTGTCAGATCCATGCCTTCAACATATTCGGCTTCTTTGGTCAGTACATTTTCTATCAATTCTTTTCTGCAGATGAAAATACCCGTTCCGTATGGAGCCTGTAGCATTTTATGCGCATCAATGGTGATAGAACTTATCTTGAGGTTATTGAAATTAATGGTTGATTTTTCATTACTGAACGGATAGACAAATCCGCCGTAAGCGCCATCTATGTGAAGTTTGTATGCTACTTGTTGTTTTTCTAAAGCGTTGATATAATCTTCCGGATCGTCAACTGAACCAAACATAGTCGTACCCATGTTAGCAACGGCAATAAAATATTTTTTACCGTTTTGTTTGGCTTCAATGATTTTGTTTTCTAATGCGAGGGTGTCTATTTCTCTTTTTTCGAAAGAAACGGGAATTTTTATCCAATCCAACATCAAAAGATTAGCTCCTTTTGGAATGGAGTAATGGGTGTCTTCAGATGCTAAAATGGCAATTTCATCTAATTTTGCTCCTTTTTGATACATGAAAAAATTGCGATACATCCAAATGGCTTGTATATTGGCTTCTGTTCCGCCTGGAGAAATGTATCCGTCAAATGAATTGGGTTCAGCTTTAAAAATATCAACCGCAATGACATTTAAAACTTCTCTTTCGATTTTCTGTGTTCCTTTGAATGCTTTTTCAGAAGTTCCCAAAGTATGGCAGCCAATATGGTTGGGATTTGCTACATAGGTTTGTAACGTAGCTGCGTCTTTTAAAAATGGCGCATCTTCATTAAAGACCTTTCCGTCCAATTTTGAAGCCGGATAGCCAAGAGAGGTGTCTTTAGAGAAATTTACATTTTCTTCTAATGCTTTTTGAATGTGTTCCTGTCTTTCTTTTTGACCTAATTTTTCCCAGTAAATCATGCTTGTAATTTTTGGTAAAGCTACTTTTACTATTCTTTATAAAATATGATAATTGTTAGGTTTTTGTTTAAGGAAAATCTTAGAAATAAGCTGCCGTTGAAACCTTTGCAGATGGAATTTTATTTTTCTTTTCTTCTATCACTATGTTTGATATGTGATAAATAGCATCGCCCTCGTAAACAATAGGGGAATGATTAGCATTGATTACATAGCCATCGTTGGGTGCTTTTATCTTTCGTTCAAATTTGCCAAAAGGATCTGTGATGGTTCCCAGAACAGTGCCTTTTTTCACAAAACTTCCAACGGTGTTGTTGTCATTTAGCATACCAGAACATTTAGCTCTCAACCAACTCGATTTTTCAATATAGATAGAGGGAGATTTTTGAGGGACAATACTATGTTTTGAATCCAGCATGTCGAGATGTTTCAAAATACGTTTTACTCCATTTACACCTTCATCGGAAACAGCATTGTTGATGTCAAGAGATTTTCCGCCTTCAAAGAGTAACATTTTTACATTCAATTTTGTGCTGGAATTTCTAAATGAACCTGCGATATTTTTAGAATACAAGGTAAAAGGAGCATTAAAAACATCGGCTAAAACTTTTAGTTCGGGGTCGTTTTCGGCCAAACGAATTTGTGGAGCATTGAATCTGCTGGCACCTCCGGCATGAAAATCAACGGCATAATGAACAAAAGGCATTACTTCGGTAAGAATGTGAAAAGCAAATCGACTGGCCAAAGAACCTTTTTTACTTCCTGGGAATACCCGATTTAAGTCCCTGCCATCTGGAAACTCCCTTGATCTGTTGACAAAACCGTACATGTTAATGATGGGGATGCAAATAATAGTGCCTCTTTTGGGCTTATTTATTTTTTTGCTGATGAGTTGCCGCACGATTTCAATACCATTAATTTCATCACCATGAATGCCTGCCGAAAAAAGAACAACCGGCCCGTCAATCTTGGATCTCCGAACAATAATTGGAATATTTAGTTTGGTAGTTGTGTGTAATCGGGCAATTTCTACGTTGATGGTTTTGCTTTCTCCGGGTAAAACACTTTCCCCAAAAAGCACTAATGGTTTTAAACTTCTCATATTTAGCATAAAAAAGCTAAATATAGAAATAATTATTTGGGATTAAAAGAGCAATACCGATTTTGATTTACAAAGATGTTATTTGTAAATTTGTTGGACATAAAACGAAAAGGAAGAAAATCGAGACGGTATCGTCATGTTTGGAGAACCTTCGTAAAATAAACCGCAATGTCAATTGCAAAAATGAATTGCAATTTTAAAAATAAAATGACCAAACCTACTTTAGCTTTACAAATTCAAACCCTACCCGATAATCCCGGCGTGTATCAATATTATGATAAGGAAGGGAAAATATTGTATGTAGGAAAAGCCAAGAATTTAAAGAAAAGAGTCTCTTCTTATTTTAATAAAATACATGATACGGCCAAAACCAATGTGCTGGTCAAAAAAATTGTGACCATAAAACATATTGTGGTTCCTACGGAGACGGATGCGCTTTTGTTGGAAAACAATTTGATAAAAACATTGCAGCCGCGATATAATGTATTGTTACGCGATGACAAAAGTTATCCTTGGTTGTGTATTAAGAAAGAACCTTTTCCTCGCATTTTTGCCACACGCCGAATGGTAAAAGACGGTTCGGAATATTTTGGTCCCTATACCAGTTTCAAGACGGTGCATACTATTTTAGAACTGATAAAAGAGTTGTATCCGTTGAGAACCTGCAATTATGATTTGAGTAAGAGCAATATTGAGAGCGGCAAATTCAAAGTTTGTCTCGAATATCATATTGGCAATTGTAAAGGACCGTGTGAAGGATATGAAACTTTAGAGAATTATCAGAAACAAGTTGATGCTATTCGCGAAATCCTAAAAGGAAATTTCAAAGAAAGCATGAAAGATTTCAAACGCCTGATGACTGATTTGGCTCGGGATATGCATTTTGAAGAAGCCCAAAAAATAAAGGAGAAGATTGAGATTCTTGAGAATTACCAATCGCGTTCCACAGTAGTTAATCCGAAGATTACAAATGTTGATGTGTTTTCAATTGTGTCGGATGAGAGTGCTGCCTATGTGAATTTTTTACAAATTTCGCATGGCTCGATTATCCGTTCGCATACGATGGAAATCAAAAAGAAATTGGACGAAACCGATGAAGAATTGTTAGAATTGGCAGTTATTGAACTGAGAGAACGCTTTCAATTGTTGTCTAAAGAAATTATTGTTCCGTTTCCGGTGGATTTAGGCGAAAACATAAAAGTTACGGTTCCGCAATTGGGCGATAAAAAACAAATTCTCGATTTGTCCATCCGAAATGCTAAGTTTTACAGAATTGAACAATTGAAGCAATTGCAAATCGTAGATCCGGATCGTCATACGAATCGGATTATGGCACAAATGCAAAAAGACTTGCGATTGTCTGTAGAACCAAGACATATTGAGTGTTTTGATAACTCCAATATTCAGGGGACTAATCCTGTTTCTGCCTGCGTAGTTTTCAAGGACGGAAAGCCCAGTAAAAAAGACTATCGCCATTTCAATATAAAAACCGTTGAAGGGCCTGATGATTTTGCATCCATGACCGAAGTGGTTTATCGTCGCTACAAAAGACTGTTAGATGAAGGACAGCCCTTGCCGCAATTAATTATTATTGATGGAGGGAAAGGACAATTATCAGCGGCCTTGAAAAGTATTGACGAATTAGGTTTGCGGGGAAAAATAGCGATTATCGGGATTGCTAAAAGACTCGAAGAGTTGTTTTATCCCGGGGATTCCATTCCGTTATATTTAGACAAAAAGTCAGAAACCCTGAAAGTGATTCAACAATTACGAAATGAAGCGCATCGTTTTGGGATCACACATCATCGCGATAAAAGAAGTAAAGCAGCGCTGAACTCTTCGGTAGAATCCATTCCTGGTATTGGAGAAAAGACCATGCTTGCCTTAATTCAACATTTTAAAAGTGTTAAAAGATTAAAATTAGCAACAGAAAAAGAAATTTCTGACGTTATAGGTGTGTCAAAAGCCAAAAAAATTACCGACTTTTACAGTAATAAATAGTTTTTTATGAGCCTATTCCAGCTGTTCGTTTCAAGCTCTCTGCAAAAATTCTTTTTTTCTAATAAAAAAAAAGGAGCTTCTGTTGGCGCTCTTTTTTTTCAAGAAAAAATAGCATTTTTGCTGTCGAGGCTTTCCACTGCCATTTGGGGCTTTAGATTGTCTTACACGACAGCACTTTTTACTTTTTTACTTTTTGCTTTCCTGCTCGGTTCACAAAATTCATTTGCTCAAGAACAAAAGAAACCAAAAATCGGTTTAGTCTTAAGTGGTGGTGGGGCAAAGGGATTTGCGC
>RCUK01001740.1_pt1 | contig 13029 bp, 9 predicted proteins | sample 2166381 | NCBI WGS metagenome assembly RCUK01 (sample SAMN09932809, study PRJNA488358) | compost metagenome | isolation source: compost soil in an enriched community | place: Germany: Experimental Botanical Garden
GGCCTTACAGCTTAATGACAAATTATGAAGATTTGTTCATGATCGACAATAACAACAATACCGAATCTATGTTTGCATTGCAATGGGTTCCAAACGGAGATTATGGCGTAAACAATACACAACAGGCTTATTTTGCATTAGGCTCTGATATTACAGGAGACGATGCCGCTTGGGGATATTGGACAAGAGCTTCTTATAATGTTTTACAAGAATACGAATCAAAAGATCTTCGTCGTAGAGCGACTTTTATGGGAGATGGTGATCATTATGCAGAAATCAACAAAGCAAATGGCGGTTATACTGTAGATCACAGTGCTGATTTCCTTACGGTTAAAAAAGGAGTCGTAGGTTCTACAAAAGACAATTCTAAAATTACCCGTATGAATTCTGCTTTGAATACTTATATGTTGCGTTTAGCAGAAGTTTACCTGAATTATGCAGAAGCAGCTTTGGGAAATAATGCCTCAACAGCAGATGCAACTGCGATTTCAGTGGTAAATAGACTTCGCACACGTGCAGGATTAGACCCAAAAACAACTTTGACTTATGCAGATCTTGTACACGAAAGAAGAGTAGAGTTGTGTATGGAAGGACAATACTGGTATGACTTAGTTAGAAGAGCTTACTACAAACAGCAGGAAGTAATCAACTATGTGACTGCGCAAAACAGAGGAACAATAACTCCAATTTTGTATGACACAGCAACAAATACAGTTACGGTTGATGCTTCAAAAGCAACAAGTCCGAGAGCAATTGGTGTAATCGATGCGACAATTTTCACACTTCCTTATCCAGAATCTGAATTGGTTCAGAATCCGTTATTGAGAGAAAATCCTGTTCCGTATCAGTTTACAGAAGAGAAAATAAAAGACTTATTCTAGTTTCAGAAATAAAAAATTAAAAGACATAAATATGAAATATATTTTAAATAAAAAGTATTGGGCATCCATTGCATTGCTAAGCATGATGGTTTTCGGTATGCTGTTTACTTCTTGCGACAATAATGATTCAGAAGGAGGCGCGATTACAATTACAAAAGTATTTTTAGAAGATGTAAATTCATCTGTGCCAGACAGAGAAGTAACTTTTGCCCGTTTAGGACAGTTATTGCGTATTGAAGGTTCAGGCTTTGAAGGATTGAAAAAAGTATACATTAACGGATATTCAACCTATTTCAATGTGGTTTTTGTTTCTAATAATTCGATGCTCGTAAGCGTTTCTGCAGACACTCCAATTTTAGATGCAGATCCGTCAGTAAGAAATACAATCCGATTTGTAAATGACAATAGCGAAGTTACTTTTCCTTTCACAATTCGTTCTGGAAAACCAGCTATTTTAAGCATGTCCAATACAATGCCAAATCCAGGAGAAACCATTATTGTTTCAGGAACCGGTTTAACAGAAGTAAGCAAAGTAGTTTTTCCAGGAAATGTTGAAGTTACAACAGGAATCACTTCAGACGAAGAAGGAGAATCATTTACAGTGGTTGTGCCAAGCGGAATATCAGATTTAGGAGGTTCAATTTATGCAGAAACATCAAACGGAGGTGTTTATTCTCCAAGATATTTTAACTTCAAAAAAGGAGTATTATTAAATTTTGACGGACAAGGTTCTCATGGATATTGGGGATCATCAACAAGCATGATCCAGCCAGCAGATTTAGAATCGGCAGCACTAGGAACAGGAAATATTTCTCAAGGAAAATATGTACCTCATCGTCCAGCACGTATTGCTTCTTTTGATGCGGCTAAAAATCGTTGCTCTGAAGTTTGGACAGCAGGAAATGGGGTAGACAATTGGAGAGCACAATTAACACCATACATTCCAGCAAGTACAGCATTAGACAAAGTGGCATTTCAGTTTGATATTTATGTTCCAGATGTTTGGAGAGATTCAGGATTCTTAAAAATTTGTATGATCAATAATTTTAATGGTGGAGAATGGGCAGGAGCTTGTTACAATTTTGTGCCTTGGATTAAAGATGGCAAAGCGATTGGAGTAAACACAACAGGATGGATCACAGTTACAATTCCATTAAACAAATTCTACGCTTGGTCTAAAGAAGCATTTACTTTTGAAACTGTTCTGGCTTATCGCGAAGCGGCAACGTACCAAAACTTTGGGATTTACTTCGAAAATTCTGATGTAAAACTATCTAACGTAACAGGAAACGCAAGCGAAGTAGAATTTCCTTCAAAAGCAACTTCTGTAAAAGTGTACACAGACAATTGGAGAATTGTGCCATTAGACACACCAGTTTACAACGATTTTAACTAACAAAAGCCACAAAATGAAATCTAAATATATCATACCAATAATTGCTTCATCATTACTGATTTTATCATCATGTGACGATAATTTGATGGAGTGGGGAAAAGACCCAGAACATGGCGAAGTAACAGGAGCTGAACTTCCTTTAGCTTTGGTAGAAAAAATAAGCCGTTACGAACCCTTAAAAAACTATTCAGATTTTCCTTTAGGAAACGGAATCGGAATCAGTTTATACATGAGCGATGCAGCTTATAGAAAAATCGTAAATGAAAATTTTGATGAGGTAACGCCAGGTTACGAAATGAAGCACGGTGCAATGGTAAACGCTAAAGGAGAAATTAATTTTACCAATGTAGACGCCTTTATCGCGGCAACAAAAAGTGCAGGACTAAAAGTTTTTGGTCATACTTTAATTTGGCATTCCAACCAAAATGCAAGTTATTTAAACGGTATTATTGCCCCAACAGTAATCCCAGGTTCAAGCGGAACAAATGTTTTGGATCTAACACCTATTAAAAACGGAACTTTCACAGGATGGGCTAGAAATAACCCAGGAAAAGGAATCACGACAGTTGCCAATTCTGGATTGACAAGCACTTCTGCGGCAATTCAATTGGCGTCAAGTGCAAGTTCTTCTGCAGCTTACAATTTGCAGCTTACTTCGCCAAACGTGCCAATTGTTTCAGGACATAATTATGAAATTTCATTTTATATTAAATCTGATGTTGCTGGTAAAGGACGTATTTCATTCAATGCTTCATTAACCAATCAATATCCATACAAAGATTGGTTTGCAACAGGAGGAACATGGACAGAAGCATTTGCAACGACTTCTTCTTGGCAACAAGTTAAAATTAAATTGGCTCCAGGCGATTTCAAAGCAGGAAGTGCCACTTTTCAGTTTAATTTAGATTTAGGATATCTTCCAAATGTAACCTATTTGATTGATGCGAATACTTTGGCAGTTGTAGATCTTGATGCAGCGACAGGCCCAGTTAATTTAGTTTCTAATGGAACTTTTAATTCAGGCATTACAGGTTGGAACAAAGCCAATGGAGCAGCAGATGCTTTAAGTGCAGGAACAGGAACGTCAAATGTTTATGAAGGAAGCGGATCAATGAAAGTAGTAAACGCTACATCGGATGCTGGAAGCCAATGGAAAACTCAAATTCAGACTACTTTTACCTCTGCATTGGTAGCTGGAAAAAATTATACGATTTCGTATATGATTCGTTCTGAAGCAAATGGTTCTGTAAGATGTTCAACTACGCCATCATCATTAGCAAATTACCAAGGAGATCAGACAACGACGACTACATGGAAACAGATTGAATGGAAAATTACAGCAAAAGGCGGAGAGACAGGTTTTGGTTTTGATTTAGGAGGAGCCGCCGGAACGTATTATATCGATAATGTTTTAGTAACCGATGGAGCATCAACTGGCGGACCTACAGCGCCAATTACAATTGATAAAACAGATGCTGAAAAAACTAAAATTATTGGCGATGCCATGACAGATTGGATTTCTAAAATGATGACGCACTACAAAACAAGTGTTTTTTCTTGGGATGTTGTAAATGAACCAATGAAAGAAGATGGAACTTTAAGAAATGGAACAGAAGGCGATACCGCTACAGACTATTTCTCATGGGTAAAATATTTAGGACAAGATTATGCTGTAACGGCTTTCAAACTAGCGCGTCAGTACGGAAATGAAACAGATAAACTTTTCATTAATGATTATAATCTAGAATCTAGATTAGATAAATGTGATGGATTGATCGAATATGTGAAATACATCGAAGGTAAAGGAGCTAGAATTGATGGAATCGGAACGCAAATGCACATTGGTTTAACAACCGATAAAGACAAAATTGTTCAGATGTTCCAAAAACTGGCAGCTACAGGAAAATTGATTAAAATTTCTGAGTTAGATATCAGATTAGGTACGGCAACACCAACTGTAGCACAGCAGGCTTCGCAAGCAGAAATGTATCAATATGTAATTGATATGTACAAAAAATATATTCCTGCAGGGCAACAATACGGAATTACAATTTGGGGAGTTTCAGACAATTCTAAAGAACATGAATACTGGCTTCCAAATGAGTCTCCAAATCTTTGGGATGCAAACTATGTTCGTAAACACGCTTATAAAGGCGCAGCAGATGGTCTTGCAGGAAAAGATGTAAGTTTAGGTTTCTCAGGAGAATTACAAAAACCTTAAATATTTAATTAGTAATATTTCCATAGTGCAAGTCTATAAAAGGGTTTGCGCTATGGATTGTTTATTTTCTTAACTTTTATGCTCAAGACTTATCAGAGCAAAAAACAAATCAAAATGGCTTTCAATTTTAAAATAAACCGAATAAGAGTTTTTACAAAAGGCAAATTGTTTCTCATTGCATTCTTGGCAATACAATTTGGTTTTAGTCAAAACATACCTCATCTTCAAAAGAAAGGAAACAAAACACAGCTAATTGTAAACCAAAAACCTTTTTTAATACGAGGTGGAGAATTAGGAAATTCCTCTGCAACCAGTATGGAAAGCATGGAACTAATCTGGTCTAAATTGACCGATATGAGCCTCAATACAGTTTTAACTCCAATTTATTGGGAATTGATAGAACCACAAGAAGGCAAATTTGATTTTCAGTTAGTAGATGATTTAATTCTCAAAGCACGAAAAGAAAACTTAAAACTCGTTTTTCTTTGGTTTGGATCCTGGAAAAATAGTATGTCGAGTCACGCGCCAGAATGGGTAAAACTCAATCAGAAAAAATACCCGAGAGTTAAAGACGATACAAACAAAAGTCATGAGATTTTAACGCCTTTTAGCGAAAATAATCTTCAGGCCGATTTGAATGCTTTCAAAAAACTGATGGTTCACATTAAAGATTTCGACCAAAAAGAACAAACCGTAATTATGATTCAGGTTGAAAACGAAATCGGAATGCTGCCAACCGCTCGTGATTATCATGCTTTAGCAAATGCTGCATTTCAGAAGCCAGTTCCAGATGAATTGATTAAATATTTAGAGAAAAACAAGCAAAAACTGGTTCCCGAATTTTTAGAAATCTGGAAGAAAAACGGATTCAAAACAAAAGGAAACTGGGAAGAAGTTTTTGGAAAAGGATTACATACCGACGAAATCTTTATGGCTTGGTATTTTTCTAAATTCACCAATATTGTTGCTAAGGCAGGAAAAGATGCTTATCCAATTCCTATGTTTGTCAATGCAGCTTTAAATGCACCAGAAAAAAAGCCTGGACAATATCCAAGCGCAGGACCGTTGCCTCATATTATGGACGTTTGGAAAGCGGCAGGAAACACAATCGACTTTTTGGCGCCCGATTTTTATAATCCGTCATTTAAGCAATGGAACGATTTGTTTACACGTCAAGGTGATCCGCTTTTTATTCCAGAACACCGTTTTGACGAAACAGCACCCTTTAAAGGATTATATGCCATTGGACATTATGAAGCAATTGGTTTTTCTCCATTTTCTATAGAATCTGTTGCCGATGCCAAAAAAGAGCCTTTAGGAAAAATCTATAATTTGCTTCAGCAATTAACTCCTGTAATTGAAGCAAATAAAGGGCAAGGAAAAATTGATGGCGTTTTGTTAGACAAAGAAAACAATACGCAAATCATCAAAATGGGCAATTACGAATTCACTTTCAAACACGATTATACCTTAAATTGGTCTGATGGAGCAAAAGCTGAGGTTTGGCCAATGTCAAGCGCTATAATTATAGAAATTGGAAAAGATGAATTTTACATTTCAGGATCAGGAATTGTAGTAACTTTTAAGTCTCTAAAAGAGAATTTAAATGCAGGAATTCTAAAAACTGATCAAGGCATATTTGAAAATGAAAAATGGAAAACCATCAGACATTTCAACGGAGATCAAACCCATCAAGGGAGGCATTTAAGAATCTCAGTTGGCGATTACGAAATCCAAAAAATAAAATTATATACTTATGAATAGTTTTTTTTAGCCACGAATTCACGAATTTTTTTATTAAAATCTTTGTGTGTAGAGTGATTCAATTACACAAATTAATTTGTGTAATTAAAGATAATTAAAACACAAAAAAGGAATTAGTTTAATTCGTGAATTGCTTCGCCTATTCGCTATCGCTCGGGTCGTGGCTAAAAAAAAATAAAACAGATTATAATGAAAAAAATAATACTTGCATTTCTAATAACTCTTAGCATCAATGCTCAAATAAAACTTCCGAGACTTATAAGCGACGGAATGATATTGCAGCGTGATACAAAAGTCAATATTTGGGGCTGGGCATCGCCAAACGAGAAAATCGAACTTGATTTTAAAGGAAAAAAATACGACACAACAACAGCTCAAGACGGAAAATGGTTCATCCAGCTTCCGTCTCAAAAAGCAGGCGGACCTTACGAAATGACTTTAAAAGCATCCAATAAAATTATTTTAAAAAACATTCTTTTTGGCGATGTTTGGTTGTGTTCGGGACAGTCAAATATGGAATTGCCGATGGATCGACTAAAAGACAAATACAAAGACGTTATTGCCAAAGCTGACAATCCGAAAATCCGCCAGTTTTTAGTGCCTGACGAATATTATTTCGCAAAAGAAAGAAACGATTTTTCATCTGGTTCTTGGGTTGAAGCAAACCCTGTAAATGTTTTACAGTTTACAGGCGTTGGTTATTTCTTTGCTTCAGAAATATACGAAAAGTATAAAATTCCAATTGGATTAATCAACAGCGCTTTGGGCGGCTCTCCAGCAGAATCATGGATTAGCGAAGAAAGCATTAAAAAGTTTCCAGAATATGAGCAGGAATATTTAAAATTCAAAGACGGAAAACTTGAAAAACAAATCGACGAAAACGACCGAAAAGTTAGTTCAAATTGGTATAAATTACTCAATGAAACTGATCTTGGATTAAAAGATAAATGGAGAAATTCTGTTGAAACTTTAGATTGGAAGGAGATGGCTATTCCGGGTTATTGGGCTGATGGCGAACTCGGAAAAATAAATGGTTCGGTTTGGTTTAAAAAAGATTTTGTTCTCGAAAAAGTAAAAGAAAATCAGGCAAAATTAATTTTAGGACGAATAGTAGATGCCGATTCAGTTTTTGTAAATGGACATTTCGTAGGAACAACTTCATACCAATATCCACCAAGAATTTATTCATTTAATGCGAATGTTTTAAAAGAAGGAAAGAATGAAATTACAGTTCGTATTATCAATAATTCGGGCAGAGGAGGTTTTGTAACCGATAAACCGTATGAGTTGATTATTGGCGAGAAAACCATCGATTTAAAAGGAACTTGGAAATATAAATTAGGTTCAAAAATGCAGCCGCTTCCTGGACAGACTTTTGTACGCTGGAAACCAGTCGGGCTTTACAATGCTATGATTGCTCCGCTAAAAGAATATCCAATAAAAGGTGTTTTGTGGTATCAAGGTGAGGCCAACACCAAAAAGCCATCAGAGTATGGAGCTTTAATGGAAACTTTAATTGCCAATTGGCGATCACAGTGGAAACAGGAAAAAATGCCATTTTTATTGGTACAGCTCCCAAATTTTATGGAGCCAAAATCAGAACCTGCAGAAAGCAATTGGGCAGCTTTGAGACAACAGCAGTTAAATACACTGAACGTCCCAAATACTGGATTGGCAACAACGATAGACTTGGGCGAGTGGAACGATATTCATCCATTAAATAAATATGATGTTGGAAAAAGATTATCGTTGCAAGCTAGAAAATTGGTTTACGGAGAGAAAAACTTAACTGCATCAGGTCCGCTTTTTCAATCCATGAAGCAAAACGGAAATAAACTGATTCTAAGCTTTTCGGATATTGGAACAGGCTTCATGATTAAAAAAGGAAACGAATTAAAAGAATTTGCTATTGCAGGAGTTGATGGTAAGTTTGTTTGGGCAAAAGCAATTATTGAAGGCGATAAAATCGTAGTTTGGAATGATGCCGTTTTAAATCCTGTAAAAGTTCGTTACGCTTGGGCAGATAATCCTGTTGAGGCTAATTTGTACAATAAAGAAGATTTGCCAGCTGCGCCATTTGAAGCAGAGTTGAAATAGATTTTAGAAAACGAGAACTTTGTCAAAGTTTAAAACTTTGACAAAGTTTGCCATAAACAATTTTTTCGTGGACCCAATTCCGGAGGAATGAAATATTTATAGATTAATTGATCGACAGTTGGCAAAAGCTCCAGAGGAGCGACATAATTGTTTATAATCAATATTTCACCTCGCTGGGGTTCTTTTAAAATGGGAATAATTGTCTCTATAAATATTTCGTCCCGCTGGGACTTGCTGTAAAATTTTGATGTTTAAAATCTATTTCAAATTCTCAACCAACATTTTCAAAAACGCCGTAACCGCTTTTTTCTCATACACTTCCTTCAAAGAAATTAGCATGGCCGTTCGCGTCATATTTTTGCCTTGAATCGGAATTGCATATAAATCTTTTTCATTTTCAATGGTAGTTTTGGTTAAAATGGTATGCCATTTTCCAGTTTTAATCAGTTCGAGCAGAGTTGGAATATCGTTTATTTCAATCGTAATATTTGGGTGTAAATTACTTTTTTCAAAAGCTTTATTGATAAACTGAGTCGTGCTGAAACCACTCGACGGAAGTGCAAGAGGAAGAGAACTAACCTCAGCCAGAGAAATACTTTTTTTGTTGGTCAATGGCGTTTCTGATGCTGTAACCAAAGCCATTGGCGAAGTAAACAATTCGAGATATTTAAAATGTGCTTCTGAAGCAATTTCTTCAAAAGTCAGAATAACATCGAGTTCAAAATGATTTAGTTTATGAATTAATTCTTGCGAAGTGCCAAACACAATTTCGAATTGAATTTTAGGATATTCTGAACTAAACAAAATCAGCGCTTTTGTAACCACATGACGTAATGCGTACGTTACACCAATTGCCACTTTTCCGGTTTCTAGATTATTTAGATCTTTTAATAATTCTAAACCGTCAGAAGCTTTGTTGACAGATTGCTGTGCATAAACGGCAAACAAATCGCCAGCTTCAGTCAGCGTAATTCTTTTTCCGATTCGATTAAAAAGCGGAACCTGAAGTTCGTCTTCTAGCTGTTTAATTTGCTGCGATAATGTACTTTGGCTAATGTAAAGTGCCGAAGCAGCTTCAGTAAAATTCAGTAATTCTTTTGCTTTCAGAAAATATTTTAACTGTCGAAGTTCCATTTCTAAATCGGTTTTATCGATTGATTTTATCGAAAAATAAGGTTTTACAAATATAGAAATTCTTAAGAACTTTGTGGTGTTGCAAAATTAAAGCAAAAACAAAATGGAAATTATAGCTTTACAAGAAGGAAATTATGTTGCAAATTCTCAAAAAGAATTTCAGCTTTTAACAGATGAATCAACGATTTCAGGTTTAAAAATGGCAATTCAGCCCTTTGTTATTATCACAGATAATGATGTTATTTTATTAGATTTCGGATTGGGATTTGTAAATAATGGCGTTCCGTTTATTTATGAAATTTTGCGAAAAAACAATATTGAACCTCAACAGATAACAAAAGTTTTGGTTTCACATCTGCATAAAGATCATATCGAAGGAATCGGTTATTTTGAAAATAACCAATTTGTTCAAAATTTCCCAAATGCGAGGATTTACATTCAAGAACGAGAAATAGATTTTGCTTTGCAACAAACCAATAATCCGTCTTACGTTCCTGAAATATTGCATCAGCTCGAAAAACTTCCAAACGTGGAATTATTAAATGCTGACAGCGGACAAATTACAGATGAAATTTTCTATGAAGTTTCGGCTGGGCATACCCAATTTCATCAAGTTTTTTGGATTAAAGCCGATGATGAAATTGTTTTTTATGGTGCAGACGATTTGCCTCAAAAAATATATTGGTCAATGCATGTTGCTTATAAAACTGATTTTGACGGAAAACGTGCTATGCAATCTCGTAAAAAATGGGAACAGCAGGCAAAAGAAGAAAACTGGAAAGTGCTTTTTTATCATGATATGAAAACCCCTGTTTTAGATTTTGCTGAAGAAGGAAGTGAGATGAAAGATGCTGTATAGAAGCAAGAATAGAGAAGCAAGAATATAGAATATAGAATATAGAATATAGAATATAGAATATAGAATATAGAATATAGAAGCAAGAATATAGAATATAGAAGCAAGAAAAAAGATATTGAGAGATTATAGATTATAGATGAAAAACATAGAAACAATTCCGGCTTTAATTATTTACGGATCATTGGCTCCAGGAGAATCCAATCATTCGATTATGGATCCGATTAAGGGAGAATGGAAAAAAGCAATTATAAAAGGAAAACTTGAAGAAGGTGGTTGGGGCTCTTCTTTAGGGTATAATGGATTTATTCCCGTTAATAATGAAGAAGCCGAAACAATAAAGGCGCATGTTTTATTTTCGGAAGATTTGGCTTCGCATTGGGATTATCTCGATGAATTTGAAGGTGATGGCTATACACGAATTCAAACCGAATATGAGCTGGAAAATGGAGAAAAAGGAAGCGGATACATTTATGCTTTAAAACAATAAAAGGAAAATTCAGATTAAATTATTTAGTCTGAATTTTTTTTTAGAAGAAAACAGAAGAAATAAAACACTTTTTATCTTTTCTTCCAAAGAAGAACGCAGAATAGAAAAAGCTTTTGTAATCTGAGCTTCGACAGTTTTTATTGAAACGTCAAGATGTTCTGCGATTTCAATATTCGTTAAACCTTCTTTTTTACTCAAAATAAAAACTTCTTTACATTTTGGAGGAAGGTTCTGAATTTCTTTATTCACAGCATTCAAAACTCTTTTAAAATCCTCAGAATCTTCTTCCTGAACAATTCCGTTCAAAGCATCGTAGTATGATTTTTCAAGAGAAAACAAAGACTGGTTTTTTCGATATAAATCGATAAACTCATTATAAGTCAATTTATAGAGAAAACTTTTTAGAGAATGATCTGCTTTTAATCTTGTGCGTTGTTCCCACACTTTTATAAAAACGTTCTGTACAATATCTTCAGCGCTGTAAACATTCTTTACCAAGCTGTTGGCATACACACAAAGTTTATGATGATAGGTGTCGATAAGATACGTGTAAGCGCTTTCATCTCCATTTCTGAGAGATTCAATTAGAATGGTATTATCGCTGTAATCATCAATCTTCATAAAAACAAATATATAAATTAATAGTTTTTTAGGTTAAAAAGTGAACTGAATTTGCTCAAAACGACTTCTTTTTTTCTTTTCTATTCGAAATTTATTACAAATAAAAAAGGAATAAAATGCAAATATAAATCTTTTATTTTATAATTTCTACCAAATTAGTCGAGTTTTGTTAAGAGAAAATACTTGTGAAAAATAAAAAAATCATCAAAATGAAAAAAACTTTATCAAATTGTTAGGGTTTTGTTTTTTGGCTTCGTAATAATATTAAAAACGACTAAAATGACAGTAAAAAAGTCAGAGCGACTAATTGTTAAATTTATCACAAATCAGGCTTCTCAAGAAGAGATTGAGCAGCTTACGGAGTGGTTAAAAGAAGAAGAGAATCAAATTGTATTTAAGGATTTTATAAAAACCAATTATGCAATTGATACTGTTTTGAACACTTTTGATTCTAGCGAGGTTAGAAAAAAACTTTCGGAGCGAATCAAGAGTGAAAATAATGTTTTTTATAAAAGAAGATTTTCATCTTATTATAAATATGCAGCGATTTTGATTGTGGCTTTGGGAGGTTTTTATTTCTATAAAAATTCAAACAATTCTCAAGCAAAACCAAATATTATCATTCCGAGAGAAGATGAAATTGTATTACAGCTTGGAAACGAATCGCAGAATCTTAATGCAAACGATGCCAGAAACATAACCGATAAATACGGAAATGTAATTGGAAGACAGGAAAAAGGCAAATTGGTTTATGCAAAAGCGTATTCTGATGGCGCGCTGGTTTACAATACCATCAGAATTCCGTACGGAAAAAAGTTTGAAGTGCAATTGTCTGACGGAACGCTCGTGCATTTAAATGCGGGAACCTCATTGAGATATCCAGTGCAGTTTGGTAAAAATCAGAATCGCCAAGTTTACCTTTTAGGAGAAGCTTTTTTTGAAGTGGAGAAAGACAAAGAACATCCATTTAATGTGAATACACAGAATATAAATGTTGAGGTTTTGGGAACAAAATTTAATGTAGATACCTATAGTGAAAACATAAGTACAGATGTTGTTTTGGTTGAAGGAAAAGTTTCGCTTTATAAAAATCAGAAAACGAGAGAAGATCAGGTGTATTTGAAGCCGGGAGATAAAGGTTCGAATATAAAAGGACAATCAAAAATTGCAATAGAACAAGTTAATACAGAATATTATACCGCTTGGGTAAAAGGAAGTCTGGTATTTAAAAATGCTTCTTTTGATGATATTATCAAAAAGCTGGAACGCCAATACAACGTAACGTTCATTAACAGAAATAAAACGCTCGGAAAAGAAATTTTCAACGCCCGTTTTGACAATGAACCGATCGAAGTTGTTCTAAAATATTTCAGCGACAGCTATAAGATTGATTATGATATTGACCGAGACAGAATTACTATTAAATAGAAAATAGAAAATAGAATAAAGAGAAAAGAAAAAAGACAAAAAAAAAGATAAGAAGCAAGATTGAGAAATCTAAAATCAACAATCAGAAATCAACAATCAGAAATCTAAAATCTAAAATAAAGAGGCCTATGTAACAAAAAT
>RCUK01001741.1_pt1 | contig 13021 bp, 17 predicted proteins | sample 2166381 | NCBI WGS metagenome assembly RCUK01 (sample SAMN09932809, study PRJNA488358) | compost metagenome | isolation source: compost soil in an enriched community | place: Germany: Experimental Botanical Garden
AATTGCACGAATTTACACTAATGCTTTGCGAAAGATTTGAAAAAATAATTTGTGTAAATTCGTGCAATTCGTGGCAACCTTTTCTTTTTTGACAAAATTCGGCATCATAAACTATGAATTTCTACAAAAAAGTGAGCCGCAGATTATAAAAGGCATTTTCTATGTTGTAAATTTGCACACATTCCATTCTCTTCAGGAAAAGAAATGTAATACTTAAAAAATTCGTGAATTCGTGGCTATACAAACAAACTATAAAACAGCTTTACAACATAAAATCTTCGGAATTATTTCGCAGGCCTCTCAGGAACTAAACGTTGACAGTTACGTTATTGGTGGTTTTGTTCGTGATTTGCTTTTAAACCGGGGCTCTAAAAAAGACATCGATGTTGTTGCTGTTGGTAGCGGAATCGAATTGGCTTTGAAAGTATCAGAATTACTTCCCAAAAAACCAAAAGTGCAGGTTTTTAAAACATACGGAACTGCAATGCTCCGTTTTGAAGATACTGATATAGAATTTGTTGGTGCCCGAAAAGAATCTTATAATTTCGACAGCCGAAACCCAATTGTAGAAAACGGAACGCTTGAAGATGATCAAAATCGCCGTGATTTTACGATTAATGCTTTGGCACTATCATTAAATGAAAAAACATTCGGAGATCTTTCTGATCCTTTCGATGGGTTGGCTGATTTGGAGAATAAAACAATTAAAACACCTTTGGATCCAAGTATTACCTATTCTGATGATCCATTGCGAATGTTGCGTGCCATTCGTTTTGCGAATCAGTTAGGCTTTGAAATTGAGAAAAATTCCCTTGATGCGATTACTAAAAATGCGGAAAGAATTAAAATCATTTCGGGAGAAAGAATTGTCGATGAATTAAATAAAATTCTTTCAACTGATAAACCATCAATCGGATTTTTACTTTTATATCAAACAGGACTTTTAGATATTATTCTTCCTGAATTAACAGCGCTAAATCAGGTTGAAGAAATTGAAGGTCATACCCATAAAAACAACTTTTATCATACACTGGAAGTTGTAGATAATATTTGCCCGAATACCGATGATGTCTGGTTACGCTGGTCTGCTTTATTGCACGATATTGGAAAAGCGCCAACAAAACGTTTCAACAAAAAACAAGGCTGGACTTTTCACGGTCATGAATTTTTAGGTGGAAAAATGGCTAAAAAAATATTTGAACGCCTCCATATGCCATTGAATCATAAAATGAAATTTGTGCAAAAAATGGTTATTATGAGTTCTCGTCCTATTGTTTTAGCGCAAGATATTGTAACCGATAGCGCTGTTCGTCGTTTAGTTTTTGATGCCGGTGAAGATGTTGAAAATTTAATGACGTTGTGCGAAGCTGATATCACCACTAAAAATCCATCGAAATTTAAAAAATACCATAAAAACTTTGAAATCGTCCGCAAGAAAATTGTTGAAGTTGAAGAACGCGATCATGTGCGTAATTTTCAGCCGCCAATTTCTGGTGAGGAAATAATGGAATATTACAATTTAAAGCCCTCCCGAGAAATCGGAGTTTTGAAAGAAGCCATTAAAGAAGCAATTTTAGAAGGAGAAATTCCAAATGAATATGATGCTGCTTTTGAGTTTATGCAGAAGAGAGCGGAAAAAATGGGGCTATCAAAAGTTTAAATTTATCGATTTAAAATTGTAGGAAAATTTACTTAATTTTGTAAAAAATATAAGTCATGACAACATCCGAATTAAAACGCTATTTATTAGAAAAAATAATAGAAACAGCTGATATCGATTTATTGTTAAGAATAAAATCTTTATTAGAAGATATTAATTATGTAGTATCAGAAGAAAGCTTAGCTGAAGTCAATGAGCCAGCTTTAAAGTATGAAAAAAATATACGGATTTTTACTCCCGCAGAACAAAGAAAAATAGATCAGGCATTAAGAGAATACGAAAATGGCGAATGTATTTCTGATGAAGAAGCTCAACGAGAAATACAGGCATGGTTAGAAGATTAATTTGGTCAATTACTGCTCAAAATTCAAGGAAGAGTATTTTTGATTATTGGAATTTTCGAAATAAATCAAAAATATATAGCAACAAATTGAATGTCCTTTTTAATGAAAATTTAAAAATTGTTTTAAGGCTTCCTGAATTTGGTAATTCCATAAATAACTCAGATATAAAATTCATAATTATTAGTCATTTTGAATTAACTTATAAAATAACGCCAACCGAAATTATCGTTCTGGACATCTGGGACACTAGGCAACGTCCTGATAATTTTCCATTTAAATAAAATTAAAAAACTTAGCATCTCAGAATCTCAGAATCTTAGTCACTAAAGAATGAAAAAACATTTCCCTACAATCGCAAAAACAGCATTAGTTTTAGTTTATTTAGTAATTGTCGCAGGAGCTTTGGTTCGTATGACAGGATCTGGAATGGGTTGTCCGGATTGGCCGAAATGTTTTGGATATTATATTCCGCCAACAGATTTAAAAGAATTGACCTGGGAACCGAACCGTGTTTTCGAAAAAGGACAAGTAATTATTAAAGATAAAAGTCTTTTGGTTGCAAAAGATAATTTTACCACAGAAACTTCCTTTGATGCTTCACATTGGGAAAAATATACTAAACATGATTATGCGCTTTTTAATCCGTTGCATACCTGGATTGAATACATCAACAGGCTTTGTGGTGCTTTAGCGGGAATAGCTTGTTTTTTCATGGCAATCGCCTCTTTCAGATATTGGAAACAAAACAAAAAAATCACTTTACTTTCCTGGTTGGTTGTTTTTATGATGGGTTTTCAGGCCTGGTTAGGTGCAAAAGTAGTTTACTCCGTATTAAACCCAATAAAAATAACAGTTCACATGGTTATGGCTTTGGTAATTGTTGCTTTTATTTTATATATAATACAATTAGCGAGACCAAAAGTAGCTACTGTAAAGTACAATTCAACTTTTAGAAATGTACTTTTATTTTCACTGCTATTAACTTTAATTCAGGTAGCGATTGGAACACAAGTGCGCCAGTTTGTAGATGAACAAGTTAAAAATGGTTTGACCGCCAGTATCCTTTGGTTGCAAAATCCATCAATTACTTTTTACGTTCATCGTTCATTTTCTATTTTGGTCTTTTTGGTAAATGTTTATTTATACATTAAAAACACTAAATTTGGCTTAGGATATTCAAAAATAAACTGGGTACTTGCTTTAATTGGAGTTGAAATCCTAACCGGAATGGCGATGGCCTATCTTGATTTCCCAATAGGAAGTCAGGCGATACACTTGGTATTGGCTTCCATCTTATTCGGAATTCAGTTTTATATGATTTTGGAAGCTAAAAAACCTAACCCAGCCAAGTCTTAAAATCCTGTACTTTTTCACGGCTTACCACTACCTCATCTTCTTTGTACGAAGGCAAAATTACTTTTAAACGGGAATTGGTATAGACCTGAATTTCTTTTATCGCCTGAAGCGGTACAATAAATTTTCTGCTTACACGGAAGAAATCTTTCATATCCAATTCCTGCTCCAGAATTTCTAAAGTCGAATCGATTAAATAGTTTCTGTTATCGAAAGTATGTATATAAGTTCCTTTGTTTTCACTGAAAAAACATTCAATTTCATCAGTAGTAATTACTTTTAAATGCTGACCGATTTTAACGGTAAATCGCTTTTTGTAATTCTTTTCAAAAGGATTTGAAAGCATTCGGCGAATTTGTTCGAAATCAAGCTGAAGATTTTGGTTTTCTGAATTTGATTTTGGTAAACGCGTTTTAAATTTAGCAACAGCTATTTCTAAATCATCCTCATCAATTGGTTTTAAAAGATAATCTATACTGTTCAGCTTAAATGCTTTTAAGGCATATTCATCATAAGCTGTTGTAAAAATAATAGCGCTTTTAATGTCTATTTTTTCAAAAATTTCAAACGATAAACCGTCAGACAATTGAATATCCAAAAATATTAAATCTGGATGTTCATTGTTGGTAAACCAATCTACAGATTCTTCTACAGAATGCAACATGGTTTCTACGGCAATCTCTAACTTTTCAAGCTTTCGCTGCAATAATCTTGCTGCCGGTTTTTCGTCTTCTATAATTAATGTAGTCATTTACTAAACTGAAAAAATTGAAAAAAAAATAATTTAAAAATTACTCCCATTTATTGGTATTTGAAGCTTCCTTATCCATATATTTTTGGATCTTCTTTTGCTCCCAATCACCATTGAAAAAAATGTCCGGCCCAAATACTGTAAAGGCGTGAATCAATAAGGCTATACCCCAATAAAATGCTGTTGAATAGGTATGCAAATCTAGTAAATCATTCTGTTGAAATCTGAATCCAACAAAATCCCTATTCAAATTTGAAATGATAATTATAATATTTACAATAATGTAAATCTTTAAATGTGAGTAAAAACCTTTTATTCTTTTTACTTTTTTATATGCCATTTCAAAGCGTTCGTCATTATTAAATTCCTGTCCGTACTCTTCGTACATGCGTCTTCTATAACGTCCCATTTTATTTCGCTTTAAAAGTTATTGCCATTTACTTTGGTTCTCTTTTTCTTTATCCATGATCTCTTTGATCTTTCTTTCTTCCCAGCCTTTTCCTAAAACCGGAAATATTTCGAAAACTTTCAAACCATGAAAAACAACTCCTACTCCCCACCATATTAAGGGCCAATAAAACCATAAATGATGTGGCGTTGTATATAAATTGATAAAAATCAAAACGATATTAACACCAATATAAGATGTTAAATTACCATAAAACCCTTTTATATTCTCGACCTTCTTTTTAGCCAGATAATATTTATCTTCTTCGTTAAAATTAATTTCCATAATTACTCCCATTTTTGTGTTTTTGTTTTTTTATTTAAAAGACTTTTCATTTTGCGTTCTTCCCATTCTTCATCAAAGATTTTATAAGATGCAAATAAATCAATTGCGGACACTAAAAATACTGTAGTCCAAATTACCATTACAACACTATTCAAATATCGTATCGGAAAGAAGTTCAGAGAAACTCCGTAATATTCTTTTAAAACATAAACAATTAGTCCGATAGCATAAATAAATGCGTGTATATAAAAGGATTTGAGTTTTATTATCTTTTTGCTAAAGATTTCCTGAAGCTCAAATTTTTCTCTGTTATAATTACAATTTGTTTCCATGGCTATTTCCAGGTTTGTTTTTTACTTTCTTTTTCTTTCTCTAAAAATTCTCTAATTTTTCGTTCTTCCCATTCTTTATTAAAAAATGGTGAAACTCCAAAAGCTTTTAATCCGTGGAAGAGGAGTCCTACTCCCCATCCCAGTATGCACCAAATAAACCATAAATATTCTGGCGAAGTCATTAGGTTTACCACAAGTAACATTATCGTTATAAGAATGAAAACTGTTAAATGCTGATAGAAATCTTTTATCTCTTTCACCTTTTTCTGAGCTTGATGATAGCGTCTTTCTTTAGTATAATCTGGTTCCATGACTATTCCCAAGTTTGCGTTTTACTTTCTTTCTCCAAAATCTCCCGAATCTTTCGTTCTTCCCAATCCTTATTAAAAATTGGTGAAACTCTAAAAACTTTCAATCCGTGCATCACAATCGCAAATCCCCAACCAAGTAAAGAATACCAAAAATATAAATAGCCAGGCGAAGTCATTAGATTTACCACGATTACAATTGGGTTACAAAGTAAGTATACCGTTAAGTGTGAATAAAAATCTTTAATTTCTTTTACCCTTTTTTGAGCCTGGTAATAACGTTCTGCTTCAGCATAATTTGGTTCCATAATTATTTCCAGGTTTGCTTGTTATTCTCTTTTTCCAGAATTTCTCTGATTTTTCGTTCTTCCCAATCTGAGCTATAACCAAAAACTTTAAAAGCATGCATTACAACTCCAAATCCCCAGCCTAAAGCCGAAAACCAAAACCATTGAAATCCAGGAGAATACCTCAAATTTATAAAAATTAAAAACGGAATTACACAGCAATACGAAATTATATTTCCGTAAAATCCTTTTAATTCTTCTACTCTTTTTTTAGCTCTGAAATAAGCTTTATTTTCATCGCTATAGTCTGCGTTTGTTTCCATAACTGTTATTTGTTTTGTTAAAATCGGAATCTTAACTGTGAATGTTTGTTCATTTTGTTCAATCAATACTTTTCTGTTGGTTACAATTCCGTAACGATTTACGATATTTTGTAATCCAACTCCTTGTCTGTCTTGTAAAACTTCTTTTTTCTGAAAATCATTTTGAATCGCTAAATAATCTCCATCAATAAAAATTCTAATATGCAATGGTTTTTGTTCGCTTACTACATTGTGCTTTACTGTGTTTTCCAATAAAAGCTGTAATGACAGCGGAACCACTTTGGCATCCGGATTAATTGGTGTCGTCGGCAATTCGTAAAACAAACTATTTTCGAAACGCATTTTTAGCAGATTCATATAGGTTTTTGCAAACAACAATTCATCATCAACAGAAACCAATTCTTTATCTTTTTGTTCTAAAACATAACGATAAATTTTAGATAAAGAAGTAGTGAATCGCTGGGCATTATCAGGATTTTCTTCAATCAAAGAACTTAATACGTTTAGGCTGTTAAAAAGAAAATGCGGATCAATCTGATTTTTTAAACTTTCGAATTTGGCGTTTGCCGTTCCTGCGATAATCTTTTGTTGTGTTATTTCAAATTTTGATGCCTGTTTCCATTTTACCATAAAACTTCTGGCCTGCATGAAAGTTGAAACAGCTAAAGATAAAATAATGTAAAACAGATGTATCCAAATCATTCTTTCGCTAAAGAATTTATCCATCGGGAAATTTTGAAGGATAACAAAAACATAATAATTTATTCCTAAAACGATCGGTACCGTATATAAAATGGTTACCATTATTCCATAATAAACCCTTAAGTTTGTCTGCTCTAACCAATCCCATTTTTTATCTAAAAGAACATTGATATATCCATTTCCAAAACCTACTCCAAAGGAATAAAGACAACTTATAAAAAAAGTTATAAGAACGTTTCGAAATGTTAAATCATCTCCTAAAAAAGCTGAAAATATTACAGTAAAAATCATAGAAATCTTAAACGAAACTAGTGTTCCGCTTTTTAAATCTGCATATGTATTCCTATTATCTTTCATTATAATCAGCTTAAATTAGTTTTATTTTTTGCAATTTTTTTGTGCTTCTAAAGCTCTTTCCAATCCCCATTTTGGAGAAAAAGGTGTTTCTGGTTTAAAAGTAGCAAAAAGTTCGACAGCTTTATCAACTTGCACACAAAGAGGTTTTGTATCAACTCCTGTCCATTTTGCTCCTCCCAATTGATAATCGGCTTCTCCAAAAACAATTCTTGGATTGTTTGGGTCTATCGTTTTTCCTTTTGCGTATGCTTCCATTACTTTTGATGAATATTTCATACTGTTTGTCATCGGATCTGCAACTACCCAGGCTGTATAGATCAAAGCTTGCATTGCGTATAATTCTGCATTGTTTTGGTCTTTAATTAATTCGATGTCCAAAGCGTCTTGTGCTTTTGTCAATAACAAATCGATTTTCGTTTTATCTTTTTCGCTAAAGGCAGATGTAGTGTTGATTAAAGCTACATAATAATTTGGCAAATAACTTGTTTTCTCTGCCGCTGCAATTCTTTCGAACATTGCCGAAGCTTCTGTATTTTTTCCTTCTTTCCAAAGCCCAAAAGCTTTTCCCATTCCTTGTTCAAATTGTGTTTGTGCAGATAATAAACTGCAAATAAATAACGTGGTAATTGTAATAATTTTGGTCATGATTTCTTTTTTTTAAGGTTCCAAGATTCTAAGTTACTAAGGGTCTAAGTTTTTTTATTGATGATTAAAACTCTGTGATTAATTATACTTCAAAAGTATATCTGTTTTTACTGTTTTAAAATTAAATGATACTGAGTTGTCGAATTTGGTGACTGAATTGTTTTTTTTGAGGTTCTGAGAGACTAAGGTGCTAAGGTTCTAAGATTTCCTTTAAAATTTTTTCCTTTTTATCTTTAAAATTTGTGAAATTTCAGTTGTTAAGAAAAACCTTAGCAACTTAGTATCTTAGAACCTTAGTCCCTTTTTTATAAGTTTTTCAACTGATTCTCATTTTTATTCTTACTGATTGTCCAGAAGAAGCCTACGAAGAAAAATCGGTCTGCGGTTGGTACTACGGCCTGTCTTTGGTACACTCCGCCGGCGTCTGGAAGTTTGGCATAATCGTATCCAAACACGTTTTGACTTCCTAATACATTAGAAACAGAGAAATACAGGATTTTTTGAGTTGTCAATAAGTACGCCCAGTTAAAGCTCAAACTATTGTATGATTTTGTTTTACCGTTCATAAATTGTGTTTGGTTTGGATCATTGTATGGACGTCCTGAACTGTAACTGTTGGTGAAACCTATTTGAGATTTCCAGTCGGTAATGAAATATTTGGTTACAATTGATAAACTATGATTGGCAATAAAACTTGGTGTCGCCATTGTTGGAAAATTCTTGTATTGTCTTTCTGAATCGATATAAGAATAAGAAATCCAATATTCTAAATTTTTATATAAGTTGCTGTCCCTCCAAAATATATCCAAACCTTTTGCATATCCCGAACCGTTATTATTGAAAACCGAATTATAAACAATATCTCTTGTATCATATTGAACCAAATTGCTGTAATCTTTATAGTAAGCTTCAGCTCTAAACGTCTGCCCCGGTTTTGTAAATTGATAGTTTAAGATATAGTGTCTTGCTTTTTCACTTTCGAATTGATGGTATTTTGAGTATTTAATATAATCTACTACTGGCGTTTGAGAGAAATCTCCGTAAGCGAAAGAAAACTGACTGCTTTTTGAAACTTTATAAGCAATTGAAGCTCGTGGTGCAATATTGGTTTCGTTTAATAAACTATTATTCGAAAGTCTGAAACCTACTTTTGCTGCCAGATTTTTTGAGAACAATATATCTCCTTCTGTATAAAAAGCAGCGATATTCGAATTATAGCCATTTGAAACCTGAATAGAAGCATTGTCATCGAAATTTTCATTGAATTTGGTAATGAAATAATCGGCACCAAAAGACAATTTAAAATGATCAGAAACATTTTTTCTCAATTTTAACTTCAGTTGTGCAGCATTTTCGTTGCTGTCAACATCATTAATATCATATTTTATTTTATTGTTGTTGTAACCGTAACTAATTCCAGATGTTAATTGCCAACCCGTCCCAAAAGTTCCTTTATAAGAAGCGTTTAAATAGAAATTATTATTGTTCAAATCAGTTCTGATTTTATCTTCGAAGTTTATATTTTTCTGATTCAAATCAAATTTCTCCGAATCAAAAGCAGCATATAATTTAAAAATTCCGTTAGTAAAATGATAACGATAAACGGTTTCTCCAGACAACGATTGGTAAGGATTATTCCAATCTACATTTTGCGGAATCACAGCCTGATACGGAGCTAAATTGATGTACGCTGTATTTACGCTTAAAGAGCTTTTTTCCCATTTTTGCGTATTTCCCAAACCTAAACCAACTGTCATTAAAGCGATATCGGTTTTGTTCATATCTGGTTCGTCTTGTGTATTCAACAATAAAACACTTGACAAGGCTTCACCATATTCAGCTGAATACCCACCGGTTGAAAAAGCAATTCCGCTGAATAAAAATGGAGAAAATCTTCCTCGGGTCGGTAAATTATTGGTTGTAGCGCCATAAGGTTGTGCGACACGAATTCCGTCAACAAAAGTCTGCGTTTCGCTGGCTTCTCCTCCACGCACAAATAAACGTCCGTCTTCGCCAACAGTTTGCGTTCCCGGCAAAGTTTGCAAAGCTGCAATAATATTCCCGGCAGATCCTGCGGTGGTTACAATATCTAAAGGTTTAAGAACCGAAACTCTTGCTTTATCTCCAGATTCTAAAGTTCCTGCAGTGATTACAACGGCATCAAGCGCATTTACATTTTCTCTTAATTTTATCGTTTGCTCTTTAAAATTAGTAACATCAATTTCTTTTTTGAAAGTATCATAAATTAAAAAACTCACTATTAAAAATTGATTTCCTGTTGCTGTAGTTTCAAAAGAAAATTCTCCAGTTTCAGAACTTGTTGCGCCATCGTAAGTTCCATCTATATAAATATTGGCGCCCGGAACTGGTTTTCCTTTTTCGTCAACCACTTTTCCAGAAATGGTATTTTGAGCGAAAAAGAGCGTCGTAATAAATAAAAAGGCAATCGTGAAAAATAATTTGGTCTTCATGGTTTTTGATTTTGATGAAGCAAATGTATTTTAACAATTCTTGTTAAAAAATATTAAATAACCCAATTGTAGAATTTCGGGGATGAGTTGTAAAATACTTATTTGTATCTTAGCTTTTGTTTCTTTCTAATAAAAAAACTAATGAACATTGCCATTGCACAAATAAAACCAGTGAAAGGAGATATTCCGGCTAACATAGAAAAACATATTAAATTTATTGAACTTGCTTCTATATTAAAAACTGATTTTATTTTTTTTCCGGAACTTTCGTTGACAGGTTATGAACCAGAACTTTCAGAAAAACTTGCTGTAAATAAAAATGACAACAAATTTGATGTATTGCAAGAGATCAGCGACCTGAAAATGATCGCCTTTGGAGTTGGAGTTCCAACTATACATCAAAACGGAACTCGTATCAGCATGATTATTTTTCAGCCCAAACAGCCAAGACTAGTTTATTCAAAGCAACAGCTTCATGAGGATGAATTCCCTTATTTTAAAAATGGAAATGAACAAATTTTAATCACTCTTAAAAACCAAAAAATTGCACCCGCAATTTGTTACGAGAGCTTACAAATTGATCATGCAGATGAAGCTGTTAAGCTTGGAGCACAAATTTATATTGCAAGCGTTGCTAAGTCACAAAACGGAATAAATAAAGCTTATGTTCATTATCCAAACATCGCTAAAAAATATAAAATGCCTGTTTTAATGTCAAATTGTATCGGAGAATGTGATAATTTTATTAGTGCTGGTTTTAGTTCTGTTTGGAATAAAGAAGGAGAATTACTTCTTCAATTTGATAATCAGGAAGAAGGCATAATAATTTTTAATACTGAAACAGAGAAAGTTAAGAAACAAATTATTTAACTAGATTCATTTTTTATATCTTTAAGAGTCAAACAATTAAACAACATCACAATGTCAGAAAGCAGAAGAGTTTCAAATTTATATCAATCCATTTATAATGGAAATCCGTGGCTGGAGGTAACTTTAGCAAATACTTTAAAAGATGTGACCGCAGAGCAGGCTTACAGAAAAATAAACCCGAATTTAAATACGATTTGGGAAATTGTCAACCATCTTATACAATGGAGAAGGAATATTCTAAGACGTGTGCAGGGTGAAACTGTAGTAACTCCTGATCATAACTATTTTGTTCCTATTCTGGATTCATCTGAAGTTTCCTGGGAACAATCCCTTCAAAGCCTTGCAAAATCACAGGAATTATGGACTGCCTTTTTTAATGATTTCAATGATGCCGATTTTGATAAAATAGATCCAAATAACAATCATAATTTTTATGAAGATATTCATGGCATTATTCAGCATGACGTTTATCATTTGGGGCAGATTGTGATTTTAAAGAAGTTACTTTAAAAACATTTCTCATGAAAAAATCAATATTATTATTCGGATTCTTATTTGTAAGCGCACTTGGATTTTCTCAGGAAACGGAAGTAAAATTCGATGAAAGTTTGGCAAAATCTCTTAATGCCGATGAATACGGAATGAAGAAATACGTTTTCTGTCTCTTGAAATCCGGAACAAATAAAACAGCTTCAAAAGAAGAAACCAAGAAATTATTTGAGGGTCACATGGCTAATATCAGCAAATTAGTCAAAGAAGGAAAATTGGTTGTTGCCGGACCATTTATGAAAAACGATCGAAATTACAGAGGCATTTATATTTTTAATGTTGAAACTGTTCAGGAAGCAGAAGCACTTGTCGCAACTGATCCTGCTATAGAGGCGAAATTACTCGAAGCGGAATTAACGCCTTGGTATGCGACAGCGGCTTTGCAGGAAACTGTAAAAATTAATGGAAAAATAACTAAGACGAAAAGGTAATATTTTATATGAAAACAGAAAAAGAAAAAATGATAAGTGGTGAATATTACAACGCATTTGACCCAGAATTGGTAAAAGGCCGCCGAACAGCAAAAAACCTTCTGCATAGCCTGAATGTAAAGGAATATAGAGTAACAAAAAAAGCAAAAGAAATTCTAAAGGAATTAATTCCAAATACAGGTGTAGGTTTTTATATAGAACCACCATTTCATTGTGATTATGGATACAATATTACTTGCGGAGACAACGTTTATTTCAATGTCAATTGTGTTGTTTTAGATTGTGCGCCCGTCACTATTGGCTCCAATGTATTTTTTGCACCGAATGTTCAAATCTACACAGCGACTCATCCGCTTGATGCCGAATTACGAAAATCATTAGAAAATGCATTGCCCATTTCTATTGGAGACGATTGCTGGATTGGCGGAAACTCGGTAATTTGCCCGGGCATAACCATCGGAAAAGGCTGCGTTATTGGGGCAGGATCTGTAGTTACAAAAGACATTCCCGACAACTCATTGGCCGTTGGAAATCCGGCGAAAATAATTAGAAAATTAAATCAAGAACCCCAACAAAATAGATAATGCTTACCTTAAATAAAGTTCATCACATTGCCATTTTATGTTCCGATTATCAAAAATCTAAAACTTTTTATACTGAAGTTTTGGGATTAACTATTATCAGAGAAATTTATCGCGAAGAACGTCAATCTTACAAACTCGATTTAGCCTTAAATGGCACTTATATTGTCGAATTGTTTTCATTTCCAAATCCACCGAAACGTCCGTCAAGACCAGAAGCTGTTGGTTTGCGACATCTGGCTTTTGAAGTTATTAATTTGGATGAAACTGTTGCTTTTCTGAATTCAAAAAAAGTGGAATCAGAGCCCATCAGAATTGATGAAA
>RCUK01001744.1_pt1 | contig 13005 bp, 8 predicted proteins | sample 2166381 | NCBI WGS metagenome assembly RCUK01 (sample SAMN09932809, study PRJNA488358) | compost metagenome | isolation source: compost soil in an enriched community | place: Germany: Experimental Botanical Garden
GCCGACAATGCCGGCCCGCACACCATCGAAGCCAGCCGCGCCAAGGCGTTCACCGCCGTGTCGGCCAAGACGCCCACGCTTGCCATGATGGAAAACTCGCAAAAGAATCCGGGCGCGGCCAACCTGACCGACATCCCCGGTTTCCTGCTGCTGGGCGGCGGGGTGCCCGTCAAGGCGGGCAACAGCGTGATCGGCGCCATCGGCGTGGCGGGCGCGCCCGGCGGCAACCTGGACGCCCAGTGCGCCGATGCCGTGCTGGAAGAGAACGCCGCGCTGTTCAAGTAAATCACGCGCGAGCGGCGGCCGGCGCGCGCATCGCGGGCGCCGGCCGTGGCCTAGAACAGCACCTTGATGCCGGCATTGATGTTGTAGCTGCTGGTCTTGGTGCTGCCGATGCCCTGTTCCACGCCGCTCTGGATATTGACGTAGGTGTTCTTCGCGACAAACCTGTCGTACCCGAGTTTCAGGCCGACGCGCGGGCCCGCGAGTTTGTTGTCGTACGTCACGTCTCCCTGCGTGGCCGTCGGGTAGATGCTGGATGAATTGCCTGCGGTGGCCAGAAGGTTCACCGTCGCCCATGCCGTGCTGGCCTGCGCGGTGTCGGGCTCCCAGGTCTTGGAAAGCCGTACGCCCAGTCTGCCGGTCACGCTGTTCACCGCGGGCAGCTTCACCGAGCTCACCGCGTCGTGGCTATCGGAATACTTGATGCGCTGATAGATCAGTTGCGCCTGCGGCTCGATCCGCAGATGGCTTGCATCATCGCCCACGGCGAACGCCTTGCCGGCTTCCGCCGACGCCAATCCGCCCCAACCCGAGGTCTTCAACGACAGGTCGGCCGTGGCGGCGCTGGTCTTGGCGTCATAGCGGCTGGCCTGGGTTACCAGATCCAGATAGCCGCCCTTTCCGTCCAGCACCGTGTAATAGCCGCCGACGCTATACGCCTGCTGCCGGGCGCGGCCCGCGAAGCGGGTGGTTTTCGCGCTTTCCGAATAGTGGTCCACATCGGAGGACATCGTCGCGGCGGACGCGAACACCCCCGCGCTGCGGCGCGACAGTCCCTTGAAGTTCACGTATACATCCGATCCAAGCTGAATACCGCCGAGCTTGGTCTTCGTAGCGATGTCTTCTTCCAGCAGGCCCATATCGTGCCCGCGGTTGCGGCCAAGCTCCGTCAGCGTGCGCGCCCAGGCGTAGGGATAGACCTTGCGCTCCAGTGCTTCGGTGGCGCCCATCCGGTCGTTCAGCGAGCCGGCGCTCAATTCGCCGTAGCGCGAAGCCTGATTGCCCAACTGCGAATAGATGGACACTTCCGGGCGCGCCTCGCTGCGCAGATACCAGTTATTGGGGTTTTGCTGAACGCCTCCGACGACGCGGCCGCCATGCTGCAATGCGTAGAGAAACGGGCCTCGTCGATTGCCGGACGACGACTGTTCCTGGACAAAGGCATTGTCGGTCAGGTCGCCCGCCTGGACCACCAGCAGGCCGTCGCCCTTCGAAGGATCTCCTCCCACGGACGTGTCCATGCGCAGCGCCAGTGTGGTCGTGCCCGTCGCGCCCTGCTTCAGCACCAGGTGATCGCTGACCCCGTCGTAGGTCGGAATGACGAACAAGGTCACCGCGCCGCCTTCGCCCACGAGACTATCGGCCGTGATGCTTCTGCCGATGGCCTCCCCACGGCCCACGTCGGGTTCCTCGAAATTGATGCGGCCGGCAAGCGTCAGCGGACCGACGCTGCTGACGTTATTCCCAACCGAAGGATTCCTGGCATCCGTCATCACGCTCCAGGTGCTGGATGAGTCCACGCGCACGCTGCCTTCGCTGCTTATCCAGCCATGCAACTGCGCATTGCGCAGATCCAGGCTTTCATTGCGGCTGCGCACGATGACCGCCGCGCCCCCCGTGGACCTGGCGCCCAGCGAGGTGCCGTCGATGACGAGGGAACCGCCGTTCAGATAGGTCGTTCCCGTATAGCCCAGCGCTCCCGTCAGCGTGGTCCGGCCAGGCCCCTCCAGCCGAAGATCGCCCGTCCCGTTGATCGCGTTTGCTATCACGAGGTCGTCGGCGCGATTGAACGCCAGCACGCCGTTGTTGATGAAGGCCCCGGGCCCCATCGCGCCGTTGACGCCGCCATCGCCAAGCTGCAGCGTGCCTTCGTCCACCACCGTGACACCCTGGAAGCCGTTATCGCTCAAGATAGTCAGCAGCCCCGCACCGGCCTTCCTGAACACACCACCCGCACCCTCCACGGCCCCGCGGATTGTCGATTGCGCGTCTGCGTCGACGCGTACCCCGCCCGTGCTGGCCACCACCATGTTCCGAAGAATGGCCGCATTATCCAGGACGTGCAGTATCCCGCCGTCCAGCATCAACGCATCTTCCACGCGCCCCAGGCTCTGGTCGCTGCGTATCGCGAGCGCGCCACCCTTGATGGTCCACGGGGTGCTTACCTGCGTCGGCGTATTCACCAATTCCCAGGTGCCATCGGAGGTTTTTTCGAATGACGTGAAGCCCTGATAGAAATCCGTGGTTGCCACGCTGGTTCCGATGGCTCCCAACTTGGAAACGTCGAATGCGATTCTCGCGCCCGTGGCGGCATTGAGCGGGCCAGGCCCGTCCAGCGCCAGCTTGTTGTTGCTGGAACGGGTGGCATCCACCGCGCCCACGATTTCGCTGCCTGCCTGCAGGCGCAGGAGCGAGTGATGGGCGGTTTCCGCGTACATGATGGCCACGGCCTGCGCGGTGCCGACGCCGGGCGCGATTTTTCCCGCGTTGGTGATCTGGGTATAGGCGCCGAGGACGTGCACGCCATAGCCGCCGATGGAGGTGCCGCCGGCGCCAATGAAATCACCGCCAAAGGCTTCCCCGCCTCTGCCGCCCGTCCCTCCTGGCGCGCCGCCGCCGCCACCGCCGCCGCCAGTCCTGTAGTTGAACACTGAGTCAGCATCTCCCCCATTCAAACTGCCAGATGCACCAACGCTCCCTGCCTGGGCCCCGGCACCGATTCCGCCACCTAGGCCGGCCCCGCCGCCGCAACCATTGTTGGCGTCCGTTCCAGCAGTGCAACCGAAGGGATCATTGCTCCCACCAGCTCCCCCCGCGCCACCCCCATACGTATCGGTGAAGGGAGTGGAGCTGCCGTTCCCACCGGCTTGCCCGCCCATGCCGCCATCGCCTGCCGGCATGGGCGTTCGCGAGGGCGTATTCGCAGAGCAAGCAAAACCATTGCAGTAGTCGATATCCCCGCCTCCACCACCGCCGCCGCCGGCGCCGCCAACTCCGTCACCGCCACGCCCGCCCGGTGTGGCGTCTTGGCTGTACGCACTGCCCCCGCCTCCTCCACCGCCCCCGCCCGCGCCGCCTTGCAGAAGCCCCAGGTTCGTCAGCACCGCGCCGTCCGCCTGCAGGCTGACACCATGTCCACCTTGACCGCCGTTTCCTCCCAGCCCGCCGTATCCGTCGAACACATTGGTGCCACTGCCACGCAAGCCATTACCGCCGCCCCCACCACCACCGCCGCCACCGCCACCGCCCGCCCCGCCGCTCAGGCGTTCCGTATTCACAAACGGCGTGGTATCCCACACGACAACGGCGACCTCGCCATCGCCGCCGTCTCCACCGGCCATGCCGGGCGCGCCGCCCAGTCCGGCCGTGCCGCTGTTTCCGATAATGTCGCCCAGCGCCATGGCGGGCAGGAATATCATCAGTCCGGCAAGAAAAAACACCGTCGCCGGTGTTTTCGATTTACCCCGAAAATCGCATTTGGATCGCACGTAGCCACCTTACATAAATTCAGCGATATAGACGCCCGCGGACCCACGCGGCGCGAATCAATGGAATCGCGCGCTGCTTTATTCAGTGGGATACCGAGGCCTATGGACGCTCTCGTTAGCGTGGTTATGCTAGGTGGCCGCGTCGCCGGCGTATTGAGCAATAACACTCAAAATCGCGCGATGGATAATGCCGCGCAAAATCTGAACGAATCCAATGCAGGCGCACGCGGGCGGCTACCGGCGGCGGCATTGCTGGGAAATTTTCGCGTTTTCTGAAGGGGATCATTTCCCCGCGGAGCCGCAGGGCAAGCGCTGGAGATCTTGAATCTCGGCGGCGGAGATTGCCACGGAAGCGAGCGGAGCGGAACGCGTGACGGAATACCTGGCGGACTGCTGAGCGACACGCTTGGCGGCATGCGCAGCGGCATGCTCAGCGGCATGTGCACCGCAGACACCGCCCGCACGCGCGCGGGCCAGCAATTCAAAAACGCCTACTGCTGCCCGCGAAAAAAAACGGCGCGCCTGAGCGCGCCGTTCATGTTCAGACCTGGCGCTCCCGCGCCACCGAACGCGCAAGCAACAGATGCTTGCTTAGCAGCAGCGCATCCGCCTGCGCCGGATCGCGGCGCTGCAGCAGGTCTTCCTCGCGCGGCTCCAGGTCCGCGGCATGTACCAGCGACATCAGATTGCGCGTCTTCGTGTCCGACACCGGCGTGGTGTTGTCTTCGATCAGTTCGCCCTTCACGTACGCCTGCATCCGCATGGACAGCTTGCGGGTGTTGGTGAGGGTTGCCGACGCCAGCGCGCCTTCTTCGTAGCGGATGTCGGTCTGGCTGCTGGTCTGGTCGTTGATCTGGAAGTAGCGGTAGTTCTGCGTGTCCTTGTCCTTGGTCAGGTCAAGCTGCATCTTGGGCGTGAGCGCGGTGTGGTAGCTGGCGGACAGGCTCGCGCGCTGTTCCTGTTTGACAGCCAGGTCGAACAAGGGCCGGCCGCTCACGCTGCTGCTCTGCGAAACTTGATAGGTGAACTGGTCGATTTCGCTGGTCTTGTACGGATTGCTGATCTGCATGGTCTGCGACACCGACGCCGAGAAATCGGCCATGCCCGACAGCAGGCTGCGATACGTGTAGCCGGCCGCCACGCGCCGGGGCACCTGGCTCGACGGCGCGGCGCCGGGGTCGTAGCTTTGGTGCAATTCGGTGAAGGCGTCCTTGAACAGCGCCATCAGGTCCTTGTCGCCGCGGCCGCGGCTTTGCGCGCTGTCGAACTGCTGCAGGTAATCGCTGACCGCCGCGGCCCGCTGCTGCGCGTTGCCGTACACCAGGGGCTTGCTGATGTCGACGTCGACTTTCACCACGCCGGCCGCGCTCTTGATCGACAGCGACCGTTGCTTGCTGTCGGCCACGAAATCGACCGTCTGCGAGATCACGCCATTGGCGCTGGTGGTGGTTTGCAGCGACACCGACGACAGCACGCCCGTGCTGAACTTGGCCAGGCCCGCGAACGCCATGCGCGGAGGCACGGCGCTCAGCCCGTCGACCGTGTCCTGGAATGCCTTGGACAGGCCGGCGATGGCGTTGCGTTCGGTTTCGGTCAGTTCGCCTTCGGTCACTTCGATCTGGACCGCCAAGCCCTCGGCGCGATTGTCCAGCGTGACGGCAACCTTCACGCCGCTGGCGGTGGTGATGCGCAGCGTGTAGGCGTCGTTGGCCTGCGCGGGCGAACTGGCCTGCGTGGTGCCCGTCAGCCCGTCGACCTGCTCGGCGCTGCGGGCCAGCATCGCGGATTGAGAGAAATTGCCGCCATCCGTCTTGAACCGGGCGAGCAGCGCGGACGCAACGCCTTCGAGGCGGCCTGCCAGCGTACGGGCCGAGATCGTGCTTGCGATCACGGTGGACACCGGATCCAAGGCCTCACGTTCCCAGACCAGGCCCCCGGCGGCAAGCGACGAGGCCGGCTGCGCCGTGTAGGTCAATGGGGTGTCGGCGCCCTGCCTCAGCGTCACCGAGGTGGACGACGCAAGCGCCACGTCAGGGGCGGCAACCGCGCGGTTAACGCCGGATGCGGGTAGCGTCGGCGCTACCGTGCTGACGGCGCCGAACGGGGCAACGGATGTCATGTCGTTCATCCTCCGGGGGGCCGTGGGCAGGGATTGCCCGGCCAAGCCCCCTGTTCTTGTCGAATATGTAACGGCAGGATGCGGCTGAACTTAAATGGCGCCTGTGACAAGCGGCCAACGCCAGGGCGCGGATGGAGCGCATTGGACACATCCGCCATGGCGAACCGCCTATACCTTTGTATGACGCGCCAAGCCCAGCGTACGATGTCCCCGTGGCGCACAAAGCCCTAGTCTATTACTGCGGTCCCCCTAACCCCGGAGAAACTGACAATGAGCACCATCACCACCCCCGACGGCGTTGACATCTACTACAAGGACTGGGGCCCCAAGACGGCCCAGCCCATCGTTTTCCACCATGGCTGGCCGCTGTCCAGCGACGACTGGGACGCTCAGATGCTGTTCTTCGTCGCCCAGGGCTTTCGCGTCATCGCCCACGACCGGCGCGGCCATGGCCGCTCTAGCCAGGTCAGCGACGGCCACGACATGGACCACTACGCGGCCGATGCCGCCGCCGTGGCCAATCACCTGGACCTGCGCAACGCCGTGCACATCGGCCACTCGACGGGCGGCGGCGAAGTCGCCCGCTACGTTGCCCAGCATGGCGAACCCCAAGGCCGCGTCGCCAAGGCGATCCTGGTCAGCGCCGTCCCGCCCCTCATGGTCAAGACCGACGCCAATCCCGGCGGCACGCCCATCGAGGTGTTCGACGGCTTCCGCAAGGCGCTCGCCGATAACCGCGCCCAGTTCTTCCTGGACGTGGCCGCGGGCCCGTTCTACGGCTTCAACCGGGAAGGCGCCAAGGTCTCGCAAGGCGTGATCAACAACTGGTGGCGCCAGGGCATGATCGGCAGCGCCAAGGCCCATTACGAGGGCATCAAGGCCTTCTCCGAAACCGACCAGACCGACGACCTGAAAGCCATCACCGTGCCGACGCTGGTGATGCATGGCGACGACGACCAGATCGTGCCGATCGACGACGCCTCGCGCCTGTCCGTGAAGCTGCTGAAGAACGGTACGCTGAAGGTGTACCCGGGCTTTCCCCACGGCATGCTCACGACCCACGCGGACGTGCTCAACGCGGATCTCCTCGCCTTCATCAAGGGCTGAACGCCCGGGAAAGCAGAAAGGAAGGCGATGTCCGCCTTCCTTTTTTCTTGCCCTGCCCCAACGGCGCTGGCGCTAGCCCTGGCCGGCCGGGATCAGGCGGATGCCCGCGCTGCCGTCGCGCTCAAGCTGCGCCACCAGCCCCAGTTCCCAGTCCAGATACTCGCGAAAGCCCTGGTCGCGCGCGGACAGGTCTTCGAACAGATAGGGGCTGATGCTTTGATCGTCGTCGCCGGTCAGCACCCCTGCCGCGCCCGTCGCCAGTTCCAGCCCCTGCGCCTTCCAGGCCTGGGTGCCGCCCAACAGATACTGCACCGGACGCTCGCCGCGCCAGGCCAGCTCGGCGGCCACCACGCTGGCCAGCACGCCATCCGAGGACACCAGCACGACCGCTCGCCCGTCGTCCGCCGGCAGGAATTCCGCCAGGCGGTCGGGGGTGGCGAAGCGCGCGCCCGGCACGTGGCCGCGTTCGTAGGCGGCGCGCGACTCCACCTCGAACACGACGGCCTGGTCCGCGTCCAGCGCGGCGCGCAACGCGGATGCACGCAGGCCGGCGGCATCGGGACGGTGGCGCAGCACGCGCCGCGGTTCGACGCCGCTTTGCAGCGGCGCAAGCGCCGGCGGCCGGTACAGGTAGACCTCGACCGCGCCCAATTGCGCCAGCCAGGCGCCGGTCGTCAGGGCGCGCACGCCGTCCCAGTCCGCCAGCACCACCCGGGCACGGCGCGTGGCCAGGTATTCGTCGGTGGCTTGCACGAGCTGGCCGCCGGGCGCCCAGCGCCAACCTTCCAGGTGTCCCGTCTCGTACTCTTCGCGGGTGCGCACGTCGAACCGGTAAAGGGTCCGCTGACTTTGTTCCGCGTCGAACGCCCGCAGCGTGGCCGCGTCGATGTAGCCGATGCCGGCGCGCTGCGCCACGTCGCGCGCCAGCTTGCGGGCGGCGTCCAGCGTTTGCGCATCGGGTTCCGGCAAGGCGGCGTGGCGGCCGTAGGCCAGTTCCCTGCCCGACAACAGCCACTCCATGGTGCCGTTGCGCAACGAGGCGACCCGGTTGGGAATCCCGGCGTCGATAAGCGTCTGCGCGCCCACGATGCTGCGCGTACGGCCGGCGCAGTTCACCACCACGAAGGTCTTGGGGTCGGGCGCCAGCTCGCGGATGCGGTAGACCAGCTCCGCGCCCGGCAGGCTGTGCGAGAACGGCAGCGTGAAATGGTGGAATTCCTCGGGCGTGCGGCTGTCGACCACCACGATGTCGTCGCCGCGCGTCACGCGCTCGTGCAATTCCTCCACGTCGATCCAGGGTGTGTGCTTCTCGTGTTCGATGATTTCGCCGAACGCCTTGCTGGGCACGTTGGTGCCCGAGAACAGCTCGCGCCCTTCGCGCTCCCACCCGTCCGTTCCGCCCGCCAGCACCGAGACGTCAGTCCAGCCCAGCCGGGCCAGCTTGGCCGCGGCTTGATGCGCCAGGCTCTCGTCGTCGTCCACCAGCACGATGCGCGTGTCGCGGCGCGGCACCAGCCGGTCGGCCAGCAGCTCCAGGCGCCACAGGGGCGCGGGCGCGGCATGCAGCAGGTGCCTGCGGGCATAGCGGCCCGCCTCACGCACATCCAGCACGGCGATCTCGCCCTCGCCGCGCAACGCGTCCTGCAATTCCTGGGCGGACAGGCGCGCATGGTAGATGGCGGCGGGCGGCGAAAACCGGCGGTAGGTGCCGCCCTCGGTGCTCTCGAACACCACCCTGCCGTGCAGGCGGTCCAGCGCCAGACCGTAAAAATGGAGATGCGCGCCAGGCTGGTCTCCGATCAGCTCGATGGTGTGGACGTCGTCCGGACCCAGCACGATCGAGCCGCCCGGCCCCACGTCCACCCGCTGCGTGTGGGTCAGCGTGTCGCGCAAGGGATCCGCGCTCTTTGTCCGCGCATAGACCTCGTTGCGCTCATCGCCCGACACGCCGGCGATGATGGCCCAGGTGGTGTGGTCGTGCGGAGGCTGGGCTTTGCCCGGTTCGCCCAGCGACAGATAGAGCGCGTAGGCGCCGTTGGCGTCCTCGGCCAGCCGGTAGATCGTGGAGGGCCGGCCCGGCGTCAGCGGAAAGGCGGCGGCCGGAAACAGGTCGCGGCGCAGGCCCAGCGCCTGCAGCCGCTGCGCGACCTCCTGCAATTGCGCGCGCGTGGCATTGGCCGCGTCGGGCGCCAGCCGTCTCGCGTCGGCGATGAAGCCGCGCACGGCCTGCGCGCGTTCGGTGTGCTTGCTGTGGGCGGGGGTTGGTGCGGTGGTGCTCATGAGGTGACCCGGGTATCCGTGGATGAAGAATGGGTCAGCCTACGTCGCGCGCCGCCAGCCGGACAACGTAGAAATGCGTCTATGAATATGCGGCAGGCGTTGGACGCGTGGAGATTCAGGCGTCGGCTTTCAGTTCGCGCTCCACGACCTCGCGCGTCAGCGTGGGCACGAACATCTCGACGAAATGAAAGGCGTAGCCGCGCAGCCAGGCCCCCCGGCGGATGGCCAGCCGCGTCAGGTTGATCTGGAACAGGTGGCGGGCATCGATGGCGCACAGGCGCGAGTCGCGCTCGGCGTCCCAGGCCACGGCCGCCACGATGCCCACGCCCAGCTCCAGCTCTACGTAGGTCTTGATGACGTCGGCATCCATGGCCGTCATGACGATGTCCGGCGTGATGCCGGCCCGCGCGAAGGCCTCGTCGATATGCGCCCGGCCCGTGTATCCGCGGCCATAGGTGATGATGGGATAGCGCGACAATTGCGACAGGCTGACGCCGTCCTGCTGGCGTTCCAGCGGATGGCCCCGGGGCACGATGATGCTGTGGCTCCAGCGATAGCACGGCAGGTTCACCAGCCCGGGATAGTCGGCCACGGCCTCGGTGGCCACGCCGATGTCGGCCTCGCCTTCCAGCAGCATCTCGGACACCTGCTTGGGCGAGCCCTGATGCAGGTGCAGCACCACGTCGGGATAGCGCTGGCGGAATTCCTTGATGACGGGCGGCAAGGCATAGCGCGCCTGCGAGTGCGTGGCGGCGATGGACAGGACGCCCTTGCGGCTGTCGGCGTACTCCGCGCCCGCATGGCGGATGTTGTCGGCGCATTGCAGGATCTGCTCGACCAGCGGCAGGATCAGCTCGCCGGGCGGGGTCAGGCCGATCAGGCGTTTGCCCGAACGCACGAAGATGTCCACGCCCACTTCTTCCTCCAGTTCGCGTATCTGCCGGCTGACGCCGGGTTGCGACGTATGGAGGCTTTCGGAGACGTCGGTCAGGTTGAAGTCCTGGCGCACGGCTTCGCGTACGGAACGGAGTTGCTGAAAATTCATCGCGCGCCTCAGCCAAGGATGGCCAATTGATTGCCGGAAGGATCTTTCACGTACATGACGCGCGGCTCGGCGTCGGGCAGCGAACAGACCGGATGATGGCCCGCCAGGCGCAGGCGGGCCAGGATGTCGTCGTAGGCGCGGGCCTTGATGGCCAGGTAGTCCGGCCTGACCGCGCGGTTCACCTCCGCTACTGGAGACAGCGACAGGGTCGCCTCGCCCAGCGCGAAGCGCAGGCGGCCGTCGCCGGCGCTGGCCACTTCGTCCAGGCCGATGACGCGCAGATAGAAGTCGCGGACCGCATCCTGCCGATGCGACAGGAACGGAAGCTGTACCGATTCGATCGAGAGGATAGAAGTCATGCCCTGCCGCCAGCCGTGGAACAGGGCAAATTCTAGTACCCGGAGGTACAACCGGACAAAGAGGTTGTAATTGCTTCTACATAGCCAGAAACCCTAAAGAGAACGGCTCATTTGCATATGCCTCAAGCCGTGCGGCGCAAGGCGTCGCGGGTGGCGCCAAAGGCGCGCTCCAGGTCGTCGATCAGGTCCTGGGAATTCTCCAGCCCGATGTGCAGGCGCACGACCGAACCGCCCTTGCCCGCGTCCCGCCACGCGCTGTGTTCGGCCAGGCGCTCGGGCGCGGCCTCCAGTGCCAGGCTCTCGTAGCCGCCCCAGGACGCGCCGATGGAAAAGTACGTGAGCGCATCGATGAACCGCGCCGCAGCCGCGGCCTCGGGATGCTTGAACGCGAACGACACCAGGCCGCTCGCGCCGCTGAAGTCGCGCTGCCACAGCGCATGGCCGGCGTCTCCCGGCCGCGCCGGATAGTAGACCTGGTCCACATCCGCGTGGCGCGCCAGGTAGTCGGCCACGGTCAGCGCGTTCTGATGATGGCGCGCCAGCCGCACGTCCAGCGTGCGCAGGCCGCGCAGCGTCAGGTAGGCGTCGTCCGCGCCCACCGACAGACCCAGCGCGTCATAGGCCACGCCGATGCGCCGGGACAGTTCCGCGCTGTCCACCGTCACCACTCCCATCATCACGTCGGAATGGCCCGCCAGATATTTGGTGGCGGCCTGGATCGAGATATGCGCGCCCAACGCCAGCGGCTGGTAGTACAGGCCGCCGCTCCAGGTGTTGTCGGCCGCCACCAGCACGCCGTGGCGCCGGGCCACGGCCGCCAGCGCCGGCAGGTCCAGCACTTCATACAGCAGCGAGCTGGGCGATTCCAGGTATAGCAGGCGCGTGTTCGGACGGATGCGCGATTCCAGATCGTCCCGCGCGGGCGAAAAATATTCCACTTCGATGCCATAGCGCTGCAGCAGCGACTTGTCGACCTTGCGCACGGGCGAATAGACGCTGTCGGACACCAGCGCGTGATCGCCGGGCGCCAGCGTGGCCAGCAGCACCAGCACAATGGCCGACAGGCCCGAGGGCGCCAGCACGCTGCGGTAGCCGCCCTCCAGCGACGCCACGGCCGCTTCCAGCGCCTGGTGCGTGTCCAGGCCGTGGCGGCCATACGTGGCAACGCGCTCGCCCGCGGCGCGTTGCCGGTTCAGCGCGGCGTGGGTGGCGGTATCGGCGAAGCGGACCGTGCTGGTGCGCACCACCGGCACGTTCACCGGACCCGATCCGCCCTTCGGTTCGGGCGATCCGGCATGCACCAGGCGGGTCTGCACATGGGCTTGGCCGAGGCTCATGCGCGCACCTGCGGGCAACGTTCAGCGGCAAGCGCGGGTTGGGTGGTCATGGTTGGCTCCAAAAGGTTCACACCGCCAGGCGCAGCGGATCGAAGGTCAGGTAATCCGCGATCGGATCGGGCTGGCCGGTACGTATGGGGGCGCCCGCCGAGCGCTGCAGAAACGCGCGCGTGCGCTCGCTTTGCGGCGAGTTGAAAATCCGCGGCGGCGGACCGGACTCCACGATGCGCCCGGCCTCGGTGAAGTACACGGTGTCGCTCACCTCCTGCGCGAAGCGCATCTCGTGCGTGACCAGCATGCAGGTCAGGCCGTCCTGCACCAGATCGCGGATGACGGTAAGCACCTCGCCCACCATCTCCGGGTCCAGCGCCGAGGTCACCTCGTCGAACAGGATCAGTTCGGGCCGCAGCGCCAGCGCGCGGGCGATCGCCACGCGCTGCTGCTGGCCGCCGGACAGCTCGCCGGGATAGGCGTTTTCCTTGTGGTCCATGCGCACCTTCGCCAGCAGTTCGCGCGCCCGCGCCTCGGCGCGGACTTTGGGCTGGCCGCCCACCTTGATGGGAGATATCACCAGGTTCTGGAGCACGCTCAGGTGGGGGAACAGGTTGTACTGCTGGAACACGAAGCCGACCCGCTTGCGCAGGCCGATCAGCTCGGCCTCGGTCTTCAGGCCGTCCACGCGCACGCCGTCCACCTCGATGGTCCCGCGCTGCGGACGCAGCAGGCCGGTGATGCAGCGCAGGATGGTCGACTTGCCCGAACCCGACGGACCGATGATGGACACCGCCTGCCCCTGCCTGACCTCGACGTCGATGCCCTTCAGGACCTCGGTCTCGCCAAAGGCCAGGTGCACGTCCCGCAGGCTGACCAGCGGCGCGGATGGGGCGGCGCGCGCCCCGATGTCAATGATGCTCATGGCGGCGCTCCAGGTATCGCGTCCAACGCGCGATGGGATAGCAATAGGCGAAGAAAAGCGCCAATAGCGTGA
>RCUK01001745.1_pt1 | contig 13004 bp, 9 predicted proteins | sample 2166381 | NCBI WGS metagenome assembly RCUK01 (sample SAMN09932809, study PRJNA488358) | compost metagenome | isolation source: compost soil in an enriched community | place: Germany: Experimental Botanical Garden
GTTGCGCAAAGCTCATCTCGATGTTGTAGGCCTGCGCGATGAACAGCACCGCGAAGGACTGGTACATCATCGAGCCGTCCAGGTTGAACGAATAGCCCAGCGGCAGCACAAAGCCCGAAATGCGCTTGGACACGCCGAAACGCTCCAGCGCCTCGATGGTCTTGGGATAGGCCGATTCGCTGCTGGCGGTGGAGAAGGCCAGCAGGGTCGGTTCCTTGATCAGGCCACCCAGGCGGAACGTAGCCTTGCCCAGGAACAGGTAGCCGACGCCGAACAGGATGGCCCACAGCAAGGCCAGGCCCAGGTAGAACTCGCCTATCAGCTTGCCGTAGCTGACCAGCACGCCCAGGCCTTCCGTGGTGATGGCGGCGGCCATGGCGGCGAACACGCCCAGCGGCGCAAAGCGCATCACGTAGTCGGTCACGCGGAACATGATCTTGGCCAGCTCGTCGATCATGTTGTAGATGGTGTTGTGGCCCTTGCCGCGAATGAACGACAGCGCCGCGCCGAAGAACAGCGAGAACACCAGGATCTGGAGGATCTCGTTGTTGGCCATGGCTTCCGCGATGCTCTTGGGGAACACGTGCGCGATGAAGGCCTTGAGCGTGAAGTCGCCGGTCTTCAGGCCGGAGGTCAGGCCCGCGTCCGGTATCGCCAGGTTCATGTGCGCGCCGGGCTGGAAGATATTGACCAGCGCCAGGCCCAGCAGCAGCGAAATCGCGGAGGCGGCGATGAACCAGATCATGGCGCGCATGCCGATGCGGCCGACGGCGCTGGCGTCGCTCATGCTGGCCAGGCCGGTCACCAGGGTGGCGAACACGAGCGGCGCGATGATCATCTTGATCATGCGCAGGAAGATGTCCGTGATGAGGCTGAAGTACGAGGCGATCTGCGCCGCCTCCTGCTGGTTCTGCGCATACTTGTTGCAGAAATAGCCCACCACGATGCCCAGCACCATGGCGATGCCGATATAACGCGTCAGCTTCTTAGTGTTCATGTTCAAAACGGATAACAGGGAGCCGTCGCTGGCCCGGGTGGGCTGGCCCGCCGGCATGGGACGGGGCTAGACGGTCCGGTGACGGACATGCCAGGGTCCGGAAATGCTGCGGGTTAACCCTTGGGGCGCGATGTTAACGCCGTGAAGCTGACAGTTAGTTGTCAGTTTGGGGACGGATTAGGTCCCGCCGCAGCGGCGGCAGGCATGCCAGAATGGGCGCGCCGGCCCTGATTGAAGGCGGCTGGACGCAACCCTTGGAACCGGCCCCGTCCGGGGCGACAAAGGAGACAAAGCAATGCCGAATCGCGAACTGTCCGTGCTGGCGTCTGGATACACCTATCTGGAAGGGTTGCGCTGGCACGAGGACCGCCTCTGGGCCTCGGACTTCTATACCGGCCTGGTCATCGCCGTGACACTGCAGGGCGCCGTGGATCGTATCTGCCTGGTGCCGCAGCAGCCGTCGGGCCTGGGCTGGCTGCCCGATGGCCGCTTGCTGATCTCGTCCATGAAAGACCGCAAGGTGCTGCGCCGCGAGACCGACGGCACGCTGTCCGTCCACGCCGACTTGTCCGCGTTGACAGGCGGGCACATCAACGACATGGTGGTGGACGCGCAGGGCAGGGCCTATGTGGGTAACTTCGGCTTCGACATCATGGGCGGCGCGCCGGTCCGGACCACGACCCTGGTGCGCGTGGATCCGGACGGGGTGGCGCAGGTGGTGGCGGACGGGCTGTGCTTTCCCAACGGCTCGTTCATCACGCCCGACGGCAAGACCCTGATCGTCAACGAAACCTTCGGCAACCGAATTTCCGAGTTCGATATCCAGCGCAATGGCGTGCTGGGACCCCGGCGGGACTGGGCCAACTTTGGGGAATTGCCCGCCAGCGACGACCTGGCCGTGCTGATCGGAGCGTCCTCCATCGCGCCGGACGGTGGCGCGATGGACGAAGAAGGGGCGATCTGGGTGGCCGACGCCATCGGCAGGCGCATCGTGCGCGTGGAGCGTGGCGGCAGGATCCTGGAGCAGATCGACACCGGCGAATTCGGGATTTTCGCGGCGGCCCTGGGCGGACCGGACGGCCGGACCTTGTTCATGGCGGCCGCGCCGGACTTCGTCGAGGCCAACCGCCGCGCGAAGCCGGAGGCTCGGATACTGGTGACGCGGGTGGACGTGCCGCACGCCGGCAGGCCGTAAGGCCGCGCGCCGGGCGCGGCGTGACCGCCTCGCCCGGCTTGCCCGCGCTTGATCTTATTTCGGCTCCAGCCAGGCGTCCGCGTACGTGTCCACCGCGCCCAGACCCGTGGCGATGGCGCCGTGCACGCGCTTGTCCAGGAACGTGGAGTAGTTGGTGTCGTCGATCCAGGCAAGCGGCACCTCTTCCGCCAGGATCTTCTGAACTTCCGTATACAGCCGCTGGCGTTCCTCGTCGGTGGGGGCCGTGGCGGCCTGGTCGAACAGTTCGTCCACCTTGGGGTTGCGGTACTGCGAGGTGTTGGTGAACGCCAGGCCTTTCTTGATGTTGCTGCTGACGTAGGTGCGCGACACGCCGATGGCCGGATCGCCATACTGGAATACGCCGTTGTAGGCCATGTCGAAATCCCAGTTGCCCATGCGCGAGGTCCAGCCGCCGACGTCGGTGCTCTCGATGTCGATGACGATGCCGACCTTGCCCAGGCTTTGCTTCGTGTATTCGGCGATGCGGCGCTGCATTTCGCCATAGGGATTGGGGATCAGCCCCAGCTTCACGCGCACACCCTTGGCGTCCGGCTTCAGGCCCATTTCGTCGAGCAGGGCAATGGCTTTCTTCGGATCGTAGGGGTACTGCTTGATGTTGGGATCGTAGAAGCGCGTGTTGCGGTGAAACGGGCCGGTCGACACCGTGCCCATTCCGAACATGATGCGCTTGGCGATGAATTCGCGGTCAATGGCGTGCATCACCGCTTGCCGGAAACGCTTGTCGTCCATCGGCTTGCGCGCCTCGTTCATTTCGATCCAGTGCAGGGTGGACCAATATTCATAGCCCTTCTGGGTGACATTGATGTGCGCCAGCTTGGCCACGCGCGGCATGTCGAACGGTTCTATGTCCTGCAGCCAGGCCTGCTGCACGGTCCGTTGCTCCAGCGCCAGCCGGCGCGACGCGGCGTCCGGGATGACGCGGTAGGTGATGCCGTCCAGGTAGGGACGTCCTTTCTTCCAGTAGTGCTCGTTCTTGACCAGCTCGATGTAGGAGCCGCGTTCCCAGCGCTTGAACTTGAACGGCCCGGTGCCCACCGGCGCATTGTTGTGCGGGTTCTGCGCCAGCGGCGTGTCCACGTCGTACAGGTGCTTGGGCAGAATCACGCCGCCGCCGATATCGAAGGCATACAGAAAGGCGGAATACCGTTCCTTCAGGTGGAATACCACCGTGTGCTCGTCGGGCGCGGTGATGTCCTGGATGTAGCGCATCAGCGAGCGCGTGCGCGGCGTGTTGGCCAGGATCTGCTTGTACGAGAACAGCACGTCGGCCGACGTGAAGGGCTTGCCGTCGTGCCACTGCGCGTTGGGCTGCAGGTGGAACGTGTAGGTCAGCTGATCGGCCGATACGTCCCAGGACTTGGCCAGGCTGGGCATCGGCTTCAGGTCGAAGGAATACGTCAGCAGGCTTTCATAGACTTTCCCGGCCACCATCTGCGTCGTGCCCACCTGTTGCATGGCGACGTTCAGATTGGGGGGCTCGGGATTCAGGATGGCGGTCAGGATGCCGCCGTACTGCGGTTGGGAGTCGGCGGCGGACACGGCCGGGGTGGCGGCGATCGCGGCGGCGGCCAGCAGGCCCTGCAGCAGGGCGCGGCGGACGATATTGCACTTCAAGGCAAACCTCCTTGGATGGCGGCCGTGGCATGTGGTGGGACGCCAATGCGTTAAGTCTTCAGTATCAAATATTGATACTGAAGAATCCAAGCGGCTTATGGTGCAACAGCGCGTCCGGCCGCGCAAGGCGGCCGGTGCTAGGGATTTCCCGCGAATGGCGAGGGAGGATGCGCTATCAGTTGCGGTTGGGGCGCCCGCTGAGCGCGCGCGCGGCGGAGACCGCCAGCGAGCTGAAGCGCTGGGTAAAGGAGTCCAGCGTCCATTCGGCCAGCAGGCCGGAAATGTGGATGGCGGCCAGCGGACGTCCGCTATGGTCGACCACGGCGCTGGCCAGCACGATCTCGCCCACCATGCTTTCTTCCAGGCAGATGGCGTAGCCCTGCACGCGCGCCTCGCGCACGCGCTGGCGGATCAGGTCGGGGTCGATGATGGTCTTGGGGGTCAGCGGCCGCAAGTCGCTGCGCGACAGGATGTCGTCGACTTCGGCGTCGGCCAGGTGCGACATGATCGCGCGGCCGCCCGATGACGAGAACGTAGGCATGCGCCGGCCCACCAGCGTGGCGTAGAAGGTCTGGCGCTTGGTCTGGCGGCGCAGGGCGTAGACGATGGTCAGATCGTCGAACAGGCTCAGGTCTACGCGTTCGCCGCATTCCTGCTGCAGCTGCTCCAGGATGGGGGTGGCGCGTTCCAGGAGCGGATGGCTGCGCAGGAAGTCAAAGGTGCGGTCCAGGATCTTCTTGCCCAGCACGTAGCCGCGCTGATTGCTGCCGCGTTCCAGATAGCCCAGCGCCACCAGCGTATGCAGCATGCGCTGGGTCGAGCTGCGGTCCAGCCCCGACAGTTCCGTCAGTTCGTTCAGGCTGAGCGGGCCAGGATGGCTGGAAAAAGCCTCCAGGATGCCGAAGCCTTTCGCCAGGGATTGGTTGAACCGGGTCTCGGTTGTGGCCATGTTGATTACTCCAATTCTTTTTGTCTTTGCGGCGTTGCATCGGCGCGTTGCGATCAGCACGCGGGATACGCAATGTAGCGGCAAGTGTTTTCTGGCAGGGCTAGGGAAATCACCCATGGTTTCCGTATTGCCGCGCGCTTTCGTGAACTCTATCATGCCAAATATAGATATCTAAGTATCAATTATTGATACTCACGATTTCATTGATTTCATACTCAGAAGGGGAATGCAATGACCGCCGTCGCAGCAGCCAGCCTTGACCAGGCCCAGATCGCCGGAGCCGTGGGCAAACTTCGCCAGTACATGACCGATACGCTGACCGGGTTCGTGCAGTGCCGCAGCCTGCCCGGCCAGGAAATGTCCGCCGCCCAGTTCCTGGAAGGCGCGCTGGCCGACCTGGGCCTGAGTTCCGAGCGCATTGCGCTGCGGACGGAAGAGCTCAAGAACCTGCCGCTGTATTCGCCCGCCTGCTGCCCCGATGGCGGGCGCTACAACGTGCTGGCGCGCCACGAACCGCGAGGCCCGGGCGGCCGCGCCGTGCTGTTCAACGGCCACCTGGACGTGGTGCCCACCGGCCCGCATGAACTCTGGGACCCCGCGCCTTTCGATGGCGAGCTGCGCGATGGCTGGCTGTATGGGCGCGGGGCGGGCGACATGAAGGCGGGCATCATCTGCGCGCTGGCGGCGTTCAAGGCCTTGCAGGACCTGGGCATGCAGCCCGCCGGTGCCGTCGGCTTCAACGGCGTGCTGGAAGAAGAGAACACGGGCAACGGCACGCTGGCAACGGTATCAGCGCTGCAAAGCGCCATCGCGGCAGCCAAGCTCAGCGCGTTCGACGCGGTCGTCATTCCCGAACCCACGCACGAACGCATGATGAGCGCGCAGCTTGGCGTGTACTGGATGTACGTGGATATCGTCGGCCGGCCCGCGCACGCGGCCTACATGACCACCGGCGTCAATCCGGTCGAGACCGGCCTGCGCATCGTCGACGCGATGAAAGCGCTTGAGCACGAATGGAACCTGCCGGAGAACCGGCACCCCGCCTATCGTGAACACGCGCACCCCATCAATTTCAACCTGGGCCAGATCCACGCCGGAGACTGGAATTCGTCGGTGCCCAGCGTCTGCACGCTGGGCATGCGCATCGCCTGCTACCCGGACATGACCATCGAAGCCGCCAAGCAGCTGGTCGAGGCGCGGATCCGCGCGGTCGAGGCCGGCCTGACCGACAGCGACGTGCGCATCGACATCCGCTACGAAGGTTTCCACGCGCCCGGCTGCGAATACGACCTGGACGTTCCCGCCATGCAATTGCTGGCCGATGCGCATCGCCGCGTGGCGGGCGAACTGCCTCAACCCACGGCGCTGACGGCGACCACCGACGGCCGGCATTTCCGCCTGATGATGGATGTGCCGGTGACCTGCTACGGGCCGAAGGTGCAGAACGTGCACGGCTTCAACGAATGCGTGTCGGTGGACAGCATGGTGCGCGTCGCGACCTCGCTGGCGCTCTTCATCCACGACTGGTGCGGCGTCGAGCCGCTGCAAGCCTGAGCCAGCCCGCGATCCCTCCTCTACATACGGAAGTCCTGCCATGAATTCCTTCAACGCCCGGCGCGTTGTGGCGCGTTGCGCCCTGGCCGCCGCCAGTCTGCTGCCCTTTGCCCCGTCCCTGTCGCACGCCGCGGAAACGCCGCAATACGGCGGCGTCCTGACCGCCATCCTGAGTCCCGAGCCGCCCACCTTGAACGTGGCGGTCCAGCAGGTGGCAAGCACGCAATTGGTGGCGGGCAAGATCTTCGAAAGCCTGCTGACCTATTCCTTCGACCTGAAGCCGCAACCCGGCCTGGCCAGGTCCTGGGACGTGTCAGAGGATCGCCTGACCTACACCTTCCATTTGCAGCCGAAGGTGCAGTGGCATGATGGCAAGCCGTTCTCGTCCGACGATGTGGTGTTCACCTACACCAAGATCCTCGCCAACACGCCCCGCACCCGCACGCTGATGTCGAACGTGCAAGAGGTCTCGGCGCCGGATGCGCAGACGGTCGTATTCAAGCTGAAGCAGCCGTACTCCGCGTTTCTGTATGCGTTCGATATCGGCGGGGGCGCGATCCTGCCCAGGCATCTGTACGACGTGGACACGCCGATCGGGCAGAACCCGAACAACAATGCGCCGGTGGGCACGGGGCCGTTCAAGTTCAAGCGCTGGGAGCGCGGCTCCTACATCGAACTGGTCAAGAACGAGCACTACTGGAAAGAAGGCCGCCCCTACCTGGACGGCATTACCTACCGCGTGATTCCCGACTCCGCGTCGCGTCGCGTGGCGCTGGAGCAGGGCACGGTGCTGCAGGCCTGGCTGCAGGACATCGAGCCCGTGGACGTCGCGCGCGTGGCCAAGCTGCCCGGCATCACGCAGACCCATAAGGGTTATGAATACTGGTCCACGATGCAATGGATCGAACTGAATGGCGGCCGCCAGCCGTTCGCGGACAAGCGCTTCCGCCAGGCGCTGATGTACGGCATCAACCGCCAGTTCATCGCCGACAAGATCATGTTCGGCGCGGGCACGGTCGCCACCGGCCCCATCCATCACAACACGCGCTTCTACGACGCCAACGTCAAGCAGTACCCCTACGATCCGAAGAAGGCCATTGCCCTGCTGGACGAGATGGGCCTGAAGCCGGACGCCAAGGGCGTGCGCGCCTCGGTCGGCCTGATTCCGCTGCCCTACGGCGAGATGCAGCGCCGCGTCGCCGAATACATCAAGCAGAACCTGGCCAAGATCGGCGTGGCCGTGACGCTTGAAAATACCGACGTGGGCGGCTGGACCAGCCGCGTGGGTAACTGGGACTTCGATATGGGTTCCAACGGCGTGTTCCAGTATGGCGATCCGGCCATCGGCGTGTCGCGCACCTACCTGGGCAGCAACATCAAGAAGGGGCTGATGTTCACCAACACGTCGCAGTACAACAACCCCAAGGTCGATGAGCTGTTCAACGCCGCGGCCACCGCCGCCACCGACGAAGAGCGCCAGAAGCTGTACAGCGAGGTGCAGCGGATCCTGGTGGAAGACGTGCCGGTGCTGTGGCTGGCCGACACCAACTACTCGACACTGCTGAACAAGCGAGTGCATGACGCCGTGACGACCGCGCTGGGCGTGGTGGACACGCAAAGCGACACCTGGCTGTCCAAAGAATGAAGAAGATCGCCAAGTTCCTGGCGAACCGGGTGGTCAAGAGCGTCCTGGTTCTGCTGATGATCGCGCTCTTCAATTTCTTCCTGGTACGGGCCGCGCCGGGCGACCCGGCGGAAATCCTGGCCGGGCAGTCCGGCGCGGTGGACGCCGAGTTCATCGCCAAGCTGCGCCAGGAATTCGGGTTGGACAAGCCGATGGCGGTGCAGCTGGGGCATTACCTCAAGAACGTCGCCACATTCGACCTGGGGTTTTCCTATCGCCAGCAGGCCTCGGTATCCAGCCTGATCCTGCAGCACCTGCCGGCCACCTTGCTGCTGACCCTGTCGGCCTTCGCGTTTGCGCTGCTGGCGGGGGTAAGCCTGGGCACGCAGGCCGCGTTGCGGGTGGGGAAGTGGGGCGACACCGTCATCACAACCCTGTCGATGCTGGCCTATGCCACGCCGCTGTTCTGGGTCGGGCTGATGCTGGTGCTGTTGTTTTCCGTGAACCTGGAATGGCTGCCCGCCTTCGGCTTTGAGAGCGTCGGCGCCAACCTGACCGGGCTGGCCCGCGTGGCCGACGTGGCCAAGCACCTGCTGCTGCCGGCGCTGACCCTGGGCATGTTCTACATGGCGGTCTACGCCAGGCTGACGCGCGCTTCCATCCTGGAAATCAGCCAGCTGGACTTCGTGAAGACGGCGCGCGCCAAGGGGCTGTCCGAGCGCACCGTGATCGTGCGCCACGTGCTGCGCAATGCGCTGTTGCCCGTCATCACCTACGCCGGCATCCAGGCTGGCGGGCTGATCGGCGGGTCGCTGCTGGTGGAAACGGTCTTTGCATGGCCCGGCATCGGACGCCTGGCGTTCGACGCGCTGATCCAGCGCGACTACAGCGTGCTGCTAGGCGTGTTCTTCGTGGCCTCTCTGATCGTGGTCGTGGTCAACCTCATCACCGACATTCTGTACACGGTGGCGGATCCCAGGATCGAACTCAAATGAAAGCGTTCATGCAATCGTTCTGCCGCAACAAGGGCGGCATCATGGGCCTGATCGTGCTGGCGCTGGTGACGCTGGTGGCGATCACCGCGAGCTGGATATTTCCCGACAGCCCGTGGGACATCATCAATGGTCCCTTCATGCCGCCGCTTTCCGACGGCGCTCTGCTGGGCACCGATACGCTGGGCCGCGACATTGCCACGGGCATCGCCTATGGCTCGCGCATCACGCTGGTGCTGGCCGCGGTGTCCACGGCGGTGTCCATCCTGGTGGGCATTACCGTCGGCGCGCTGGCCGGGTTCTACGGCGGCCGCGTGGACCAGGCCATCGTCGGCTTCATCGAGCTGTTCCAGACCATCCCCAGTTTCTTCCTGGCGGTGGTGCTGGTGGCGATCCTGACGCCCAACATGGGCACGGTGATCTTCGCGATTGCCGTGGTGTCCTGGCCGCCGCTGGCGCGGCTGGTGCGGGCGGAATTCATGAGCCTGAAGAACCGCGAGTTCGTACAGGCGGCGATGCTATCGGGCCAGTCCAACCTGCGCATCATCCTCACGCAGATCCTGCCCAACAGCCTGTCGCCCGTCATTGTGTCGGGCTCCCTGATGATCGCCAGCTCCATCCTGCTGGAATCCGCCTTGAGCTTCCTGGGCCTGGGCGATCCCAACGCCATGACCTGGGGCTACATCATCGGCGCGTCGCGCAGCGTGCTGCGCGACGCCTGGTGGATGAGCGTGTTTCCCGGCATCGCGATCCTGATGACGGTGTTGTCGCTCAACCTGATCGGCGAGGCGCTCAACGACGCCCTCAATCCCAAACTGGCCCGCAGGAGGACGACGTGATGAGCGCGCTGCTGGAAATCCGTGATCTCAGCGTGACGGCCGCCCATGGCGGACCGACGGTGGTGCAGGGCGTGTCCTATACCGTGAACCGCAACGAGATCCTGTGCGTGGTGGGCGAATCGGGCTCGGGCAAATCGGTGACGGCGCACGCCATCATGGGGCTGCTGCCTGCCGATCAGCTGAGCGTCACCCAGGGACAGATCCTGTACAGCGGGCGCGATCTGGTCAGCCTGTCAGCCACCGACTGGTACGGCCTGCGCGGCAGGTCGTTCGGCATGGTGTTCCAGGAACCCATGACGGCGCTCAATCCCATCATGCGCGTGGGCCGGCAGGTGGACGAGGTACTGGAACGCCACACCAACCTGGGCGCCGCCGCCCGCAAGCAGCGCGTGCTGGATCTGTTCGGCCAGGTGCTGCTGCCCGACCCGCAGGCCATGTACGACGCCTTTCCGTTCCAGCTTTCGGGCGGACAGCGCCAGCGCGTCGTGATCGCGATGGCCCTGGCGCTGGAGCCGGACGTGCTGATCGCCGACGAACCCACGACCGCGCTGGACGTCACCACGCAGGCGCAGATCCTGGACCTGATCAAGGACATCCAGCGTCGCATGGGCATCGGCGTCATCTTCATTACCCACGATTTCGGCGTGGTGGCCGACATCGCCGACCGCATCGTGGTGATGCGCAAGGGAACGGTGGTGGAGTCAGGCGCCGCCGAAGACATCCTGAACCGCCCGCAGCATCCCTACACCCGTCAGCTGATTGCGGCGGTACCGCACAAGCCACAGGGCAAGGACGAGGCCGCCGCCGCGCAGCCGCTGATGGTGGTGGAGAAACTGTGCAAGACCTTCGCCACCGGCGGGCGGCGGGTGGACGCGCTGCGCGATATCTCGCTGGAAATCCGGCAGGGGGAGACCTTGGGGCTGGTCGGCGAGTCCGGGTCGGGCAAGTCCACGCTGGGGCGCACGCTGATCGGGCTGATCTCGCCCGACAGCGGCAGCGTGCGCATGGAAGGCCAGGAACTGGTGGGCATGAAGCCGCGGGACTTCCGCCCCTACCGCCGCCAGATCCAGATGGTGTTCCAGGACCCCTATGCATCGCTCAATCCGCGCCACCGGGTCATCGAAGCAGTGGCGCAGGGCCCGATCGCCTTCGGCGAGAACCGCAAAACCGCATTGCGCCAGGCGCGCGAACTGCTGGAGTTGGTGGGATTGGGCGGCGACGCCGGCGACCGCTATCCGCACCAGTTCTCGGGCGGCCAGCGCCAGCGGGTCGGCATCGCCCGCGCGCTGGCGCTCAAGCCACGGCTGCTGGTGGCCGATGAAGCGGTGTCGGCGCTGGACGTGTCCATTCAGGCCCAGGTGCTGGACCTGCTCAAGACCGTGAGCGGGCAGTTCGACCTGTCGGTGCTGTTCATCACGCACGACCTGCGCGTCGCGGCCCAGATCTGCGACCGCATAGCGGTGATGCGGCAAGGGCAACTGGTGGAGCTGGACCGCGCCGCCACGATCTTCTATCACCCCCAACATGAATACACGCGCCGCCTGATCGATTCGGTGCCGGGCAAGGCCTGGAACAAGCCCGATCTGGAGACGCTGTCGGACCCCTCAAACAGGAGCAAGCAGTATGCGTGACACCGAGTATCAGTTGCTGGACGGGCTGGCGCTGGCCGATTTGCTGGCGCGGCGCGAGGTCGGCGCTGAAGACCTGATGGCCTGCGCCATCAAGCTGGCGCGGGAACGTGCGCCAGCAATGAACGCGCTGTGCTATGAGCGCTTTGAAGAATCGCTGGACGTGGCCCGCGGCTGGCAGCCGCGCGGGGTGTTCGGCGCCATTCCGTTTCTGTTGAAGGATTCCGCGCTGGCGCACACGCGCTTTCCGTCCAGCCTGGGTTCGCGCCTGCTGAACGACACTGGCTATGCGCGCAACGCAACGCTGGCGGACCGGTTCGAAGCCGCCGGCCTGATTCCGTTTGCTCGCACCACCGTGCCCGAATTCTGCATGGCGCCCACCACCGAGGCGGCGCGCAACGGCGGCCCGACCCGCAATCCCTGGGATCCGACCCGCTCGTCGGGCGGATCCAGCGGCGGCGCGGCGGCGGCGGTGGCCGCCGGCATCGTGCCGCTGGCGCATGGCAGCGACGGCGGCGGTTCGATCCGCATTCCGGCGGCCGCCTGTGGCGTCTACGGCCTGAAGGTTTCGCGCGGGCGCGTGCCGATGGGGCCCTTCCGCGGCGAAGGCTGGGGCGGGCTGGCGACCGATGGAGTGCTGTCGCGCTCGGTGCGCGACACCGCCGCCGCGCTGGACGCCATCGGCGGCCATGAGCCGGGCGCGCCCTATGCGGCCCCGGCCGGTCCCGCTTCCTACCTGCAGGCACTGGCCGAGCCGCCGCGAAAGCTGCGCATCGTCCTTTGGCGCAGCGCCTGGAACGGCGTCCCGGTGGCGCCCGAATGCGTGGCGGCCGTCGAACGCGCGGCGACGCTGTGCCGGGAACTGGGGCACGAAGTCGTCGATGGCGTGCCGCCGGATATCGAATACGAGGCCTTTGTGCTGGCTCACGCCAACGTGTTGGCCGGCAATATCGTGCTGTCGGTGGACACGCGACTGGGCCTCACCGGCCAACCGCTGCGCGACGATGACCTGGAACCCGTACTGCGCCAGGGCTATGAATATGGCAAGACGCTGCCGGCGGCGCAGTACATCGCCAGCGTGAACCGTTTCCATGCCATCGGGCGGATCCTGGACACCTATATGGAGGGCTATGACGCCATCCTGTCGCCATCGCTGACCCAGCTGCCCTTGAAGCTCGGCGAGCTCTCCACAGCCAACGGCTCGTTCCTGGACTTCCGCCGCAAGGTCGCCACCTATGGCACGTTCTCGGCCGCGTTCAATGCCTCCGGTCAACCGGCGGCCAGCCTGCCGCTGGTCTGGACCGGCGCCGGCCTGCCTGTCGGCGTGCAGGTGGCCGGCCGCTACGGCCGTGAAGACGTGGTGCTGGCGCTGTCTGCCCAATTGGAGGTGGCCCAGCCCTGGGCGGGACGGATCGCCGTGCCCAAGGCGGCCTGAAGGCCGAAGCGTGCTGGCGGGGCGGGGCGGGCCCCGCCCGCGTCTGCGTCATAAGGGGGAGGGCTCCAGCCCGGCCTACGCCGTTCGGCATCGCCTGAAGGGATAGGATACCGGCCGTTGCAAGACCTTTCTTCG
>RCUK01001748.1_pt1 | contig 12989 bp, 12 predicted proteins | sample 2166381 | NCBI WGS metagenome assembly RCUK01 (sample SAMN09932809, study PRJNA488358) | compost metagenome | isolation source: compost soil in an enriched community | place: Germany: Experimental Botanical Garden
TTGATACTTCGACGATTTGCTCTTTATATTGCAGTACTCCTGTTTTCAAATCGGTAGATAATGTATATAAAAAATCGTACGCTTTGTCGCCTATTAGAGGCCAGTCTTTGATGTTTTGACCTGGTGTTGCCACTTTCAAAGTACCATTCTCTACCCCTGCTTTTAACTCGACAATACTTGATGTAACCGAATTTACAAATAATACAGTTGGCAAAATAATGATTATCAATAAGGCTGCAGTGATTATGAAGGAAGCCAGACTTTTGCGTCCCTTCAATTTTTTTTGCAAGAAATTGAAAGCGGGGTACAATACAATTGCCAATATAATAGCCCAAAGAATTGGCATCATAAAGGGCAATAAAAGTTTAATGCAAAATCCTAAAATAAGGAAAACAAGTCCTAGTTGTAAAATAGTTTCAAAAAGCTGTTTGCTTTTGTACGGGTTTGAACTTTCCATAAGAATTGATTTAAAGATTAGTTAAATTAAGAATATGATTATTGCTTTTGTTTCTTTTTGGCACTGTTTTCATTGGCATCGGAAACAAGGCGACCAATAAGGATAACGGGATACAAAACCCCAATAATAGCTTCAATTTGCACCATTGACCTCGCAATAGGATGCAAAGGTACAATCTCGCCAAAACCAGTTGTGGTAATTGTTATATAACTAAAATACAAAAAGTTAGCTTGCAAAGTATTGCTTTCGAATGGCGGCAAGGTGATTTGGAATGCACCCGGAATATGTTCGTAAATAAACAAATAAATCACAGACCATAAATTGGCCAGAATCATATAAACCACTATGGAACCCACAACTCTGTATTCGGTAATTGGCCCCGGTTCAAAAACTTTTTTCAAAACCAAAACAATCAGCAGTCCAAAAGTGGCGATAGTAAAAATGATATCGGCCAATAGAATAAATGGAGTCTGTCGGAAAACCGAAATCCATCCAAATAGGACAAACAAAAAAGGAATGATCGTGAAAAAGATTGTTTGTTTTTTGGATTTGGATAACGAAAAAATACCCGCAATCAGAAACAACATCCAAAATATATTGATAATAACCATAAAGGAGGAATAGCTCCCAAATATTGGAATCAGGACAAAATGCATGATACAAAGCAAGATGAACATACCACTAAGCCCACTTTCCTTATCCCACAGATGATTCAAAAAACGGTATTGTTTATTTTTTATCATATTCTTTGTTTTTTATTTTTTTTTAAGTTGCTAAGAGTCTAAGATACCAAGGTGCTAAAGTTTTAAGAAACTTAGAAAAGTAGTTGTGTCCCTTCCATAAACATTAATCATTTACTATTTAACATTAGAGAAATTATTTCATCTTTTTTTAAACTATCTACAAAATACTAACAACCTACGGCCTTATTATCTTAGAACCTTAGCAACTCATTTAAAACGGTATTGGTTCTACGGATACACTACCTATTGGTCTTCGCCCTAACCGAAACAACAAGAGAACTAAGATTGGAAAGAAACACAATGCTGCCATTACCAGATAAATATCTTTGTAAGCCAGCATTAACGCCGACTGTGATGTTTGGTTTGAAAGACTCTTTTCGGCTTTTTTTTGTGCCTCCCATGCCGATAATCCTTGAAGCATATAATAATTTTTATTCTTATCCAACTGTGCTTTAGCCATAGTATTTAATTCCGACAATTGCTGGCTAAGACCTGTTTTATGCTGTATGTTTACATTGGAAATAAAAGTTCCTAAAATTGCCCCTCCCAATAATGAGGCAAAAACGGCACGCGAAATCACACCACTCATCATTCGGGAATCGCCCAAAGGTTTAGGCACATTCTCGGAAATATACAGTGATGCTGCGGGATACAAAAAGCCAATTGCTAATCCTTTGAATATAAAAGGTCCAAAAAAATCGGATGAATCAATTTCGGGATAAAATCTAAAATAGAGAATAATATGGTACATTCCGTAACAGGCAAAACCAGTGATCCAAAGTGTAGCCAAATAGATTCTTTTGAACAAAAGATAAGTAGATAACGGAATGGCTATAAAAAGACCAATCAGGATGGCCAAATGCGTACGGGCAACATAAATACTGTCAAATCCTAAAATATTGGTCATAAATCCGGTCACGATACTTCCTGTACCGTTCATCATTCCGGTATAAAAAAAGAGAAAAGATCCCAAAACTACATTTCGGTACTTATACACATCAGTATTAATTATAGGATTATCGCTAAAGCGAACGTGAAGCAAATAAATGCCAATTATGAGCAGCAAAAAAGCAGTTGCCGTGGCCACTCTTGGGTCAGTCAGCCAATTTCGAGTTTGACCTTCGGCACAAAGAAAAAGAATAATGATAAAAAACAACAACATAATAATCCAGCCCCGCCAGTCAAATTGAAAAACTGATTTCATGGGCGCCACATCTTTTTTATAAAAAATCCAAGCCAAAAGTATCGCCAGCAAAAAATTGACATTCAAAAAGTAAATCCCAAAAGTCCAATTGTGAATACTGGTCATTTGTGTTCCAAAATATTGGTACAATTGTTTGCTTCCCTGAAGAATAAATTGGACAATACCATACAAAATAGGCATATTAAAAGCTGGATTGTATTTTAGAAGTATCGGAATTATCGAAGCAAAAATCCCAATTATTGACAAAATTGCCAACAAAGCGCGCCAAACGGTAAACCATTGGATAGTGGTTGCATACAAAGAAGCCGTGTTGCAAATTATAGACAAAAAGCTCACGCATAAAATCATTGTCCGCATCGGGATTTGTTTTCCGATTTTCAATCCCAGGGGCAAAAAGCCCAGCATTGCAAAAAAAGGAATATAAGTAGAATAGGTAAAAACAGTTGTGGAAGCACCAAAATGTCCTAATATCTGCGAGTTGTCATAGGAGGTCACATTCAAGGCATTAAAAAAAGGAATCGTAAGGAGATAAAGTCCTACGAGGGTAAACACACTTCCTTTTTTTACTAAAGCCATCCTTTATTATTTTCTGTTATTCATATTTTTTTTCTAACCGTAAGGTTCACTAAGGGTATGCTATGAACGCAAAGCTTTGCGAACTTTGCGGTTAATTTTTAGAACTATCATTTAGCTATTTCTTTATTTCCACAGTAACATTCATCCCGGGCTTTACAGCTTCCAGTTCTTTTGCGGAAGCCTCAAAATCAATTTTTACTGGAATTCGCTGGGTTATTTTTACAAAATTTCCTGTGGAATTATCTGGTTCTACCATCGAAAACTTAGCCCCTGTTGCGGGAGAAAAACCAACAACCTTTCCTTTAAATTCTTTGTCGTCAAGTGCATCAATAGTAATGGTCACTTCTTGACCCAGTTTAATTTTTTCAACTTGGGTTTCTTTAAAATTGGCAGTAACCCATACTTTCTGGTTCAAAACCAGTGTTGCGACAACCTGATTGGCATTAATCAGTTCGCCTACTGATATCGTTCTCTCTCCTGCATAACCATCGGCTAAGGCAATGATACGGGTGTAGGACAACTGTAATAAGGCATTATCTAAATCAGCCTTTTTTCTAGCTACTGTTGCCTTGGCAGCTTCGAGATTGGTATAACTTTGTTTAGTTACCGATCCGCTGGCCAATAATTCTTTTTTGCCTGCATCCAGATATGCTTTGGTCGATTGTAGTTTAGAAACCACTTGATCGTACTGATTACGTGTCACGGCAGAATCGGCATACATGTTCTTGAATCGTTCGTAATCTTTTTGTGCTTTTTCAAGATCGGCCATATCACCTGCCAATTTATCCTTGGAAGCGGCTTCATTGGAAATTGATGTAACGATAGATTGTTCCAGTGAATGGAGATTTCCTTCGGCAACAGCCAAATCAGCTTCGGCTTGTTTTACTTTTATCCTGTATTCCTCATCATCAAGGATTACCAAAGTATCCCCTTTATGCACAAACTGATGGGAATCAAAATGGATTGAAGCCACATGCCCCGTTGCCCTTGCCGTAACACTGTTGATATAAGATTCAACTTGGGCATTATTGGTTGTCTCATATCGATGAAAGTCGAAAAACAGACTTAAGATCCAAATGCCTCCTCCGATAATGAAAATAAAAGAAAGAATAGTCAATATTGTATTTCTCTTTTTTTCGCTTTTTACGGCAGCTTCGTTTATGGTTTTATCTTCGCTCATAAAAAAAATTAAAGTTTACCCATGGCATATTGCAGGGAATAATATTGAATAATAGCATCTATATTGGCATTATTCAGTGAAATTTTAGCTTCGTTCAATTGTAATTCGGCGTCAACAATATCACTGATTAGGGCAAAATCATTATCATAGCGGCTTTTTACAATTTTGTAATTGCTCAATGCCAGATCGACATCTTTCTTAAAAGTTGTTATGTTCCTCACGCTTTCCTTAAATCGAACATAGGCCGCCTTTACATCTTGATTGATTAAATCTTTGGTAGCCTCAAGTGCAATGTTGCTTTTATCAATTTGCAGTTTATCCCCATTAGCCCGATGTTTTAAATTATAAAAACTGGAAATATCCCAATTCAGAGATACACCGGCTGCCCAGTAATTGAGAATATTATCGGAATAGTCAGGCCATTGTGCAGGGTACTGCGTATTGAAAAGTAAACTGGCATTGATATAGGGCTTAAACCCGCTTTTTGTAATATCCAAGGATGATTCGGCTATCTTAACATTAATTTCCGATCTTTTGATTTCATTTCGGCTTTGATAAGCTTCAGCCAAACTTTCTTCTAAAGTCACCTCAGTTTTGGGAATTAAAATACCATCCAATACCGGTTTTAATCTGGTATTGGTAGGCAGACCGATTAGTATATCTAAATAATTACTGATTAACTCGATTGAATTCGAACTGTGAAAAACAGCCACTTCAAAATTCGATTGCTGCAATTCGGTTCTTAACAAATCACTTTTGAGATTTTGACCATTAGCTACCCTTGATTTTAATTGTTTGATTCTAAGCTCAGTATTGATAATATTCTGCTTTGTAACCTCAATTTGCTTGTATAACTTTTCAAGAGTAAAAAATTGCGTTGTAATGGCTTGTTTAATCTCTGATTCGGTCATCTTGGCAACCGATTCTTGCATATTGACAATCAGTTGTTGCTTATCGACTTGATTATTGATTACCCCTCCATAATACAAGGGCATGGATGCATAAATATTTGCGGAACCTTGCTGATTAAAATAATCAACGGTGACATTTTTTTCATAAAAACCCTCAAATACTTTGGGGTTACCAATATAATTATACCCCATATTCAAACCAACAACAGGTGCTTTGGCTATTTGGGACTGGTATAAATTTTCATTGGCAATAGTAACATCAGAAATGGCTATTTTAAGCTGATTATTATTCTGGATACCCAATTCTAATGCCTCATCCAATTTTATAACCCTCGCCTCAGTAATACTATCATTATACTGGGCACTGACAAGTCCGCTATAAAAACAAGCTGCAGTCAAGATCAAATATTTTACTTCCAGAGTAATTGAAATGCAATAATTCATCAAATTTTCCTATGTTTTCTAGTCAGTAATACTGTATATAAAAATCTTGTAACTCCTTAAAATAGTAGCTAATATAATACTTTTTAACAATTTTATAACAAAAAAAATACTAAAATATTATGAAACAACGCAGCTTGAAATTAAACACAAAAAAACCGTCTTTTAGACGGCTGCATACAACTAATAAAAAATTAGTTTTTTCAACAGCATAACATCCTCAACATGCTTTCCTTCTTTAGAATGTTTCGCCTGCATTTAGGTAAAAGGCTTCAGAATCCCTACCCCAAGCATAATTAACTATAAGATTGGTACGTGTCGCTTTATCAATTAAAACACGAAATCCTACACCAATTGCAGGTTGAATATATTGTAAAAGGCGGATATCCCTGTCTTTATCACTTGTAGAGGTCGCATTTGCGAATACCGTTCCACTCAACAATTGATTACAACTGATGGGAAACCGGTACTCAACCTCCATATTCACATAATTATACCCTCTGAACAAACCCTGTGTATACCCTTTTCCACTTCGACTCCTTTGATCCCATCCTATAGCCGGTAAATTAAGGTACGGAACTGTACCACTTGTCAAAAATTGCCCTTGAGCCCAAACACAAAAAACATGCTGCTTGTTTATCGCACTCAAAGGTTTAAAATATCTGTACTCTCCAAATAGAACAGAACTGGCCTTTTGATTTTCTCCTAATGATGGGTTAAACCGGTAATTAATATTACCATACCAACCATTATTCGCATTGATTTGATTGTCTCTCGAATCATGGATAAAATTAAAGCTAAATCCATTTACATAGTATTCTTTATTACTAAAACCATACTTTTCACTATAGTTGTAATGCTCCGTAAACAAACCATTATCGACATCTAAATTTTTATCCTGAATTTCGGTATAACCATCCAAATGCAACCCCGCGCCAATGAAAGAATTTCCTCCGACATTCCAAGAAACAGTTTGATGAAACTTAAAATAATTATAATCCATTGGCTCTCTCAAAGCATTAATATCGAAACCATCATCTCTCCTGTTAGGAGGGATAATATCAGAACCTAATCCATAATTATCTTGAGAAAAAATATAATAGCGCCAATCCCCACTAAAAAAAATTTTATTATTTTTAAGCAACAAATTATTTTTTACGTTTACAAGTAATTGCTGTTTAGTAGTATAGGTTACACTAAGGTTAACCGTTGAATACTTATCTTCCTGTTTTTTTCCTTTAAATGTGTATTGCCCTATTCCACCATAAATAAAACCAGTCGCAGGTTGAGAACCGATAACTGGTATTACGAGGAAAAAACTATTTTTAACCGGTTTTAGAACCAATACAGAATCTTTCTTTTTAAATATATCCGGAAGTGATTTTACAGGACAACTCTTAACGGAATCATTCGTTGTTTGTGCTATAGAAGTACCATGAACAAATAAAATCAGTACCATAGATATACCAAAATTAATCAGAAGCATCTTTTTAAAATCAGTTGCCATAACCCATCGTGTTAAATTATGTATTTAAAAAAAAGTGAGTTAGGTATTACCCTAAACTATCCTCAAATTAAACACTTTGAAATTGCCATAAAAACCCCAAATTCCTTATCAAATATAGTAAAAAATCACTTGAGAATCTCTGATTCCATGTAGTTTTTATTCTTTATAAATCTGTTAATCATTACATTAACAATAAGTAAAACATAATTCACACAGTAGTCTGATCGAGTTTTACATTTTACTTAATTGTTTTCATTATAGCCAGAACTATTATTTAAACAATCATTTCTTTGGCCCTTTAAATTTGAAATAAAAAACCTCGAAAGTTGTCACATTCGAGGCTTACTTTTGTATATAATTTATTTGAACCAAAAATTGTCCTTAATTCGCTTTTAAGGTATCCATTTCTCCGATAAAAGGAATACTGTTTTGTATTTCACTTATGATGGTAGTTTGTAAATAAATTTCAAGTTGCATGAATTTAGCAGCATTCTTAGCTCCAATTACTTTTTTACATTTTGAATAGTATTTTGAATGCAACTTATCAAAATCCATATTATTTTTCAGGTTGGCTTGTGCCAATTCATCTGCTTTTTCATCGGTTAGATTTGAATAATTATTTGCATAATCATTAATAATCTGAATTTTCTTCTCTCCCAGAATTTTGCGTTCAGCTTCATATTGATCATATACTGTAGAAAATTCCGTAGCTTGAGCTCCCGAAAGTCCCATATAATTTTTCACAAGATCAGCTTTTGATTTACCATAAACACTTTGAATAATCTCAACATCTTCTTTTGCTACTGACTGAGCAATTGAACTTGCTGACACCGCAAGTATTAAAACAAGAAATAATTTTTTCATTTTTTTAGTTTTTATTTAGTTATTAAAATTTTAAGTAATGATGTACGTTATTAATAGTAAAGTTTAAAATAATTATTTTTTTGCTCCGGGAGGATAATTTGACATTATTTTAGTAACTGCTTCAGAAATAGCCTGGTCCGGATTACTGGATGGCTTATCAATTTCTTTATTACCTGTTCCTTGCCATACAAGTTGATTTTTATTGGCGTCTATAATATCTATAATAAGTGAGCCGTCTTTATAATTGTAAACATTATACGTTGTAGTACCGCTGTAACTTCCCCCCCATCTGTAGGGACGATAGTAACCACCATAACCATATGTATTAGTATCCGCTGTAACAGATTGTTTATTTACCACAATAGTGGTAACATTTACCATAACATCAGGATTAGAACTGGTTTCAGTGAATCCTTTGTTTTTCATCTCTGTTTTTACAGCATTTATAATACGATTCCTGTTCAAATCACTTAAAGCCCCGCTTTTGTCTGCCAAATCATAAAAAGCAAAAGTTTTGTATTTTGAAAAGTCTGCAGATCTATCGTAATCAGTATTGACCGTCAAAGAAGAAGAACAAGAATTCAGAATAAAAATAATACTAAAAAACAAACTGAAGTTGCGAATTGTTCTCATTTATTTAAATATTTAAGATTTATATTTTAAAAAACTGATCAAAATGACACCTCAAAACTCTGTAAGTTTTGAAAGTTGTGTCCTTACAAATATAAAAAGAATAATTAACTTTTGGTTTAAAAATCCTATTAATTAATTTATAAAATTACATAAATTTCCATCTAAAAAAGAATACACTGACTATAACACTATAAACACCTATCAACTCTTTCATTAAACAGCCATTTCCTTTAATGTCTTTGGTGTTTTTATTTATTCCCTTCTTTAACTGGTGCTGAAATTTCACCATTATAGGAAATAGTACTACGTTTACTACTGTTAATTGTAAGACTGGCACTACCTTCAAAAAAAACTGAAAGTAACAAAGTATAGGTATCATTATCACCCTTAACTACCGCTTTCACCTTATAGGAATTTTTTCCTTTCTCAATAGTAAATTCCTCCGGCTTTCCTTCAAAATCTAATCCCCCGTCTCCACCATAACCGCTGCCGCTATAGGCTCTGCCAAAAAACGGCATCTCACTTTTAATAAAATCAGGCTGAAATTTCACATAATTGGGATTAGTTGTCAAATCAATTGTTTTATACCCCTGCGGCAAAGCTTTGTCAGCTATAAAAACAAAATCTTTAGAATCAACCAAAATGGCTGTCTGTTTTTGTTTTTCAATTTTACGTTCTTCTTTTAATTGTTTCTTAGTCTTCTCCTGAGAAAAAACGGTACTTCCTACAAGTAAAAGAAACATAACCATAATTATATTCTTCGCATTCATTTTGTCAAGTTTTTTAAATGATTAAAAAATAAGCGGGATCAAAATATAGAAACCACTTGAAAGACATATTAGCTCTTTTTCAAAAAGGACATCATCAAAATATCCCCCATCAAGAAATTTAAGGTTTTACCATCCTCAGAAACAGTATACGATTCGATTTTATCTAAGGTTGACATATAAACGGTTTCACCTTTTCCATCAGCACACATCATTTTCGTCACGGCCATCGGACTTTTGAAACTAATTTTACTTCCCTCAATATTCAATCCTCCGGTATAACTATTACAACTATTATTTCCGGAAAATCTATTTTCCTTTATATCAAAAACAATGGTAGGTTTTTTATTGGGATACAAACCATCAAATGCAATTTTTGGTCCTGTGATATAATTCAATTCCCAAGTGCCATTAAGTTGCTCTGATGTAGCCACTTGTTTGTTTGTTTTTGCAGAATTACAGGCAACTAAAAAAAGGCTTACAATTAAACTCCATAAAACACTTTTATTCATACTCTAAAAATTTAATTTTTAATGATTTAACTATAAAAGTAAAAAAAATAATTGATTAAAAAACTCCATCTAAATTAAGATTTTTTAAAATATTCATATCATAAATTTTCTAAAAAGATATTCGATTACATTTCAACAACAGGAATCTTTTGGTTGAATCTATAAAAGACTTAGTTAAATTGTTTTTTAATTGAGAAGAATAGAATTATGGTAACAAAATATGATCTTGTTCGTCCTATATCAAATCTAAAAAAATAAGGACAATTTGGAGACAATACTAACTGTTCAGAATCTTAACAAAAGATACGGGCGTATACAAGCATTAAAAAATGTTTCTTTCGAAATAAAAAAAGGTCATGTCTATGGTATTTTGGGTCCAAACGGCAGCGGAAAATCAACCACTTTGGGCATTGTATTAAATGTAGTTAATAAAACTTCAGGAGAATACAGTTGGTTTAAAGGAAGTATGCAAACGCATGAGGCATTAAAAAAAGTAGGAGCCATTATTGAAAGACCCAATTTTTACCCTTACATGACGGCTGAACAAAACCTGAAATTAGTCTGCAAAATAAAAGGAATTACTTACACCAAAATACAGGAAAAGCTGGAATTAGTAGGTTTGAATGATCGAAAAGACAGTAGATTCAGCACTTTTTCTTTAGGAATGAAACAACGTTTAGCTATTGCTTCCGCTTTATTAAATGATCCTGAAATTTTAATTCTTGACGAACCTACCAACGGTTTAGACCCACAAGGAATTCATCAGATTCGTGACATTATCAAAAAGATTGCAGCCAAAGGCACTACCATTTTACTGGCTTCTCATTTACTGGATGAAGTTGAAAAAGTATGTTCCTATGTTTTGGTTCTGAGAAAAGGTGAAATTTTATATTCAGGTTCAGTTGATGGCATGTCTGCAAACGATGGATTCCTAGAATTACAAGCAGATGATACCGAAAATTTAATTCTTGCTCTAAAAACACATCCTGCAATTGAAAGGATCAAACAAGATGAGGGAAAGGTACTAGTATATTTAAAAAATCCTTTAGATGCTAAGGATTTAAATCGATTTCTTTTTGAAAAAAATATTAGTGTCAGTCATTTGGTAAAGCGAAAAAACAGTTTGGAAGAACAATTTTTAGAATTGACCAGGAATCAATAGCAATTACAAAATTCAATGGCAACTCAATTAAAACACCAGCAATCTAAAAATCTAACAATCTAAGTTATCTTCAAATGAAACGATTACTCTCTATAGAATTACAAAAAATATGGTTAAATAAAGCCAGTAGGGTCTTAACTTTGACTTACTTTATTTTACTTACCTTCATTGCATTAATAGCGTCCATAAAATTCGACCTTGGCATTTTTAAATTTAATGTCGCCGAAATGGGGATTTTTAATTTCCCTTTTATTTGGCACTTCAATACATACATAGCCGCTTTTTTAAAACTGTTTTTAGCTATCGTCATTGTTTCCATGATGGCTAACGAATACAGTTATGGCACCTTAAAACAAAATCTGATTGACGGAATGAGTAAAAAAGAATTTATTCTATCTAAATTTCTTACAGTCGTTTTATTTGCTTTATGCTCCACGGTTTTTGTATTTGTGATGAGTTTATTATTAGGTTTTAGTTTCTCTTCTTATACCGAATTGAGTATTGTATTCTCGGATTTAGAGTATCTTTTAGCTTTCTTTATTAAATTAGTTGGTTTTTTCTCTTTCTGTTTGTTCTTAGGAATATTGGTAAAACGATCTGCTTTTGCATTAGGCTTCCTTTTAGTTTGGTATATTATTGAAAGTATCACGAAAGGCATTCTGGCATTCAGGATTTTTCCGGATAGCGATACTTCAAGTCGTATTTCACAATTTTTCCCATTACAATCCATGTCAAACTTAATAGCGGAACCTTTTACCAGACTATCAGTTGTTAAAACTATTGAAACACAAATTGGAGTCGAAAACATAAAAGATTATGCAGTACATTTCTCTTCTGCTATAATTGTTATGACTTGGACTTTTGTTTTTATTTTCTTATCTTATAAACTGTTAAAAAATAGAGATTTATAGTATATTTGTATACTATGAAATGGCTCACAACAATTTTATTTAGTGCTTTTGCGTGTTGCAATTTTTTCGTTGCAAATGCGCAATACATCACTGTTGACGATTCTAAAACCGCACAGCAACTGGTAGAAGATATTTTAGTCAACAGCTCTTGTGCCAATGTTAGTAATTTTACTGTAAAAGGAGATTCCTTTTCTGGCAGTAGTAACAGTTATGGTTATTTTAATTCAGGTACTGGCAATTTTCCTTTTACGGAGGGTGTTTTACTTAGCACATGGAGCAGCACCAACTCTGTTGGGCCATTTGTAAGCAATAGAGGTGGCGGAGATGAATCCTGGGATGGTGATGCCGATTTAGATCAAACTTTGGGAATACAAAGTGTCAATGCTACATCCTTAGAATTTGATTTTACTCCTTTGACAAACTTCATTAGTTTCAATTATATTTTTGCTTCTAATGAATACCAAGCTTACTTCCCCTGCGAATATTCCGATGGATTTGCCTTTCTCATAAAAGAAAAAGGGAGTGCCGACAATTATAAAAATTTAGCCGTACTTCCCAACTCCAGCACCCCTGTTTCATCAGAAAATGTTCATCCCTTAATCAATAATTTTACAGAAACAAATGGAGTAATCCACCTTGGATGCCCCCCTATAAACCAAGAATATTTCAATGGATTTAACACTAATACAAGCCCGATAAATTATAGTGGTCAAACCAAAGTACTGACGGCACAAACAGAAGTAATTGTTGGTAAAACGTATCATATAAAACTGGTCATCGCCGACGACAAAGAGGAATATTATGATTCCGCTGTATTTCTTGAGGCCGGAAGCTTTATTTCAAATATTAACTTAGGAGAAGACCGTCTTTTGTCCAGCAATAATCCAATTTGCTTCGGAGAAAGTTATAGTATTGATACCAACTTACCTGCAGGCTATACTTATAAATGGTTTAAAAATGGTGTAGAAATTCCGTCAGCTACCGGTTCTTCATATCAGATTAATGATTCCGGTACTTATAAAGTAGAGGTGCTTTTGTCTGCAGGCTGTACGGCTACAGAGGAAATAAAAATAGAATATGCCCCTGAAATACCATTAGACAATGCTACACTAATACAATGT
>RCUK01001750.1_pt1 | contig 12983 bp, 12 predicted proteins | sample 2166381 | NCBI WGS metagenome assembly RCUK01 (sample SAMN09932809, study PRJNA488358) | compost metagenome | isolation source: compost soil in an enriched community | place: Germany: Experimental Botanical Garden
AATTTATTAATGGTATTTTTATTATAAAGGTGCTACCTTTTCCTTTTTCGCTTTCTACATATACTTGACCATTGTGATCCTCTACTATTCTTTTTACGTAAGCAAGCCCTAAACCATGTCCTTTTACATTATGAAGATCACCTGTGTGCTCTCTGTAAAATTTCTCAAATACTCGTTTTTGAGCTATCTTACTCATTCCTACCCCATGATCTTTCACTTTAATCAAAATCATATCTTTAATATTTTCAGTAAAGATTTCAATCTCTGGCGCATCTGGCGAATATTTAATAGCGTTTTCCAAAATATTAACCAATACGTTTGTAAAGTGAACTTCGTTTATCAAACAAGTTGTTCTTGCTGCGTTGTAATGCCTTACTACACTACCTTTTCTATCTTCTAAAATAAGATTCACATGCTCAATAGCATCATCAATTATATCTGTTACTACAGTTGGCTCTTTGGTTATATCAAGTTCTCTCTTTTCTAATTTTGAAATACGAAGAACGTTCTCAACCTGAGCGTGCATTCTTTTATTTTCGTCTCGAATCATTTGAAGATAACGATAAACTTTTTCTTTATCTTCAATAACTTTCGGACTTCTAATAGCATCTAATGCTAGATTTATAGTTGCAATTGGAGTTTTAAACTCATGCGTCATATTATTTATAAAATCTGTTTTGATTTCAGAAATATGCTTCTGACGCAATAATTGATTTAACGCACTCGTATATGCAACTATTATAATTAATGTGAATACTATTGATAAAATAGTAATACTTAATAATTCAGATAATAAGAATTTCTTTTTGTGCGGGAAAGTAACTGATAATTCATACCTGCTATTTCCTTCATTATCTGTATAAATTGGAATATTATAAGTAGATTCTTTATCAAAATGAAATCCATCAGATTTAATTTTTGTTGGAACTCCGCTACTGTATATTCCGAATTCAAATTTGGTTTTTACACCATATTCTTCTAGCTCTTTTTTCAATAATTTATAAAGCTTGTCTTTTGTTATTCTCCCTTCTATTGGAGTCAAAGAGGCGATATCTTTATACTGAATCTGTTGCTGAACTTTATTTAAAATATCTAAACTTCCTGATTTTTCACTTCTAAGATCAGGAATAATGCTCTGTCCTAAACTATTATTATCAATCCCTGTGTTGTTATTATAAACTTCTGTTACTCTTTTTGAACTAAAATTTTTAAAACGTTCACTACTGAATTTTTTGTTAAAAACCGAACCATTGATATCATAATCTTCAGATGACAATGTGTTTGAATAAACGATTGTTTTATTCGTTTTTGTGTTTCTCTGTACGTAAAGTACTTCTAGTAAATCTTCTTTTTTTGGAATTTTACCCGTACTGTCTTTAATACGGTTGTATTTGTCGTAGAAACTGTACTCTTCTTGCTGTTCCAGCTTATCTGCAACATTTCCAATTACTTGAGTAACGTGGTATTTAAATTGCTCTTCATTATTTTTGAACGAAGAATTGAACCAAAACACTTGCACCAGAATTATCCCTATCAAAGATAGACTCATCAGTAAAACAAGTATCCTAAAAAATAATTTATTCATCGAAACAAAATTAATATTTTAACAATATACTAAATAATACATTAACCAAATATTAACATTTAAGACTGTTTTTGTTTTATATTTAAAATTTTAAGAATTTTAACAACTTCTTCTTTAGCATTTTTAAGATTATTGTTATTAATCACGAAATTGCTCTTAGAAATTCGTTTTTCATCATCCCACTGCATTTTCATTCTACTTAAAACTTGTTCTCTTGTAGTTTTATCTCGCTTTATAACCCTGTCAATTCTCACTTCTACTGGCGCAGTAACAGTTATAATTACATCGCATTCTTTATATCGGCCACTTTCAAACAAAATAGCCGCTTCATAAATAACATAGTCATAATTTTTATTCTTTTCAAGCCAAGCTTCAAAATCTAGCTTTACTGCGGGATGCACAATCGCATTCAATTTTGCTAATTGCTCCTTATCATTAAAAACTACCTGCGCTAATTTGGCACGATTTAAAACTTCTCCATCAAAAATATTGCCACTAAAAGCAGATTTTACTTCTGCGAGAATATTTTTTGACTGCATTACTCTTTTAGCACCGTCATCAGCGATATAAACAGGAACGCCCATTTCTTCAAAATAGTTCGCAACAGTAGTTTTTCCGCTACCAATTCCTCCTGTAAGACCAATAACTTTTGTCATTCTTATAATTTAAAAAACATACGCGGAAACGCTTCTTGCGGTTTTTTCTTTAATAAAATCACTTTAATATATGATTTAAGAAATCCTGTTCCATAACCAAAAAATTGTTTCCACACTGCAATTACAGATAGATATCCAATCTTAATGCTTTTATTTTGAATACTAGCTGTAAGAAAAATTATAACGAAATATACGAAATATAATTGTAATAAAATATCGATATTAAAAATTAACAATAAAAAAGCTAATAATAATCCAAGTATAAAAAATGTAGGAAAGAAAAAAGTAAGCTTATTATGCTCTGGATACCAGCTATTTAAAATTGGTCGAGCAATTCCAAATTTGTTTACCTGGATAGAGAATTTCTCCCAATCGATTCTTCTTTTATGATATACATAGGCTTCTTTAAAAAGTCTTGTCTCAAACCCTAAATTCCATAAACGAATCGACAAGTCTGGATCTTCTCCAGGATGAATATTTCCAAAACCTTTTGAAGCCTCAAAAGCTTTTTTAGAAATCCCCATATTAAAACTACGTGGCTGAAACTTATTGATCTTCTCCGAACCTCCTCTAATTCCGCCAGTTGTCAAGAAAGAAGTCATAGCAAAATTGATAGCTTTCTGAATGTCTGAAAAACTATCAAGCGCTTTATCTGGCCCTCCAAAACAATCCACATAACTTGCATCTAATTCTTTACGAACTTCTGTCAAATATTGTGCAGGAATAATGCAATCTGAATCAAAAATGATAAAATAATCACCTCTTGCTCTCTGCATTCCAAAATTTCTAGAATCTCCTGGGCCCGAATTCTCTTTAAAATAATATGATATATTCAATTTTCCTTGATAATTCATCACCACATCCCGGCATGGAATTGAGGATCCATCTTCGACAAGAACAATTTCAAAAGCTTCATTATAATCAGATTTTGAGAGACTTTCCAAAAGCTCATCAACTTCATCTGGACGATTATACACGGGTATAATTAAAGAAAAAATCATAGCAGAATGCGCGTTATTAAAGGGTATATTTTTAGTGTTGTAAAATTTTAACAAAGATATGGTATATTCACAAAAAAACCATCAACTTTTGGCTGATGGTTTTCTGTTTACTTGTAGTAAAATAGTATTATTTGATACTTTCAATCTCAACAACTTCGTTTGTGTCTGCATTGTAATCAACACCAGGAACATCAAATCCGAATAAATTTAAGAAATCATTTCTATATCCAGCTAAATCACCAATTTCTGGTAATGTCTCAGTTGTTGCTTCTAACCAAAGTTTAGCCACTTTTTCCTGAACATCTTCGCGCATTTCCCAGTCGTCGATTCTAATTCTTCCTTTTTCATCAACAGGAACTTCAGAGCCATTGTATAATCTGTCTTGGAATAAACGTTGGATTTGCTCGATACAACCTTCGTGAATTCCTTCTTCTTTCATGATTTTATATAAAAGAGAAATATATAACGGAATTACTGGAATTGCAGAACTCGCTTGAGTAACTAAAGCTTTATTTACAGAGACATAAGCTTTTCCTCCGATAGATTTCAATGAATCTTCGATAGTAAATGCAGTAGCCTCTAAATGATCTTTTGCACGACCGATTGTTCCTTTTCTGTAAACTGCTTCAGTTAATGCTGGCCCAATATAAGAATAAGCAACTGTTGTAGCTCCTTCAGCTAATAAATTTTCAGCTTTTAAAGCATCAATCCACATTGCCCAATCTTCACCTCCCATTACTGCAACAGTATTTTCAATATCTTCTTCATTTGCAGGAGCAATAGAAACATCTGAAACTTTTCCTGTATGAAAATCAACCGTTTTATTTGTAAACGTTTGTCCAATTGGTTTTAAAACTGAACGGTGTGTAACACCTGTATTTGGATTTGTACGTACTGGAGAAGCTAAACTATAAATTACAAGATCTACCTGACCTAAATCTGCTTTGATTAAATCTAGAGTTTCTCTCTTAATTTCGTTTGAGAATGCATCACCATTAATACTTTTTGCATATAAACCTGCTTTATGAGCTTCTTTTTCAAACGCTGCAGAATTGTACCATCCTGGAGAAGCTGTTTTTCCTTCAACTGGCGGTTTTTCAAAAAACACTCCAATTGTCGATGCACCAGAACCAAAAGCACTAGTAATTCTTGAAGCCAATCCGAAACCTGTAGAAGCACCGATTACTAAAACTTTTTTAGCACCAGCGATTTCTCCTTTAGATTTTACGTATTCGATTTGATTTTTTACATTTTGTTCAGCTCCCGTTGGATGGGCGGTCAAACAAATAAATCCTCTCATTCTAGGTTCTATAATCATAACTCTTTATTATTTCTATTTTAATTTGTTTTTGTCAAAAAAGGCAACTAAAAACTATTTTATAATTTTTTGAATATTTTCACGTACCGTCAAAATATCAACATCCTTTTCTTTGCATTCTATTTTATTCCCGTTGTATTTCTCTATTAAAAGATTCAAATCTTCGCAATTTCTGATAAAATTAGTTTCTTTTTTATCTACATCAAAAACAACACCTTTTAACCTATTCAAGTTTGCTCCTATTGTTCCTCCAACTGCTCCTCCACTACCATAAGCAAATGCTTTTGACCAAGAATTTGCAAATAATCCTTCTAGATATAAAAATCTTCCGTCATTTACAACTCTATGATAAGAGTTAGGATTATCTCCATCTTGATTTTTATCTTCTTTTACAGAAAATTTATGAAAGTATCTTTGTTGTATATAAAGACTGCCATTATAACTAACAGCAAAAAAATCTGTAATTTTTGCATTATTTCTCGTCCAAGCAAAAAAAACTTGATCTGAAAGAAATGATCTATCCAAAGTTTTATAACCTACTACCGTTTTTCGTGTTATACCATCTCCCATGTTGATTGCATTCTTTTCTAGAAAGTCTTCATAGGTTCTATACACACCCTCTGGAAAATCTTTTGCCAAATAAGATTTGGCTTCCCCATTACTAGATGCAGTTACTTCATTTGAAACCTGATCTTGTGCGCTAATCTTGCTCACAAATAGGCAAAGAAAAAATAAAAAATGTATTTTTCTAATCATATTTCTTCCTAATTATACTAATTTGGTTAGTGGCAAATATAATTTAATTATTTAATTTAATAATTCTTTTGCGTGATTTAATGCCGAATCAGAGACGTTTGCGCCCGATAGCATTTGAGCTATTTCTGTAACTCTTTCGTTATGAGATAAAAGTTTTAACTCAGACTGTGTATCGTCTCCGACTGTAGATTTAGAAACTTTAAAATGAGAATCTCCTTTTGCTGCAATCTGCGGTAAATGTGTAATGGCAAATATCTGCATCGTGGTGCTCATTTCTTTCATTATCTCTCCCATTCTGATCGCAATTTCTCCGGAAACCCCTGTGTCAATTTCATCAAAAATCAAGGTTGGCAATTTTGAATATTTAGCCAAAATCGCTTTTACAGCCAGCATAATACGAGACATTTCTCCACCAGAGGCTACTTTTTTCAATAAACCAAAATCAGTTCCTTTATTGGCAGAAAATAAGAATTGCAATTCGTCTTTTCCGTTTTGGAAATAAGTTTCTGATGGAAGCAATTCCATATTAAAACGAGCATTCGGCATTCCTAATGTTTCTAAAATTGAAATTAACTGTTCTGATAATTTCGGAATTGCATTTACTCTATTTTCATGTATTTTAGATGCGTAATCATCTAGTTCAGAAGCTTTATCCTCGATAATTTTAGACAAGGAAGCTATTTCTTCATCCATATTATCTAGCTCTAATAAAGAATTTCCTAAATCAGACTGAATTTGAAGCAAATCATCTACAGAACTTACCTGATGTTTTTTCTGTAAATTATAAATCAATTGTAATTTTTGATTTATTAGTTCTAACTGCGCTGGATCATTTAACAATTTCTCCGAACAATTTTCTAATTCTTTAGAAACATCATCAAACTCTATAGCTAAACTTGTAATTCTCTCGAATAAATTTTGATATTCTGACGCAAAAGGAGCTACTTTTTGCAATGCATTTTTGATTTCATTAAGATTATGAAAAACACCAAATTGTTCTTCATTTGCAATCGCTAAAGATTTATCTAGAGATTCTTTTATAATCTCAACATTATTAAGTTTTTCGTAATCAGATTCTAATTCTTCCTGTTCACCAGACTTTAATTGCGCCGCAACCAATTCATTCAATAAAAATATATGGTACTCCTGCTCTTTTCCTGCATCACTTTGCTTTTTAAGCAATGCATTTAATTTCGATTTATCTGATTTATAAGATTTCAGCAGTTTCTCGTATTCAGCAATTACTTGAGAATTATTCGCAATAGCGTCAATAATTTTAAACTGAACATTCTCATCTGACAATTCCTGAGTTTGCTGCTGCGAATGAATATCAATTAAATATAAACTTAAATCTTGCAATTCCTGAAGATTTACAGGACTATCGTTGATAAAAGCACGAGATTTACCCGAAGGCAAAATTTCTCTTCTAATAATTGTCTCATCTTCATAATCCAAATTATTAGCTTCAAAAAACTCCTTTAAATTGTATTTTCCAATCTCAAATTGCGCTTCAATAACACATTTTTCTTCTTTATTTTTCAACGAAGTAAGATCTGCTCTTTTGCCCAAAACAAGACCAATAGCTCCCAAAATAATCGATTTCCCTGCACCTGTCTCTCCTGTAATTATAGAAAAACCTTTAGAAAAATCTATGGCTAGCTTTTCGATAAGAGCATAATTTTTAATTGACAGTGACGTAATCATAGGGCAGTTTTGTAAAAATAAAAGTTATAATGATAATAAAGATTGTAAATACGAAAAGCAAAATTAGAATTTAATTTGCGACCATTTAGTAGAGTTTAGCGGCGAAACTTTATTTAAAACATCCGTTAAATCAGTAATTGGAATACTTGGCCCTCCTGAAAAAATTGAAACAATTTCGTCTGATTTTGCATCAAAGAAAACTCGAGTTATAAAAGCATTTGGTTTCACCGAATTTAATTTCCCGATTAGCAATAAAGAGTTTTTTATTTTTTCTTTTGCTGCTTTCTGATCCATAGTCATCGCATCCAATCCAGTATGATAAGCATAGGTAGTCTGACGTAAATCACTATAAGTTGGTGCAATCATATCATTAATTAAATAGTAACGGTTTTGAAGTCCGTCAGATTGATTCCATCCTTTAAAACCACCTTGCTGCGCCACATTGGCAATATTCTGTGCAGTTTGAAGATACGGATTTCCAGCGCCCATCTGAAAAGTATCAGCATCCATACCTAAAATCACATAACAGTAGAAAGATATAACAGAAACTAGATTTGAATCGTAAGTGTTTGGATTAAACAACAATGGTTCATACTCTGTGTATCGAAAATTAAAATCTTTATCATTATAATTTAAAACTGGCGACGAATAAGTAGAATTAAAAATCAACCTTGAAGACTGAACCTGAATGGTTCCTGTAAATTGATCAGAACTATTAGAAGACAAAGTAATGTACATTGAACAGTTTATTCTTTCGTTTTGTTTTAAAACAGAACCTGTCCAGTCTGTTTTATTTACAAACTCAGCCAGAGAAGTCTGGAGCGTTTTAAAAACCTGATTATTAGGATTTGTTAGACGTTCTGTATTAATAGTAACTGTACAATTTAGCTGTTGAGCTTGCACAAAACCAAAGCTTAAAAACACTAATAGCGTAACTATCTTATTCATAATCGTCTAGATATTAAATTTTACAAACATAAATCGTTTCCAATTTATGTTTTCGGCGTATATTATAAATTTATTATTTTGAAAAATGCAGAATAACTTTATTCAAAATATCAGCCGCAACAGATTCTTTTGATTTCAATTCCATTGGTTCTATTTCAAAATTTTCATCAATAAACGTTACTTTATTGGTTTCTTTTTTAAAACCGGCACCTTTATCTTGTAAGGAATTTAAAACAATCAAATCTAAGTTTTTTTTCTGAATTTTCAACTTAGCATTTTCAATTTCATTTTCAGTTTCTAAGGCAAACCCAATCAAAAACTGATTTTTCTTGATAGCTCCCAAAGAAGACAGTATGTCTTTTGTTTTCTCAAGCTCTATCGAAAATTCTTCTGTATTTTTCTTAATTTTCTGATCTGCAACAAATTTCGGTCTATAATCTGCAACAGCCGCAGCAGCAATTGCCACATCAACTTCATTAAAATACAAATGACAAGCATCGTACATTTCTTGAGCCGAAACAACATCTACCACTTTTATCAGACTATTTTTAGCCTTCAAATGAGTTGGCCCTGCTATCAAAAACACTTCCGCCCCTAAGCTCGCTGCTTCATTAGCAATGTCAAACCCCATTTTTCCCGAAGAATGATTTCCAATAAAACGCACAGGATCTATCGCTTCGTATGTCGGCCCTGCGGTAACTAGTATTTTTTTTCCTTTTAAAGGCAATTTACTTTCTAAATCAGCTTCTAAAAAAGCAACGATATTTTCAGGTTCAGCCATTCGTCCCTCTCCTGACAAACCACTTGCCAATTCTCCGCTTTCAGCAGGAATCATAATGTTTCCATACCGTTTTAACGCTGCAAAGCTCGATAAAGTTGAAGGATGTTTGTACATATCCAAGTCCATTGCTGGCGCAAAATAAACTGGACATTTTGCCGATAAATATGCAGCAATTAAAAGATTATCGCAATTTCCTGTCGCCATTTTAGACAAAGTATTTGCAGTCGCAGGCGCAATCAGCATCAAATCTGCCCAAAGAGCCAATTCTACGTGATTGTTCCAAACCTCGTCTTCATCATCCTGATTAAAGAAACTTGAATGTACTGGATTTTTTGATAAAGTAGATAATGTAAGTGGGGTTACAAAATCCTTAGAAGCAGGTGTCATGATCACTTGGACATGTGCACCTGCTTTTATAAAAAGTCGTACTAGAGTGGCTGTTTTATAGGCTGCAATTCCACCGGAAACACCCAGTAAAATCTTTTTCCCGTTTAAAACTGACATTGTACTATTATTTGTTTGAACTTCTGTGGTAAGTTTTACCGTCTAACCATTCTTGAACAGCTAAAGCGTGTGGTTTTGGTAATTTTTCGTAAAATTTAGAAACTTCAATTTGCTCTTTATTTTCAAAAACTTCCTCTAGACTATCATTATAAGTAGCAAACTCTTCTAATTTTTCAGTCAATTCTTTTTTAATCTCTGAATTAATTTGATTTGCTCTTTTAGCCATAATGGTAATTGCCTCATACACATTTCCTGTTGGCTCTTCAATAACTGTTTTGTTGTAAGTTATTGTGTTTACAGGAGCATTCGTCTTTTTTAAATCCATGACTTTATTTTATTTAGTAAATTTTTGTAAATCTTTTTCAACTCTGGCATTCATTTCGTCTGCCTTTTCTTTATACTTTGTATCGCTTTTAAATTTCACCAAGTTAGCATAAGCCGTTTGTGCAATATGCAGACGCTCTTCCATTTTTGAAGGAACACTGTTAATAGCCAATTGATATGCTGAATCGTATTTATAAAACAATGCATCTTCTTTTAAAGGCGTTCCAGGAAAATCAGCGATAAAATTATCAAAAGCAATTAAAGCCGATTTATAATCTGAAATTGTATTGTATCCTTTAGCATTTTCGTACGCTTTTTTCTCCAATTTTCCATTTAGCTTTTGCACAGCCTCATTTGCTTGAGCAATATATTCAGAGTTTGGATAATTATCAATGAAAGTCTGCAATTTTTCTATTGCTTTTACAGTATCTGCTTGATCTAAACTATAGACCGGCGACAATTTAGAATAACTGTAAGCTCCTAAAAAAGCGGCTTCTTGCACTTTCTCGCTTCGCGGATAACCAGAAACAAAAGCTTCAAACTGATAACCAGCTAGATAATATTGTTTTGTTTTATAATAGGACTGCGAAAACATGTAAAACAGCTTTTCTGCCTGAGGTTTTCCTCGATATGAAGTTGCTAATTGCTCAAAAAGACGGATCGCTTTTGTGTATTTACCGGCATCATACATTTTTGTTGCCATTTCAAATTTTGCTGCAACATCTTCATTTTTCAACGCTTTTTGATATTCTCCACAAGAATAAAAAAGAGTTACAACAATTAAAAGCAATACTGTTTTTTTCATTTTCTTACTGTTATTACAATCTCAGACAATTAATTATGCCAAAGTGAAATCGCACCGAAGTTTCGGTGGCAAATTTAGTTATTAATTTAGCTACTGCAAAATAATTTTTTAGTATCTTAAAATACTAACACTTTAACAATTATTTAATGCTGTTTTTTACAAAGTCATTTAGTCTTGTCGCTAGAGATTCATCAACAGAAACTAATGGTAGACGAACCGTATTCTCAGCAATTCCAAGGGCTTGGAAGATTTGTTTGATTCCAGCTGGATTTCCCTGCTCAAAAATCATATCGATACTGTCTGATAAAAAGTAATGTGTTTTAAAAGCGTCTGCTGCTTTTTTATTCAATCCTAAACGGATCATTTCTGAAAATTCTTTAGGAAAACCTTGTCCGATTACAGAAATAACTCCTGCTCCACCCGCTAAAACGATTGGAAGTGCCAGCATATCATCTCCAGAAATTACCAAGAAATCTTTTGGTGCATTTTTAATAATCTGCATTGCTTGAGCCATATCTCCAGCAGCCTCTTTAATCGCTACTACATTTTCAAAATCGTTAGCCAAACGCACAACAGTAGAAGGAAGCATATTACTTGCCGTTCTTCCTGGAACATTATATAGGATTACAGGAATTGGAGAAGCCTCAGCAATTGCTTTAAAATGCTGATAAATTCCCTCTTGTGTTGGTTTGTTATAATATGGAGAAACAGATAATATCGCTTCAAAAGCTGAAAAATCTCTTGTTTTTAACTCTTCAACAATCAGCATAGTATTATTACCCCCAACTCCTAAAACTAGAGGCAACCTTCCTTTATTCACATCGATTACAGTCTTTATTACCAACTCTTTCTCATCTGCTGTAAGGGTTGCATTTTCAGCAGTTGTCCCCATCACAACTAGATATTCCACTCCACCATCTATAGAGAAGTTTACAATTCGCTGTAAAGCCTCAATGTCAACTGAAAAATCTTTTTTAAATGGCGTTACAAGCGCAACACCAGTTCCTATCAATGATTGCATATTAATTATTATAATTTATTTTATATTTTTTAAATACCTAAACAATTCTGAAACGAATAATTTATAGTTTCCTAATTCTGTATTAATCATCAAACGGCTTAAATTTTGATCTACAGCCGAAAATCCGATTTTAAATTTAGCTTTTGACTTGCTTGTGACCAACATTAAAAAAATATTTTCAACGTCATAATAACTAAGCAAAAGATCAAATTCTGAATTTATAAATTCATTCAAGAAACTTTCTGTTATTTCGCCGTTCCAATTGATGTGCTTTTTACCAAAAGTTGGGCGCGGATAAGCTTCTTTTTCCTTAAATTTTTCTCTGTAGGCAAGAACTTTTATGTTTTCTAAAGCAATTCCCTGGAGTGTAATCTCCTTAATTAATGCTTCAGAAGATTCAAAAAAACTCTCATCTATCAATAAACCAATTGTTTGAATGTTTTTAGTAAATACTCCGCTTTTTTCATTATTTAAATTAACATTTAATGATTTTTTTACAAAAAATTCCTTTATATAATTCAAAAACATAGTACTTTTACTAGATTACAAAATTAATTATTTAAGTTGCATTTAAAATGGTAAAACTAAAAAAGTATAACGGATTTTTAAAACTTTTTGTTATATTCTTAACACTTTTTTCAATCTCTTCTTGTAGTACGAAAAACTACAATTTAACTAAAATCGAAGGAAAACAAGTTCCTGTTACCGAAAAGACTGGGGAAACTCCTGAAATTGAAAACTTCATTAAACCTTATCGCGATCACATTAATAAGGATTTGGATAATGTATTGGCTTATTGCCCTGAAACTCTTGACAAAAGCACTGGAAAATGGCAAACTGGCATTGGAAGCTTAATGGCCGATGTTTGTGTGCAAAGAGGAAACATTGTTTTTAACGCTCGTGAAAAGAAAGATATTGATTTATGCCTATTAAATCATGGTGGTATTCGCGCTATTCTTCCAAAAGGAAATGTTACAACAAGATCGGCTTTTGAAATTATGCCTTTTGAAAACAGCTTGGTTGTTATGGCTTTAAAAGGGGAGCAAATCTCAGAAATTGCTGCTTATATTATTAAGGAGAAAAAACCTCAGCCATTGTCTGGAATGACGTTTACCATTACAAAAGATAATAAAGCAAAAGATATTATGGTTCAAGGCAAACCGCTTGATCTAAACAAAACGTATTATGTTGCTACTAATGATTATCTAGCAAATGGCGGAGACAGCATGACTTTCTTTGCAAAAAGCACTCAAAAGTTTGACTTAAACTACAAACTTAGAGATGTATTGATTGATTATTTTAAAGAAGTCGACACAGTAGTTGCTCCAAAAAATATCAGAATCACAGAAGAATAAAAGAGTTTGCCGCGAATTACACCAATTTGCACAAATTTTTAAATGATTGAAAAACCAATTCGTCTTAATTCGTGAAATTGGTGGCTAAAAAAAAAATAAAACGACATAGCGCCTCTGGCAAAAAAATATATAAAATGAAAAGAAGAGAGTTTATCGAAAAAACAGCAGCAAGTACTGCCCTACTAAGTTTAGGATTGTCTTTGAGCAGTTTTGAAAGTAACGACA
>RCUK01001751.1_pt1 | contig 12976 bp, 6 predicted proteins | sample 2166381 | NCBI WGS metagenome assembly RCUK01 (sample SAMN09932809, study PRJNA488358) | compost metagenome | isolation source: compost soil in an enriched community | place: Germany: Experimental Botanical Garden
TGTTAAAGCACTTAAATATATACCATCAAACCTTCCGTAAAGTTCCCATATTCTATCTAAAAACTTTTCATCTTCACTTTTAATTTTTTCATTCTTAGTAGTATTTGGAATCTTTTCAGTAATTTTTTCTTTCTTGTATTGCTTTATACTGTAATACAAAGACGGAAAAACAGGCCCAAAATCCCACGCAATAGGACTCTCGTCCAATAATCTTTCTTTCTTATCTGTCAAGGCCAAATACCAACCATACGCAATGTAAGTCAATTTGATTATCTTCATTGGCGTAAGATTACCCGTTTTGGAATACTTATCTATAAAATAATTTGCGACTGTTGTTGGATTATAAGTCATAATCTTAAAATTATTATTTTACCAAAGTTACTTAAAATAAATTTGAAACAAAATCCGTATAAACTTATTGTAATGTAAATGAGATGCTTGCTCTCTATTCATAATCAAACCCAACAAGTTTTATCCCGTCCCGAAGCTTCGGGATCGGGAGGACTGTCGGGTTTGAAATGCGTTTAATATGTTACCAGTTTATTTCCAATTTTTCTCCTTTTTTCAATGTGATATTTTGTTCTTTATCACCGCTAATTAAAATTGTATTTCCTCCATTTTTAGAGAAAACCGTTACTTTTTCAAGTTTTTTATTATTCCATTCCATAGCGATTTCAAATCCGCCACGGGCACAGATTCCTTTTACAGATCCCGTTTCCCAAGCGTCGGGTAACGCAGGCAATAATCTGATTTCGTTTTCATCAGATTGTACTAGCATTTCGGCTACCGCTGCGGCTCCTCCAAAGTTTCCATCAATTTGAAATGGCGGATGCGCGTCGAATAAATTCGGATAAGTTCCTCCTCCTCTTCTTGGTTTTTCTGTTTTCTTCCCGTCCGGATCAACATAACGAAGTAATTCCCTGTACATTTTATAAGCACGGTTTCCATCCCAAAGCCTTGCCCAAAGATTGATACGCCATCCTTTTGACCAGCCTGTGGTTTCATCTCCTTTTATTTCGAGTGTTTTTCTTGATGCTTCGGCTAAATCAGGAGTTTTCTCCGGTGTAATTTGGTGGCCCGGAAAAAGTCCGAATAATTGCGATTGGTGGCGGTGTTTTGGATCATTATCTTCCCAGTCGAAATACCATTCCTGCAGGTTTCCTTTTTTTCCAATTTGATACGGATGCAATTTAGAAAGTGCTGTTTCGAGTTTTTTTCTAAAATCAGCATCGATATTTAAAATTTTAGAAGCTTTAATTGTTTTATCGAAACACTCGCGAATCATAGCTAAATCTGCCGTTCCTCCATACATCGTTGCCCCAACAAAACCGTCTGCCAATTTATATTGATTTTCGGGTGAGGTTGAGGGAGAGGTTATCAAATTTCCGTTTTTATCAGTTACCATCCATCCCAAAAAGAATTGTGAAGCACCTTTCATAACGGGATAACCTTCATTCTTTAAATAATTTTTGTCCTGGGTAAAAACATAATGCTCCCAAATATGTGTACTCAACCAAGCTCCGGCGGTATTCCAACAGGCCCACATTGGGTCTTCTTTTCCGAATTGACCTACCGGATTGGTCATCGCCCAGATATCGGAATTATGCGAAGCAGACCAGCCTTCGTTTACTCCGTAAAATGTTTTGGCGCTTGTTTTTCCGGTTACCGAAAGGTTTTTAATGAAAGATAAAAGCGGCAAATGCATTTCTGAAAGATTGGTGTTTTCTGCCAGCCAATAATTCTCTTCCAGATTGATGTTCATTGTATAATTACTGCTCCAGGGTGGGTTTAAATGTGGATTCCAAATACCTTGTAAATTTGCCGGAACACCTAAAGTTCTTGAACTACTGATTAACAAATAACGTCCGTAATTGAAATACAGAATTTCCAGATTTTTATCTTCTTTTCCTTCTGAATATCTTAATAGTCTTTCGTTTGTTGGTAAATCTGGGGCAGCTGTTTTTCCTAAATTTAAATCAACACGATTGTAGAATTTTTGATAATCGGCAATATGGGATTCCTTTAATTTATCGAATGGTTTTACAAATGCCTTGTTCAAATTTTGCAATGCAATTGCTATATCGTCTACACCTTCTGTTGCAGGGTTTTTGTCAAAACCATTAAAGCTTGTAGCAACCGAAACATAAATAATAGCTTCCGTTGCGTCTTTTAAAGTTAGAGCTTCTCTGGAATTTGTAATTTTTCCATCGGTTTTTTTGATTTGGACTAAAGTAGTAAATCTTGTTCCTCTTTCTTTAACGCCCAGATATTTTGGCAAAACAGTATATCCTGCATTTTCATGAATTGGCGCGGTGCCAGTCATTACCAGAATATTGTTTCTTACTTCAACATTTGATTTTAACAAACTCTTCAAATTAATATCAAAATTTAAAGCCCCTTTGTGATCACTTGTCAATTTGATTACCATAATTTGATCCGGAGCGGAGACAAAATATTCACGCGTATATTTTATGCCGGCCATTTCGTAACTTACTTTTGATATTGCGTTCGAAATGTCCAGTTCCCGATGATAATTTACAGCTTTTCCTTTTTCAGAATTATTGATTTCCAAAGTTCCTAAAGGCGCGAAAGATTCGGAGTTTTTACCCTGCACTTTTTTGTTTAATTCTTCCGCAAGCTTGTAATTTTCATTTTTTAAAGCTTCACGAATTGCCGGAATATTTTTGTAAGCTTCCGGATTCATTTTGGTATTTACAGGTTCACCCGACCAAAGCGTTGCATCGTTCAAATAGATTTTATCTGAATTTGCGCCACCAAAAACGGTTGCTCCCATTTTTCCATTTCCTAAAACAAGGCTTTCTTCAAAAAATTCAGCGGGTTGATTGTACCATAAAACATGATTCGATTGCGCGTTTGCATTCTTGTAAAGGAATGAAAAAACGAAAACCAGAAATAGCTTTTTTAAGAAGGTTGAGTTCATGTATAAATTCTTAGATATTGATATTTTCTTGTTTAACGGTCACCCGCGTGAGGGATAGAAGCTCACTACCGAAGTAGTGCGGATAGCCCGACCGCAGCCCGATAAGAGGGCGTATATGCGCAAAGTAAATTTGCCCTCTTATCGGGCTGTGGTCACGCCCAACTATTTACTAACCTTATATTTCTCGTTTGCCGTAATCATCTCCCAATTATCGGTTCTGAAAGGTGATGCCGGGAATTTTTCTTTGTTGAAAAGATTGATTTCAGTATCATCATCTGCCCAACCGTAATGAACTGCAACCGGATTTGGAACATTTTCGCTTGAAACGATTATTTTGTTTTCTTTAATTATCGCTTTCGCGGAATGAAAAATTTTGTCAGTACCTGCAATTTCGAAGCCTTTTACGTTTTGTGAACTATCTGAAGTTGACAAACCGCTTCCGATGTTGTCGAAAGTCAGGATGATTTGATTTCCTTTTATTTCCTGAGATTTATAGGTTGGTCCGCTGTACACTTGTTTTTTGTCGTAAACATTGTTTAAGGCAATTGCTGCCAAACGCAATCCGACGTCTTGTTTGTTGGTTGGGTGAATGTCTTTAGCGTTTCCAATATCTGTCGTAACGGCCATTCCGGTATTTTTCAATTTCAGCGTTTCAGATTGTGCTTCGCGAAGTTCTGCCCAACGGCTTCCTGCTTTACTGTTGCCATTTGATTCATTGAAGGTTGATAATTGTACAAAGTAAAACGGAAAATCGCCCTGCTTGAATTTTGTTCTCCAATCGCTGATCATTAACGGAAATGCTTTTTTATATTGGTTCGCTCTCCAAACATTCGCCTCGCCCTGATACCATAAAACGCCTTCGATCGCATAAGGAACCAACGGATTTACCATGGCATTGTACAGTAATGATGGATAACTGTTTGGTGATAATGACGTTTTTACTAGTATAACTTTAAACTTCCATTTTCCGTCAAGCGGAATTGTTTTGCTTCCTAAAGTCAGTTTTAAATCGGCTGCTTCTCCGTAGATTCCGCCGCCACCGCTATTGTCAACAATTCTTACTGCAATGCTATTTTGTCCTTCTTTCAATACATTTGCAGGAACTTCATAAACACGTTTGAAATCCCATTGGGTATTTTTACCCACTTCGATTCCGTTTACATAGGTTATGTCTTCGTCATCGATTTTTGAAAGACTTAAAACGGCTTTGTTCTTAATATCTTCTGCAGAAAGTGTAATCGTTTTTCTCATCCAGACAATTCCGTCTAAATCGCCCAAAGGCTGGTTTTCCCATAAACTTGGCGTAATTAATTCGCCCCAGTTTGCATCATTGAACGTTGGTTCTTTGAAGGTATTTTCGTTTTCTGTACTTACCGGAGTTCCCTGAATTTTTTCGACTCTTTCTTTCATTTGTCTTGCGTACAATTTTGAAATAGAATCGATATTCATTGTTGGAACATTAGCAATCATGGCTTTGAAATCGTCGCTTTTTTGGAAGGCTTCACGGCTTGTCCAGGTTTCTACGTTGGTTCCACCCCAGGAAGTATTGATAATTCCGATTGGGATTTTTAATTCCGAATAAAGTTTTTTAGCAAAATAATACCCAACGGCTGTAAAATTTCCAACATTTTCTTTGTTAGAAACCTGCCATTTTCCTGCTTTGAAATCGTCTTTTGGGGTTCCGCTTAAATCCTGTGCCACACCAAAATGACGAATCATAGGATAATTAGAATCGGCTATTTCTTTTTCGGCGTTCATGGTTTTGGAAACTTGAAATTCCATGTTGGATTGTCCGCTGCAAATCCATACTTCTCCAACCAAAACATCTTTTATGACGATTTTGTTTTTTCCTGTAATAGTTAATTCAAAAGGCCCCCCTGCTTTTTCAGCAGATAATTTAATCATCCATTTTCCATTTTTGTCGGCAACTATGGTTTTGGTTTGTTTGCTGAAACGGACTTCTACTTTTTCATCAGGATCAGCCCAACCCCAAACCGGGATTTCTTTGTTGCGTTGTAAAACCATTCCATCAGCAAACAGCAATGGCATTTTGACATTGGCATTTGTAATTATGCTTACCAGTACTAAAATAAAGGTTGTATACTTTTTCATTTTCTTTATCTTGAAATTTAAGTTAGAAATTTAACCGCAAAGGCCGCAATGTATTACGCAAAGTTCGCAAAGCTTGCGGGTATTGCGCTTGCTTTGCGAACTTTGTAGTTCAATCTATATCATCAAATATAGGCTATTTATTGCAATCCTTCAATCAGAGCATTCAGCGCCTGAGTGTCAAAAACAGTATTATCACTTCTATTAAAAATTCCAAAACCATTGTTGCCCATGCTTCCTTCATCCCAATAAAAAGGCAATAAACCGTTTGCTTTGGCTTGTTTTACCACACTTTTTAAGTAATACGCTCTTGAAGCTAAATGCAGGGTTAAAGCATCTCCTGTTAAGGTTGTTCTTCTGATTGCACCAAATTCTCCCAGTAAAACCGGAATTCCTTTATCCACAAACTGTGTTTTCATTAACTTGAAATTTTTCTCCAAATCAGCTTCTTCACCCCAGGTTGCATTTCGTTCTGTATCTGTTGTGGAGTGAAAACCAGTTCCCCAATAATAGGACATTTTACCCCATGATTCGTCTTTTGTTAAGCCGGCAAAGTTCCAGGGTGTATAATAATGAACCTCAACCATCATTTTATTTGCTATTTTATCTGTTGGTAAAGTTAGCATCAGTTTATTCGTTTTTTCAATATCTGTTGTAGGCCCTTGTATTACCAATACACGATTTGCATTTTTTCCTCCTGTAGAACGAACAGCATCGATAAAAGTTTGGTGATACGATGTTAAAACAGCCATTTGAGCAGCATCTTCAACCGCCGGTTCATTCGCGCTTGCGAATAATAAATGCTCGTCAAATCCACGTAAAGCAGTTGCAATTTGTTCCCAAAACGCTTTCTGTTTAGCGTTGTTTTCTTCTTTTTTGGCTTCGGTAATATTATTTTCCAGCCAGCCGCCGTCCCAGTGAATATTCACTAATACATACATGTCGTTGTCAACGCAATATTGCACGACTTCTTTTACACGGTTTAACCAGTCTGCTTTTATTTTTGCGGTTGCCGTATTTTCTAAATATTGATTCCATGAACACGGAATTCGAATGGCATTAAAACCTTTTGCTTTTACTGCATCAATCAGCGCCTTTGTGATTTTTGGATTTCCCCAGGCAGTTTCGCCGCCCGTAGCTTCCATGGTATTCCCGATATTCCATCCTAATTTTATTTTAGCAGCCAATTGAACGGCAGTACTACTCATTCCGGTTGCGTCGGCAGCAATTGGATTTGTATTGTAACTCGGATAAATCCCTGTTTTTCCTGCCTGAGAAACGTTTACTTGTACCGATGCCACTTCACTTGAACTAATGGTAATTACACCCGTTCTTGCTACAGAAGTAGTATTTTCTGAAGCGGTAATTGTAATGGTTGTTCTGCCGGATACGCCTGTAACCGGAGTAAATTTCAACCAGCTTGCCTCTGATGAAGCAACTGACCAGTTCGTGCTATTCGTAGTAACGATAAATTCTGATGTACTCGCCGGACTCTGAAAATCAATTTTATTAAGATCAACTGTAAGTATTTTTGCAATCGGACCTGGATTATCAGGAGTAACTTCTTTATCAGCACTACACGCTAAAATGCTTATCCAGGACAAACACAAAATTGCATTTAACAGGTAACTTTTTATTGTTCTTTTCATTTTTTAAGTGGTTTTTATAGTTAGTTAAGTGGTTTTAATGTGAATTTATTTGATGGTTATCGCAATTTCTTTTTTGATATCCCTTGAAGAATTTCCAACTTTCAAAGTGTATTTTCCAGCTTCTACAATCCATTTTTTTGAAGCCACATCATAGTAAGCCAATTCTTTTACAGGAAGTTTAATAGTTACTGTTTCAGAGTTACCGGCTTTTACCAAAACTTTTTTGAATCCTTTTAATTCTTTTGAAGCACGGCTAACTTTTGAATCTGATTTGGAAGCATACAATTGAACAACTTCTTTTCCATCTACTTTTCCTGTATTTTTTACTTCAACAGAAACAGAGATAGTTTCATTTTCATCATAAGAAGTTTTATCGGCTTTAGCATTTTCGAATGCAAAAGTGGTGTATGATAATCCGTATCCGAAAGGATATAATGGCGCAATATTTTTAGTATCAAACCAACGGTAACCCACTAAAATTCCTTCAGCATATTTTACTTCTTTTCCGCCTGGGAAACTATTTGTTGCATGTGCAGGAGAATCCATGATGTTTTTAGGCATTGTCCATGGCAATTTTCCTGATGGATTTACTTTTCCTAATATCACATCAGCTAAAGCATTTCCGCCTTCAGAACCGTTAAACCAGCTCCAAACCAAAGCTTGCGATTTTTTGCTAACCGCATCAATATCAAAAGGAGCTCCGGCAATCATTACGACAATCGTTCTTGGATTAACAGCCATAACTTTCTGAATCAATTCTTCTTGTCCAAAAGGTAATTTTAAAGTTCTACGGTCAGAAGCTTCTGTTTCATAATCACGATTTGAACCTGCAAAAATGATGGCAACATCTGATTTCTTAGCTGCCTCAACAGCTTCCTGCACTTTTGCCGGATCAAGTTGATCAATTGTTACTGGTCCGTTTAAGGTTATATCTCCTAATTTTCCTTTATTTTTTTCATCATAACGCTCCAAATATCCTTCAGCATAATTAATTTTGATTGATGATGGCAATCTGTTTTTCAAACCTTCTAAAGGTGTAATTTCTCTTTTCGTTTTAACTCCTGCTCCAAATCCGCCTAAAGCGTTTTTCTTTGTTGCATTGTTTCCAATTACAGCAATAGATTTTACTCCGTCTAATTTTAAAGGCAGAGCGTTGTTTTCATTTTTCAATAAAACTATTGCTTCTGCTGCAATTTTATAGGCATCCTGATAATGTGCTTCAGTTGAAATGCTTCCTTTAGCACGGTTTTTACTGGCATTACCCATAGCTTTCACCTGAAACAAGGTGCGTAAAATTCTTTTTACATGGATATCAATTTCCGCTTCAGACACTTCACCTGCTTTGGCTGCTATAACTAATTTATCAGCAAGGAAAAATTCGTTGAAAGGTTTTGGAGTTCCCATTTCAATATCTAAACCGCTTTTTAAAGATTTAACTGTTGAATGTACTGCAGCCCAATCTGAAACTACAATTCCTTTAAAACCCCACTCATCACGAAGAATTTTATTCAGCATATAATCGTTCTCACATAAATATTCACCTCTAAATTTATTGTAAGCTCCCATTATGCTATAAGCATGACCTTCTTTTACAGTAGCCTCAAACGCTGGCAAATAAATTTCACGGAGGGTACGCTCGTCAATTTGTACATCGACAAAATCACGGTTTGTTTCCTGATTGTTTGCTGCGAAATGTTTTACACAGGCCATAACATCGTTGTCTTGTAAACCAACAACTACCGGCACGGCGATTTTTTTGTTCAAAAACGGATCTTCACTCATGTATTCGTAAGTACGTCCTCCAAGCGGTGTTCTTACGATATTGATTGCCGGTGAAAGCAACATGTCTTTATCTCTTGCACGCATTTCCTGTCCAAGACTGTTCCCGAAGGTATACGCCATATCAGCATTCCAGGTTGCGGCTAAACCACCGCCTGCAGGATAATAGGTTGCGAAATCGTTTGTTAAACCTGCCGGAGCCCAATTATCACGTGAAATCTCTTCACGAACTCCCAAAGGTCCGTCGGCCATTTTTAATTCAGGAATACCTAAACGTTCAACAGCTCCGGTACTGAACATACTGTTACCATGTAACATTCCTATTTTTTCCTCCAATGTCATTTGAGAAACCAATTTGTCTATCTCTGCATCAAATTCGGAACTTATTTCTTTTCCCTGATGTTCTTCTGTCTGAACAGCTGTTGAATTTTCGGTTTGTGCGTCTTTTTTACAAGAAGTAAGCAATACCAAAGCCATAAAAACCGGTAGATATATCATTTTCTTTTTCATTTTTATTATTTGTTTTTTGTGGTTTTTTAATAGTTTATTGTTTGACGAAGTTGAATAACACAACATCATTTTCGTTAATTTTAAAATCTTTACGGAAGGTTCCTTTTGAATCAATCACTACTTTTTCAATTGTAATTGGAGTTCCATTATTATGTTCTTTTATTTTCCTTACCTGATCAATAGTAAGCTGACTTGGCTTGTTCATGGCTAAATAATCGGCGTACGCATCATTTGATTTATAACCCACTTTATAAATCTCCAAATTGTATTTTCCTTTTTGAAGTCCGTCTACTTCAATTTTCACCGTTCCTTTTGATTGAGAAGGTAAATCCTGAACATAATACGTCTGATTCCAAACCTTATCGCCTGGATGTGTATTGGTAAAATCCCAAAACAATAACTGAACGTCTCCTTTTCCATTTTTTGCCGCCCATGAAGATGCATCTTTATTCTGAAGTTCTGTTTCTCCCAGTTTATTCAGAAGAGAATAAGAAAAATAAGCAGGTTTTTTAATTCCCTGTGTATTTAATAATCCGAAACCTCCGTGAAAAGGTGTAAATCTTGGGCCCGGTTCTTCGAAAATATCGGTGAAAACCCAGTATGACATTGAGTTTGCCGCGTTACCAACTTGTTTTAATTTCTGCAAAATATAAGCTGCCGAATGATAGCTGTCATGAATAGGATCTGCCGGAGTATAAGAAGAACTCCATTCTGTATAATGCAATTCTAATTTTGGCTTAGCCGAATTTGAAATTTGGTTGCGAGATTTGATTACATCACCGCTTATACTGGAATCATCTTTGCTTAAAACTGTTCCCGAAGTTCCAAATTCATCTAAATAGCCCTGATTTACTCCATAAGTATGTGTCGAAATAAAATCTAACGGCACATTATTTTTAGCACAAAAATCAATTGTTTCCGGAACCCAGCCTGCGCCCGCTGTTGCAGGTCCGCCCACTTTGTAAGCTGGATTTACTGCTTTTATACCTTGTGCTGCATATTCATACAGTTTGAAATATTCTGCCTGCGTTCCCGTCCAGAAACCTGGCGTTAAATTAGGTTCGTTCCAAACTTCAAAATACCATGTTTTTACTTCTTCATCTCCATAACGTTCTTTGAAATGCTGCGTTAGATTGCGAATCAAGTCTTCCCATTTTTTATAATCTTTTGGAGGTGTTACATTTCCTTTCCACCAAAAAATCGTTTCTTTTCCACTGGCCAAAGCTTCTGGCATAAAACCCAATTCAACAAAAGGTTTCATTTTGATGCTTAAAATAAAATCATACAAAACATCGATATACTGGTAATTGTATTCCGGATTTCCTTTTGCATCTTCTCTGTAAACTCCCATATCATCAGACAATAAACCATGCATTCTGATGTATTTAAAGTCGCATTCTTTTTTGGTCAGCGCGAGTTGCTGTTGCCAGTCGGCACGCAAACCTTCATTGGCTCTTCCGGCACCAATACATTCTTTGAACATGGTGTTTAGTTTTCCGGCCGTTTTATTGTAATCCACTTTTATTATTCTGTCTGAACTAGTATTGGTCTGCTGTCCAAACATTTCAGCATTGTAAAGTGATATTAAAATAAGCAGTATGATTCCTTTTCTTTTCATTTCAATTATTTCACGGTTATTTTTTTATTTAACAGAATAGCATCTGAAGCACTTCCTATCTGAATTTCAATGGTATTGTTTTCCAGTTCAAATTGTTGTTTTGCTGTATTCCAATATTCTAAATCCTTCGCTTTTAAAGTCAATACAACATTATTAGTCTCTCCGGCTTTAAAGAAAACCCTTTGAAATGCCTTTAATTCCTTTTCAGGACGTTCCACTCTTGACTGCAATTGTTTTACATATAATTGAATTACCTCGTCTCCATCTTTATTTCCAGTATTGGTAACCGAAACCGTGATTTTTACTTCTCCATTTTTAGTAATACTTTCTGAATTGGTTTCAACTGAATTGTATTTAAAAGTTGTATAACTTAAGCCATGTCCAAAAGCATATAAAGGTTTTCCTTTAAAATACATATAGGTTCTGCCATTTCGGATATTGTAATCTAATAAATCCGGTAAATCAGTAATGTTTTTTATCCAGGTCTGCGTCAAACGACCGGCAGGATTGTAATCTCCAAATAAAACATCGGCTAAAGCTGTTCCTGTTTCCTGACTGTTTTGCGCCATATGCACAATAGCCGGAACATGTTCTTGCGTCCAGTTTATCGCATACGGAAAACTGCTGATCAAAGCCACAATAGTTTTAGGATTGGTCTGATAAACCAATTTAATTAAATCTTCCTGCTCTAAAGTTATGGATTGACGATCAACGGATTCTTTTCCTTCACTTGGAACGGGACAATTTGCCCATCCCGCATTACAAACCGGATGATTTCCTACGATGACAATAACTGCATCTGCTTTTTTAGCAATTTCAACTGCTTTGCCGTCAATATTATTTTTCGCCACTAGAATTTTAACATTGTTGCCAAGCTTATTTTTTATTCCCTGTAAAGGTGTGATCGTATAAGGAGGTGTTCCGCTGTACCAATCGAGAAGAACTTCATCAGCACGATTTCCGATTACGACAATTGTTTTTAATTTGTCTTTTTGTAAAGGCAGTAATTGCAAATCGTTTTTAAGTAAAACAATTGATTTCTGAGTGGCTTCTAAAGCTATTTTTTTGTGCGCTTCGGTTTTCCAAGGATCGATTGTGTCTTTTTCTGTTCCAATTTTTGAATACGGATTTTCTGCGGAAGCGTCCAACATTCCTAGTTGGATCATCACTCTATAATCTCCGCGGATAACATTATCAATGTCTTTCTCGTTTAAGTATCCATGCGAAAGTGCTCCATAAACGCCTTCAGTATATTCGTCTAAAAACTGATTGATTCCCGCTTTTATCGCGGCCGCTGCGCCAAGATATTTGTCAGCATAATATTTATGATCTGAAAGCAATAATTTGAATGCACCTCCGTCAGTACAGATAATTCCGTTTTGACCCCATTCTTTTTGGGTAATGTTTTTCAGCATCGGATGCACCATAGCCGGAATTCCGTTTACTTTATTGTAGGCAGCCATATAAGCTCGCGAACCACCTTCAACAACTCCCATTTGAAAAGGTAAAGCATAATATTCTCTCCATAATCTTTCATCAAAATCAGATGAAGTATAAGTTCTTCCATCTTCATTGCTGTTGGCTAAAAAGTGTTTCATTAAGGAAGCGGTTTGCCAATACTTTGGATTATTTCCCTGCAACCCTTTTACAAAAGCGACGGTCATGGTTCCGTTAAAAAAAGCATCTTCACCATAACTTTCTTCGGTACGTCCCCAGCGTGGATCTCTTGCTATATCAGCATTTGGAGCACGAACGACTAATCCGCCACGATGGTATTTCTGAAAAGCATATCGTGTTTCGTAACCCTCAACATTGGCAACTTTCTGAAGCAGATCGACATCCCACATTTCTCCCAAACCGTAAGCTTGCGGAAAAGTTGTGGTTGTAATAGGCTGTTTGTTTTTTCCGCCCCATTCTGCCGGTCCGCCCAACGCCAAACCATGCAATCCTTCTACATGACCAGTTCCTACAACCCCTAATCTTTTTATAGACGGATTTGTACTCAAAGCCTGAATTTTTTCATCGAGCGTCATCAATGACAGCAAATTATCAATACGCTTTTCAGTATCTAATTTAGAATCCTGAAAAGGATATTGCTTTTGCTGCGACAAGATCAAATTGACCGACAAAAGAAAAACGATATGTAGAATGAGGTTTTTCATTGAATGTGATATTTAAACCCGACAGGTTTTAAAAACCTGTCGGGTTTAACAATCTATCTTTATTTATAATTTCTTGAATCTAATTGCTGTTCCGCCTGCGCCGCCTAAATGTAATTTTAATACATCCGAAGCTTTAACTGTTTTCTTAGAAATCGCAATTTCAGCAGGATTATGTGTTTCATCCGTTCCTTCGGCATCAGCATAAATC
>RCUK01001752.1_pt1 | contig 12973 bp, 5 predicted proteins | sample 2166381 | NCBI WGS metagenome assembly RCUK01 (sample SAMN09932809, study PRJNA488358) | compost metagenome | isolation source: compost soil in an enriched community | place: Germany: Experimental Botanical Garden
CTTATAATATTGACACTTACAAATCTTGTTAATACTTTTTTACACGAAAATTCATCTTTAGATTCTTAAAGTTCTCATGAATTAAACTTAACAATTAAGAGACATTCTATTAAATATATTAATAACCAAAGCGAGCTCAAAAAATGAGCCCGCTATTTAAATCTTTACTATACTTATAAAAATCTACATTTCATTTTGTATAATCAACGGATTAGCATCAATTTCAGCTTTTGGAATCAACCATTGCCATCTTTTATCCGAAGGAGCTACATTCATTACTCCATTTGTAATACCGGAATCATGATTAGAATTAGTTCTATCCAATGCCGAATTTGTTCTTTTTAAATCATAAAACCTAAAGCCTTCTCCCCACAGTTCAATTCTTCTTTGAAGTAAAATTTCATCAACAAGAGCCTGTCCTGAATTTGTCGATAAAGTATAAGACGGATTTCTTGTTTTTTCGAATTCAAAAAGCACTGCTGCTGCATCTGCGTTTCCAAGTCTTGCTTTTGCTTCTGCTTCTATTAGATACATTTCAGCAACACGCATATATGGAACATCACATCTGCTATCTCCTGTACTTATTGCTAAAAATTTCTGGCTGGTATAAGGAAATTTAACGAAGTTCGAAGGTAACGCCAACGCTGTATGTTTTCCAGTTGCATCAAATATTGTAGAACGAATGTCGGTAGAAGGAATAATATTATACAGTTTGCTATTAATTGCCTTTGGACAAGAACGAATAACCGTTGAACTGAAGTTTCTAGACATATAAGCTCCAAAATTTCCAAAAGACTGAGTTTGGACTTCATTAATATGACTTCCCCACATCCATTCTTTATTATTATAATCATTAAAACCTAAAGCATACTCAGACATTGGCATTAAAGTCTTCCCAGCTCTAGCTTTATTTGCATATTCAGCTGCAATTGACCAATTCCCTTGAGTCAAAGCTACCCTGGCTTTTAAACCTTGAGCTACCTTCAAATCTAAATGCGAATTATTCGGTTTTGTATAACCAATTAACAAACTATTCGCTTCATCTAAATCCTTGTTAATTTGAACATACACCTCTTCAACAGTTGAACGTGGAAACTTGTCATTTCCTACGGTCAAAATAATTGGCACACCAAGCTGAGAATTTGTATCACCACTCGCATATTTCTTACCAAATAACTGCACCAATTGATAATGGCAAAACGCTCTATAAATTAAAGCTTGTCCTTTTACAATTTTTTTATCAGCATCAGAACCAATTGCCACATCAGTTGCATTTATTATTGTGTTGGCATTTCTAATAATTCTATAATACGTTCTATAAGCAAAACGAAGTTCTGTAGAATTTTCATTGGTCATTGCACTCCAATTATATACAGTCAAAAACCATCCGTTAGTAATTGGAAAAACCACGTCATCACCTGCGATATCAATTTGTTCCATTAGACCTCCTAAACCTCCTTGACTCTGATCCTCGTAGAGATAATACAATGACCTGTGAATACCATTCAAAAGCGTCATTAAATTCTCCGTGGTTTTTGTCGCTCCTTCGTAATCAACAAATTCAGTTGGCTTTTTATCTAAAAAATCATCCGAACAAGAGCCTAAAATAGTTATTGCTAAAACAACAACCATTAATTTAATATAATTTGATTTCATAATGTTAAAAATTTAAATTCACTCCTAATGAAATTACTCGAGATGGTATATATCTATTTTGAGTTGTTCCATTAAAAGCTTGAGTTGGATCCATTCCTTGGCGCTTTGTAAACAGCATTAAATTTTCTCCGTTCACATAAATTGAAGCATTATCGATTTCGAATTTTGATATAAACTCTGAAGGCATTTTATATGATAAATTGACTTGTCTTAATGATAAATAATCTGAACCTATTAACCATCTATCAGAAGCTGCACTTGATGGAGTATTTCTATTAACATCCAATCGAGGTACGTCTGTTACATCACCAGGCTTCTGCCATCTTCTAAAAATGTCTGTACTTAAAGCAGAGCCATAATTATTACCCGTATGCATTAAAACAGCATAATTAGTGTCATACATTTGCCCGCCTATTTGATATGAACAAACAACATCTAATTGAAGTCCTTTATATTTAAATGTATTTCCAAAACTTCCAAACAAATCTGGAATTGCTGACCCTGCGTAATGGTATAATGCTTTATTTTGATCTGTAGTCACATTTACACCATTTACAACTCTTATAGAAGCATCACTTGTATTTACAAATTTTGGATCTGCTACATATAAAGCATATCCATCTGAAGGATCTACCCCATACCAATCTCTTAGCCAATAATCATATATAGAATGGCCTACTGAAAGTTTTTTAGTTCCGTCAATAATTTCTCCCTGAGGAAGTTTTGTAATTTTATTATTAATTGTTGACGCGTTAACATTTAAACTCCAAGAAAAATCATTTGTTTTTATGATAACACCGTCTAATGAAATTTCAAACCCTTTATTGACCATAGAGCCAATATTTTCTACTCTATTATCTAATCCTGAAGACAAAGGATTAGGCACTGAAAAAATTAATCCATCAGTATTTCTATTATAATACTCTACACTTCCTTTTAATCTGTTTTTGAACAAACCAAATTCTACAGCAATATCTTTTTGAGTATTAACCTCCCATTTTAAATCTGGTGCGGCGGCGGCATAAGTTACAATACCACCTTCATTTCCATTATCATAACCTAAACTATAAGTAGGCTGGCTAACATAATAATTTAAACCATTAATTTTTGATCCTGCATCATTTGTGTCCCCAATTATATGAGAATCATTTCCAACTTGCCCAATTGAAACTCTAAATTTTAAATCATTAAGCCAAGTATAATCCTTTAAGAAATTTTCCTTAGAAATTACCCACGCTCCACCTAAAGACCAGAAGTTACCCCAACGATTATTCTCCGCAAATTTGGACGACCCATCTCTTCTTAATGATGCCGAAAAAATATACTTATTCATATAATCATAACCAGCTCTTGAAAAATATGATTCTGTTGCATAATTTCTTGTAAAAGATGTTAAACCTGTAGTTGTTGCATAGTTAACAAATTCAATAATATCTGGCGCTACTTGACCTGTTTTGGTACTACTGGTCCAATTTGTTTCATAATCGAAACTTTCATGTCCTAGTAATATATTGAATGAATGTTCTCCAATTTTCTTCGAGTAATTCAATAACTGGTTATATGTAATTCCTGTTAGTATTTTATCTTCTTTGGTCATTAATCCAGTTGGTGCTCCATCTCCAATTTCAGTATTATAGGAATAAGTTCTATTTCTATATGTTTTGTCAATAGAAGCATTTGTTGTAAATTTTAAATCCTTAGTGAATGAAATCTCAAAAAAAGTTCGCCCTGAAAGGGCTAATCCTTTTGCGACATCAGTATTGTTTAAAGTTTCATAAACAACGTTACGTCCATTAGAAGCCCCTGATCCTCTGACAGTCGAATAAACTCGATCACCATTTGCATCAAGTACATAATCGCCATTTCCTGTATGATCAAAAACAGGGTAAATTGGCCCCATTGTTCTTATCGTTCTAAATGGATTATTAAACGAATTGGTGTTTTCAACGCCGTCAGTTCCTAATTTCGAATTCGTCAAAGTCCCTGATATATTTACACCCGTTTTAAACCACTCTTTTAAACTGGTATTTAAATTCAGTCTTCCCGTTGTTCTTTCAAAACCTGATTTTTGCATGTATCCTTCTTCATCCAAATAACCTAAAGACGCAAAGTAATTTGATTTTTCAGATTTTCCTTGATAAGAGAAATCTACATTTTTGCGAACACCTGCTCTTTCCAATTGCTTTGCCCAGTCAAGATCTTGAGGATACAATAACTTTGCATTAGGGTTTAATTTACCATCGGTTCCAACTATGCTTCCATTTGACACATTAAATGGGTTGGTCACCAATACAACAGGAACCCTAGCAGACGCATAAATATTCGCCGCGTCTATTTCTGCTTGATTGCCCATTGGTCGACTATTTCTAATCGCTTCCCATTCCAAAGGATAATAATCAAAAGCATTTACTCTTTTATACTCTTTAATAGATCGAGAAGTCATTCCAGTGCTTACATTAAGCATAAATTTATCCTTTTGTGACTTTCCTGATTTTGTGGTAATAATAATTACACCATTCGCCGCTTTTGACCCATATAAAGATGTAGAAGAAGCGTCTTTTAAAACGCTTAAACTTTCAATGTCACTTGAATTTAAATTGCTTATATCTCCAGCATAAGGAACACCATCCACAATATACAAAGGAGTATTTGATCCATTAATTGAACTAAAACCACGAACTCTAATTTCTGGCGCAGCACCAGGCTGTCCAGCAGAACTTTGAATTTGAACTCCAGATGTTGCCCCCTCCAAAACTGACAATGCATTTGTCAATGGCCTATTTTCAAGTTGTTCTGATTTTATTTGTGTAGCCGATCCGACATAAGAAGTTTTTTTTGCTGTACCATATGCAACGACCACAACCTCATCTAATTCTTTTCCATCCTCTTGCATCTTTACATTAATAGAAGTACTGCTCCCTACAGTAGCAACTGCATCTTTGAATCCCATGTAAGAAAAAATTAAGACATCACCAGTCTGAGCTTTTATTACATACTTTCCATCAAAGTCTGATTGTACTCCAGTTTTGGTTCCTTTAACCATAACATTTACGCCCGGAATTGGTCCAGTTGCGTCTGAAACTATTCCTGTAATTTTTTTCTCCTGAGCAATACTAGATTGTAGAATCAGAACAAAAAAAAACAGCATGAATCCTTTTAATTTTTGTTTCATTATTTTTTGTTTTTTTTAATTAGAGGGCGAACTTAAAAAATTAAAATAATTTTAACAAGAATTATCAACTCTTTAACAGTTAACAAAGTATTATTTATACTACAAAATAAATATAGAACGTATCAAAAAGTAGTCTAAACCTTATATTTTTATAATAAAAAAAGGAGAGAACCAGCAATTATGGTTAAAGTAACTTTTATTGTTATTAAAATCGGAAAAGTCTTCTTAAAGTAACAGCTATCAGAATTTAATCTGATAGCTGTTTTTTGAGACTAAATTATATCTCAGAAGTAAATATGTTTATTGGTCAAGTCCCATTAGTCTTTATCCCAAAATAATTTGGTTTTTAATTTATCACCACCGATAGATATTGCGGCTGCATTATAATTAGTTGCATTTAAAGTTTGCTCTCTAATAGGATACGTCATTCTTGACGGAATTTGTCCTTCTGCTGCTGCATCTGCATTTGAAGGAGGGCTAAGAATCGGGAAATTTAGCCTTCTAGTAAATGTCCAACCTTCAAAACCTCTATTATACATTGCATACCAAGCCTGCTCACCAATTTTTTGCTGCCATGTTCCAGTTGCGGTAGCATAATTAACCTCAGGCTGAGCTAAATAGTCACTTACCTCTACAGTATTTAGTCCCCAATTTTCCATAGAAGCTTTAATTGCATTGTTGTAATGGCTTTCTGCGGTTCCTCCTACTGCAACACCTCTTTCTACAGCCTCTGCCAATAAAAATTCTACTTCGGCGTAATCCAGATAGGTTCCAGGAAAATCAGGTTTCTGGATTTTGTCATTTATATGTGTAAATTTTCCAAAGCTATTTTTTGTTCCTACAACTCCTCCTTTATAGGGTAAAGGATTTCCGTTTTCATCTTCTAAATTTTGAGCAAAATAAACTTTTACTCTCGGATCGTTTTTAGCAACTAGTGCATCTACAAAAGGCTTCGCAGGCACAAAATCATGTCTTCCTCCAAAGACTAAATCTACATATAGAGGATTAGTATTTGGAACATTTTTTTCATAATAAATCTTTGCATTGTCGGAATTTGACTCAAAAACTCCTTTTGACGCTGAAATAATAGCATTATCTGCGATAACATCTTCTAATCCAGAAGCTTTAAGATTAATGCCCAGTTTTAATTTAACGCTATTGGCAAATTTTACCCATGATATCATATTGCCTCTATAAATAAGGTCTGCATTACCAAATGCGTTATAACTTGTATTAATATTTTTGATGTCATTATCAAGACGCACAATTAAATCTTTATAAATATCAATCGCTTTATCGTATTTTGGGAGGTAATTACCTGAACCTTTTAGCGCTTCAGAATAAGGAAGATCTCCAAAAGTATCTACCAAAATTTGATAGGAGTAAACAGTTAAAATATCTATTAAGGCAAGTTGATTTTTTTTTGTAGCCGTTTTTGCTTCAAACTCGGGATCTGAAGCTAAAATCACTTCTTTTTCTATAAATGCTTTTGCCTTCATCAAATCACTTAAAGATCCATCATTAGTATTTGTTCCCGCTAAGTACGCATCCCAATGGTTACCAGAAATATTTCTTGTGGTCCATTGATAAACTGATTCATCGATGTATGTGGTTTCTGTCCATTGCTGATTTACAAGTCTAAAAATATTTTTATTGACACTTGTATTTACAATTTGTTCAGCAATACCTTTTTCTGCACTAGTAAAAAGTGACGCAGCAGGAACTTCAGAAGGATTTTTTTCATCTACATTTAAGTCCGTTAAATCACTGCATGAACTTGTAATTGCTAAAACACTAAAAAAATATACTATTTTTTTCATGATCTTGTATTAAAATTTAAATGTTAAATTGAAGCCTATATCTCTCGTTGTTGGTAATGACCCAACAGAATAACCTCTAGAATTGTTTCCAGAAGACAATCCACTTTCAGGATCTGCATAAGGCAAATGTTTACTTATTATCCACAAATTAGATCCTAATAAACTAAAGGTTGCCGAATTGACAAATGTCCCTTCAAACATTCTCTTAGGGAAATTATAAGAGATTGAAACTTCTCTTAATTTTACATACGAAGCATCATACACAAATGCTTTGGCGGGCTGAGCTAAATAACCATAATTATTAGAGTAGGTTCCTGGATTCTGTGACATCACTTTATTTGGCTGACCATCAGGCGCAACTCCTGCATTCAAAATACCTTTTTCACGAATATCTCCTGCTGCAGTTTCTTTGTACAATCCAGTAGCTAGACCGTAGTACATATCTAAAGAAAAAATATCTCCTCCTTGTTGAGTATCAATTAAAAAACTGAATGAAACATTTTTATAAGTAAGTCGATTTCTTAGACCTCCAGTCCAATCTGGAGTAATATTTCCTATTGTATTATCAGATGTTGTGGTAATCATATATTTACCAGTCTTTTGATCTATAGTCGGCTGGCCATTTGTATACACATAATCAGTCCCTTTGATGCTTCCGTAAGCTTCATTTAGGCTTGCATTGGTTGTAACACCGCCCTGAAAACTAGCTAACTGCAAATTTTCGATTCCTCCTGGCAATGAAACAACTTTGCTTTTATTGTTTGACCAGTTTACGGTAACATCCCAACTAAAATCTTTCATTTTAACAGGAGTACCTGTAATCTGAATTTCTAGTCCTTTATTTTCAATATCCCCTCCATTTACCACTGCATTTGTAAAACCAGATCCAGAAGACACAGCTGCTGAAACAATTTGATCTACTGAATTTGTCTTATAATAAGTTACATCAAATCCTAAACGTCTGTTAAGCATACTCGTTTCCAAACCAACTTCAAAAGATTTTGTTCTTTCGGGTTTTAGATTTGGATTTTTATTGATGTTTGGCAAAGTATACATTGATTGATTATCAAAATTAGAACTTCTCACATATGTATTATTAAGTTGTAAAGCATCTGCATCATTACCTACCTCCGCATAATTCATTCTAAACTTTCCTAAATTCAACCACTCTTGCTTCATTAAATTAGAAAACAAAATAGATCCAGAAACAGCAGGGTACACATATGAATTATTTCCGTCTGGAAGTGTTGAAGAAACATCGCGTCTAACAGAAGCATCTAAAAAGTAAGTATCTTTAAAACCTAAAGATGCCTGAGCATATACTCCGTTGACTTGTTTTGTGTATTTTGTTTCTTTTGGAAATGGCAAAGCATATCTCGAATTTGATAATGCATATATTCCCGGTGTTACCAAACCTCCAATTGTTGACGAAAGAACGCTTTCCTTATCATCTCGTCTTACATTTGCCCCCAATATTCCAGTCAGACTAATATTTTCTCCAATTTTTTTATTGAAATTTAACATGAAATCATAATTGACCTCTTGAAAATTATTATCATATCTCTGATAACCAGAATTTTCATCGACTGGAGATAATCCAAATCCAGATGCAATAGAACCTATCGCACGTCTTTCCTCTTGCAATTCTTTATAAGTATCTAACGACACACGTCCTAAAGCACTTAACCAATCTGTAATTTTATAATTAAGAGATGCATAACTGAAAAAACGTGTTCTATTATCAGAGGAGTAATTTTGATATCGAGTAAAATACGGATTATCCCAATAAGCAGGCACCAATCCATCTGATGAAGTAGGATCACTCCAGTTCCAAGTAATATTTTTACCTCCCGAAGCATTGTAAACATTTTTTAATTCTTCTATATCGGTATTAGTTTGCCACCATTGTCTGAAACTACCAATAATATTGTCATTGTATCCTGTAGAATTTCTACCAATAGTACTTTGCAAAGTAACCGCTGCATAGGTGTTTGCTGTTAACTTGTCTGTAATGTTCTGACTAAATCTAGCACTTAATTGATTTTTTTTCAATTCACTATTGGGCAAAATACCCGATTGTAGTGTATTTACATAAGACATAGAAAGACTTGATTTTTCGGTAGCTTTTTCGAGAGACAAACTATTTATGGTTGTCTGCGCTGTTTTAAAAAAAGTAATCGGATCATTTTTAGCGGCCTGCCAAGGCGTAGCTATTCCATAGTTTTTTGAATATGGAGTAAATGCATCCCATTGATAAACTGGCTGTCCAGTAAATGCATCTCCATAAGAAGCATCATTTGAAGTATCTACTGTAGGAATTTCGCTTTCTGGATCTAAGAACGAAGTTCCGATTCCGTACCCTGAACCATATTTGTTCTGGTATTTAGGAAAGGTCGATTTATCAACGGTTCCAACAGTCAAATTACTTGAAAAAGTAAATCCGATTTTTTTATCTTCTTTTTTTCCCTTTTTGGTGGTAACCATTACAACACCGTTTGCCGCTCGAGATCCATACAAAGCTGTTGCAGCAGCACCCTTAAGAATATTAATACTCTCAATATCTTCTTGATTGATATCCGATACGCTATTCCCATAATCATAACCACCACGTCCTGTTGTTTGAGAAGTGGTATTGTTATTTGTATTATCTATCGGAACCCCATCTATTACCCAAAGAGCTTGATTATTTCCTGTTAGAGATTTGTTTCCTCGAATGACAACATTGGTCGATCCTCCAAAATTTGTATTTCTTGAAACTTCTACACCTGCTGCTTTTCCAGATAAAAGATTAGAAACGTTTGCATTTCCTGCTCCTCCATCTAAATCTTTTCCCGAAATCTGCTGAGTTGCATACCCTAAAGATTTCTTTTCTCTTTTTACCCCCATTGCTGTCGTTACAACAACACCTTCAAGTTCTACAGAATCATCTTTTAATTTCACATTAATAACTGGTCCTATTGCTGGCAATTCTTGTGTTTTCATTCCAATGTAACTGAATACTAAAACTTGATTTGAACCAGCCCTAATATCATACTTTCCATCAAAATCAGTTTGGGTACCAGTTTTAGTTCCTTTGACTAACACACTAACACCTGGTAAAGGTATTCCTGCTTTGTCTGAAACTATTCCCGTAATTTTTTTTTCCTGAGCAATACCTAATTGCCAAATCAGAACAAAAAAGAGCATTGTAAGTCCTTTCAATTTTTGTTTCATTGTTTCATTTTTTTAATTAATAGAGGACGAACTTAAATAATTAATATAATTTTAACAAGTATAAAATTACATTTAACATAAAAAAATGAAAAATTAATACTACAAAATAAAAATGATTGAAGTAGATGCAACTAAAAGAAGTCGTTCTTTGAGGAAAAAAAAGAATGAAAAAGTTAACAGAATAAAAAACCATCTATAAAATAGATGGTTTTTATTTTTTATCATCCTTGACTAAAAGCGTACTAATTCAAAATAGTTAAAAATGAATATATTAGATTGACTTAAAATTTTTCTCACTTGCATTGCAATACTTATAAAAGCCACGCCAAAATTATTTAAGAATTTTAATACAAATATTCCGTAAAAGCCAAAAAAACAATAAAAAAAGCCAATAGTCTAAAAACTACTGGCTTCCTTTCTTTAACTGTATTTTTTGTTTCTTACATTCTCTCAGGAACTTCAATTCCTAATAACTGAAATGCAGATTTAATTACTTCGGCAACTTTCTGAGAGAGCTGTACTCTGAATATTTTTTTAGTCAAATCAACTTCTCCTAAAATGTGTACTGACTGATAAAAAGAGTTGTACTCTTTTACTAAATCGTAAGTATAATTGGCAATTAATGCTGGACTATGATTTTGAGCCGCATTCTGAATTACTTCTGGGAAAAGTTCGATTTGTTTTACCAATTCTTTCTCTTTCTCATGCAATTCTTCGATTTCGATTTTGTTAGAAAAATCAAAATCTGCTTTACGAATAATTGACTGAATTCTCGCGTATGTATATTGAATAAACGGACCTGTATTTCCTGCAAAATCTACAGATTCTTCTGGGTTAAATAAGATACGTTTCTTAGGATCTACTTTTAAAATGTAATATTTCAAAGCACCTAAACCTATTGTTTTGTAAAGTTTCGCTTTTTCTTCGTCCGAATAACTGTCTAGTTTTCCTAAATCTTCTGAGATTTGTTTGGCTGTATCGGTCATATCTTGCATCAAATCATCAGCATCTACCACGGTTCCTTCACGGCTTTTCATTTTTCCAGAAGGCAAATCAACCATTCCGTATGATAAATGATATAAACTTGAAGCCCAATCAAAACCTAATTTTTTCAAGATTAAGAATAACACTTTAAAATGATAATCTTGCTCGTTTCCAACAGTATAAACCATTCCGCCAACATCTGGCATATCTTTTACACGCTGAATTGCAGTTCCTATATCTTGTGTCATGTAAACCGCAGTTCCATCAGAACGTAAAACGATTTTTCGGTCAAGACCTTCATCTGTCAAATCAATCCAAACAGAACCGTCTGGATCTTTTTCAAAAACTCCTTTATCTAAACCTACTTGTACAACATCTTTTCCTAATAGATAGGTATTGCTTTCGTAGTAATATTTATCAAAATTAACTCCAAGATTAGTGTAAGTCGTTGCGAAACCTTCATAAACCCATTCGTTCATTTTTTTCCAAAGGGCAATCACTTTTTCATCTCCAGCTTCCCATTTCTTAAGCATGTCTTGAGCTTCGACAATAATCGGCGCTTGCTTTTTTGCTTCTTCTTCTGTTTTACCAGTTTCTATTAAACCGTTAATTTCATTTTTATAAGCTTTGTCAAACTCTACATAATATTTACCAACTAGTTTATCCCCTTTTAAACCAGAAGTTTCAGGAGTTTCTCCGTTTCCGAATTTCTCCCAAGCCAACATCGATTTACAAATGTGGATTCCTCTATCGTTGATAATTTGCGTTTTGTACACTTTTTTACCAGAAGCTTTTAAAATCTCTGCAACAGAATATCCTAACAAATTGTTACGAACGTGTCCTAAGTGCAAAGGCTTATTGGTGTTTGGAGAAGAATATTCTACCATTACCGCTTTTTCATCTGGATTTGAAGCCACAAAACCGAATTGTTTTTGGTCTTTTATTCCGTTAAAGTAATCTACATAATAACCATCTGAAATCACAATATTCAAGAAACCAGAAACTACATTAAAGCGAGCAACCTCAGAAACATTTTCAACTAGATAATTTCCAATTTTATTTCCCAATTCAGCCGGATTACTTTTAATCACTTTTAACAAAGGAAAAATTACCATTGTAATATCTCCTTCAAACTCTTTTCTAGTAGTTTGAAACTCGATTTTATCAACAGTAACATCAAATAATGCTTGTATTGCTTTTTGTATAGAAGGTGTAAGAATTTGTTGTAATGACATGTAAACTTATTTTAAAGTGAGCAAAGATACTGCTTATTCATCAATTAGAGAAAATCAAAAACATATTAAATTCAAGAAAAGAGTTTCAATTTGATAAAAAAGTGGATTTTTTAATTGTTAAAATTATCAAAAAATCAAAAGCTTAATCTCTTACAAAACAGCCCATGAGAAAAAAAACATATTTTTTTCTAGAATTTCTTGTAACATATCGACTGTAAAAGAGTCTTAATAGAGACTTCATTTTTTTGAAGTCAGGAAAAAAGAAAAAAAGAAAAACTAACAAAACGAAATCATCATCATCAATCAAATCAAAAATAATCAGAAAAAAATCATGAAATTAAAATTCTTTCTGTTTGCGTTATTCGGAATAATCGCAACTGCACAAGCCCAGAATACTGGAAGTGTTTCTGGAAAAATTACAGAGAAGTCAAACAATGCGCCTATTTCTTATGCCACTGTTTCGCTTAAAGAAAATGGAAAAGTAGTTTCTGGCGTGAACACAGATGATAATGGAGACTTTTCATTCAAAAATATCGCCTTAAAAAGTTACACAATCGAAATTCAATATATCGGATTTAGAAAATATATTGGATCTGTGCTTTTGAGTGAAAACAAAAAAACTGCAACTGTAAATGTCGCGCTTGAAGAAGAGGCAACGCAACTAAAAGGTGTTAACATTATCGCAGAACGTTCTACAATTGAACAAAAAATTGATAGAAAAGTAGTTAATGTTGGTAAGGACTTGACAACCGCAGGAGCTTCGGCATCTGATATTATGAACAATATTCCTTCAGTGAATGTCGATCAGGATGGAAAACTTTCGCTTCGCGGAAATGATAATGTTCGTGTATTAATTGACGGGCGTCCTACAAACATTGATCCTGCTCAGTTAT
>RCUK01001753.1_pt1 | contig 12965 bp, 8 predicted proteins | sample 2166381 | NCBI WGS metagenome assembly RCUK01 (sample SAMN09932809, study PRJNA488358) | compost metagenome | isolation source: compost soil in an enriched community | place: Germany: Experimental Botanical Garden
CCGGGAGGGCTGTTAGCACTCACCGGTGTCGAGTGCTAATTATAGGGATGATGTTGCAGGGTTCAAGGGGGGGAGGGGCGGCTGTTACATATTTGGGGGTGGCCCCGTTTTGTTGTTGTCGAATTCCATTGAGTTTGGAATTTGTGTCATCCAGTTTGGAACTTTCGCACCGTCTTTGATGAGCGCACACCACAGTAGCAGCGCCGTGGGCGCCTGCGTCCCCAAATACAAACATGTATTAATTTAACGCAAGTCGTTGAAAAATAAAGACTTATTGCGTGAGGTGGGTTGGTTGGGATAGAGTTCAAACATCCCAACCCTGCACTTTTCTCGCCATGCTCCATGAGACCTTCGGATCGAAGCTTCGTCGGATGCGAGCTGCACGAGGCCTGACGACCAAACGGCTAGCCGACCTGGCAGGCGTGACCCCGTCCTACCTAACGCAGATCCAGAAAGGCAATCGGGAGCCCCCGGATGACTTGGTCGCACGCTTGGCGCGGGTGATGGACCTAGAGAGCCAAGAGACGTCTGAGCTCGCACGCGTGCTCACAAAGGAACGAATCCTCAGAGCGATTAACAGATCTGGTACCGAGACGGCGGCGGTCGTACTTGCCGCTGAGATTCTGAAGACCGACGACGGCGTGTGCTCCGAGTCTGAGTACGAAGCATTGCGCGTGATCTGTTCCCTGTACCTGGCAAGGACTAGGAGTTACGCCGGGCGGGACACGCAGTCGCTGCCGAACCCAGATGACAGGAGAGTTGCCATGTAGAAAAGACAACGCCGATCCACATAAAGATAGACCGGCGTTGTGCTTCGGTTTGGAAACCAAAGACTGGACATCCCAAGTTTCCTTCCGCAGTGCAACCCAGTCAAGCAATTTTTCGATGAGCGACCGCTCGTCGGGGACAAGTGTTGCCTTCAGGAGGAAAAGCATGCTGCTAGAACGCGGTAGGAAAGTGGTCACCCGATCACCGCACCGTAGAGTGGGGTACATCTCTTGCCCATGGCTTCAAGAAGATCAGGTGGAGTATGAAAGCCTGCTGGAGCTGAACTTTGCGCGTATTGCGTTGCTCTGCCCTGGGTTAGTGTCGATTCGATCCCAGCCCTTTGTCATCGAATTGCCCGGCGGCGCTAAGTACACGCCCGACTTCCGCCTGGACTTCGCCAGCAAGCTTGCTGTCATCGTCGAGGTGAAGCCGTCAAAGTTTGTTCGTCAGCATCAAGAAAAGTTGGACGCCGCAGCTGAACTGCTGCGAAGCCACGGATTCACTTACCTGATTGCGACCGAGGAGCAAATCTACAAAGACGGTCGCGATGCGAGGGCGTCCGTCTACATCCGCTACGCCAGGTCCCACTACGCCGACGATGTCGTGAGAGATGTATTGGTCAAACTCCAGGCGCAAGTTTCTCCTGGTTCGATTGACAAGCTAGCTCAATACGTCGGCTGCCCGCGAGAGCTCGTCTTGCATCTGATTGGGGTTCGGCGATTGACGGTCGGTCCGTCGCTGCAGCCCGATCAGATCTCCTGCCCCTCTGATCTTAAGGAGCTTCGCAATGGCGACTTTTGCCCTGCAAGTTGGCTTAACAATTAGGAAGGGTGGTCGGTGCTGGACATTTGTACGTGACTTGGGCGACAACACTATCCAGTTCGAGGACATTCATACCCGGGCTGTGACTACGTTCCAGGCGGCAGACCTCGTACGCGACATCATTGACGGCAAGTACGAGGTCTTGAGTCCTGCCCCATTCGTGCCAGCATTGACGCCTGAACGCGAGTCAACGGAGGTAGGTGATGCGCTAGCTTCGCTAATCGGTAGGTTGACCGGCAGGCAAGGCCAAGAGATAGAGCGACGTGAAAGATACGTTCGGGCCGTCATAAAAAGCGGTATCAAGCCTGCAGCGCGTTTGGAAATCTCGAGCGTAGTGGCGTCGGTGGTGCAGAGATTCCCAGACGAAAATCCACCCTCTGCTTCGACGGTGATCCGTTGGCTGCGTTGCTTCAACAATTCCGAGGGGAACGTGCTGAGTCTTTTGTCTGGAAACGTTCGCCGAGCCAAAGCAATCCGATTGGGCGAGATTACAAGAGAGATCGCATGGGAGGTACTGCGCCAGAGCTATTTTGTCTTTCGCGGAAAGGGCGTAACGGCTGCGTATACGAGGTACCTGGCGAGACTCACGCAAATTGAGCGGCAACGGGGGTGTCGCCAGATTGATCCAATGAGTTTGTCGTCCTTTCGCCGGCTCGTTCGATCGGTGCCCCGGTACGAGGCAGACAGAGTTCGGATGGGTGCAACCGCAGCAAACAATAGGTGGCGCCACGCGGTTGGCGGAGTCTATGCCACGCGCCCGTTAGAGCGCGTGGAGATGGATCACACTCTCCTTGATCTTTACGTGATTGATGATAGGCGAGGCATTCCATTGGGACGGCCGACATTGACGCTGGTCATAGACTCATTCTCGAAGTACATCTTGTCGGTGTTCATCAGCTTCGAGGGCGAGTCTCTTGGCAGGGTGTGCCAAAGCTTGAAGCTAGCTCTGAGACCGAAGGATGATCTTGTCCGCGCGGTAGGGGCAGAGCGCGAGTGGCTCACCCCAGGTCTGCCGGAAACTATCCTTGTGGACAATGGTCTGGCATTTCATTCACAGCAGTTTCGGCAAGTCGCATGGGCATTGCGATGCGATCTCGAATTCGCAGCAGTCAGAAAGCCGTGGTTCAAACCTAACGTCGAACGTGCGTTGGGGACGATGATGAACACGCTGCCCATCGAAGGAATGCCAGAGAAAATCCGCGGCCTCGCGAAAAGAACGGATCCAAAAATTACGGCTTGCGTCATGTTCTCCGATCTATGCCAATGTCTTGTTCGTTGGGCAGTCGACGACTATCCGGTCGCAATACCAGAGCGTTCGTTGCTTAGACCGTACGACACCCTGTCCGAATCGATGCAGACCATGCCGCCACCGCAGTTCGCCGGCGGACTGGAACAGCTCGATCTGCTCACTGGTCTCTCTCGTGATCTGACGGTCGCACACCACGGGGTGGAAATGTTCCACATCAGCTACCGCAGTCCGGATCTCGCAGAAATGGCGCGATCTCAGCGCACCCCAAGGTTCAAAACCGAAATCAAGTTTGATCCGAATGACCTTGGCAGCATCTGGGTAAGAAATCCCGCCTCAAGAAGCTGGCTAAAGGTGCCTAGCATGATCCCCGACTATGCAGACGGCCTTACCCTCAGCCAGCACCGTCTAATTAGGCATTACGCGAAGGAAAAATTACGGGGGGAGGGCGCGTATGTCGAATGGCAACGGGTGCAGCAGGAATTTGAGGATATGGTGGATAACGCCGTCAAACGGGGCAAGCGCCTGATTCGCGACATGCGCCAGTACGCGCTGCTTCAAGGCCTTTCTTCGGTGAAGCCTCTTGCGGAAAAGAAGATGATTATCTCGCCGCCTCCAGAGAAAGAAATAGAGCTTCAGATCTTCACCGACGATGAAATAAAGGTACTTCCAGAGGAAATACCGATCTTCAAGGGTTTCATGCCAGATGAGTTCAACCTTGGGGGTGTCCGATGAATAGATACGGAGCAGCCGCGATCAGTGCGAGCAACGCATTTTCGGAAGTCATCGTCCCACATCCTGCTTTTGAGAACGTTTTGCAGTATGTGCTGAATGCGATCGAAATTGGAAATCAGGTTGGCGTCTTCACCGGAGTGAGAGTGACCGCTCCATCAGGTGCCGGGAAAACGTTGTTGATGTCCCATCTTGCAGACATATTGCGCCAGGGGCTTAGTGACAGTAGCAACGTTCCGTTGATCAGCGCGAGCCTAAAAGAAGAGCCCTCTGTTTCCCAGCTCCAAACTGGATTGCTCAATAATTTCTCGTACGCCATGGCCAGTTCTATGCAGCGAGATAGAGGGCGCGCCAACAACAATGATGTCAACCAGATTCTTGTGAGCGCCATCAGGCACCAAGGTGTCAAGGTGATAGTGCTCGACGAGTTCCAGCATGTCTATCACACATCGGGCACAAAGGTCTTCACACCCATCATAGATTGGCTAAAGCGGCTCATCAACGCGACAGGGGTACCAGTGGTGTTGCTGGGCACCGAGATGATGGATAACTTGGGAACGATCGATCCTCAATTGACCTCAAGGATTCCGGTGGCAGTCAAGTTGGCGCATTTTCGACTTGGGCCGGAGTGGCTCGGATTTCTGAAGGGCCTGGCAGACACCTGCAAGGCAACGGACCTTACTTCGTTGTACAAGAACAAGGAATGGGCAGGAGCAATCTTCCGGGTCACGTCCGGATCTCCTCGCCTGTTGAAGTTACTTCTTGTACAAGCGATTCTCCTTGCCGTCGAGCGAGAAGAACTGAACTTGTCAGCGGGAACTTTGCGTCAAGCCTATTCGCTCCAGACGGGGGCTTCGGACGAGGAGAATCCTTTTGCTTCTCTTTGACCACATACTTGGCCGGCCCTTGCCTGTCCAAGACGAAATAGGCGACAACGAGTCTGGCAACGGATATGCCCTGCGAATGCTGACCGTGAACGGATTGCAGTTCTCGGATTTGGCGAGGGCCGCCGCTTCTGTTGGCCATACCTATATGCCGGCTACAGCGGCGCCCTATTTATCCTATGCATTCGGCGCGTCACTGAGTCGGCTTCAAAGGGCAATCCCCAGAAGCTACTCGTTGAAAGGACGGCGCAGATCGGCCTTCCTTGGGCACGACTTCAGTCGGACCTATCAATTGCGCTACACGCGGCCTCAGGTGTGCCCCTCGTGCCTGGCAAGGCCTGGTGCCCGGCTACAAGCTATCTGGGAGATTTCCCTCTATACATCATGCGTTGAGCACGAGTGCCTGCTGCTCGATCTGTGCGTCTGCGGCAGGGGCATTTCGTGGAGGCGGACAGGCCCGTTTGAATGCTCGTGCGGTGCGGACCTGCGAGCGCTACGTTGCGAAAGTGCGGGTCCCAGCTCTCTAGCGATCTCAACCTTGATTGCGGCGCGAGTGATGCGCGGAGTACCTGAGGAAAAGAGCGCTGGTCGGCGAGGGCTTCTGCACGCACTGGGTTTGGACACATTGCTTCGACTTGTGAGGGCACTGGGGATCTCTGACAGTGCATCAGGCGATGACCTTGTACCAGGGCGATTGACGCGCCTTTTGAGCTCTTCCGAGGCAGTGTCCGTGGTGGGAAGGGCGTGGGACCGTCTTGCCGATAAAAATGCACTGGTCTTCTCCCAGCTCCCACCGGCATGGCAGTTAGAAGAGCTGTTCGGCGGCGCGAATTCAAGCGATTTGCAGGTGTTGCAGGCGTTGCTTGGTGAGGAGGAGCCGACGGTTAGTCGTTGGCTCAGGCAGCATCGGTGGGTTCAATTGGAACTGCTCGAGAGAGACGTTAATGGTTGAGCGAATCCCTTCACTATTGTTCTTGCCGCAGCCAGAATTGTATGAATCGACCTCTTCATGGCTGGCGAGGGTTGCGTGCATGCATGGAGCGCCAGTATCGAAAATTCTTGATGACCTTGACTTGTCGCGCAATCGAGATTGGGACATAGGAATCGGTTCAAGGAGTGCCGCTCGGATGGCACAAGGCACCAACTTACCGCCGGCGACGCTTCAAGGCTTTGTCTCGCGCTTTGACGCTTTTCGGCGGAATCGCTGGCTTAGGAGATGGTTGCGTCTGAGTGAGCGGGGGACTGCCCGCAGCGGATTCTGCCCGAATTGCTTGCGCCAGGATGTTGTGCCCCACCTTAGATTTGAATGGCGAATGCGCTATTGGATGATTTGTCCAACGCACGGAAACCGTATCCTCACTATTTGCCCGGCGTGTCAGTTCAGCGACCCTGTCGCTGTGGATGATCAACACAGTGCGGTCCCTTTTGCGGGGTGCGGAAAGTGTGGTGCTGACCTCCGCTTTGTGGGGCTCGCGGCGTTGAAATGCGATACGGCAGCGCAACTCGCGCAGCTGCAAGTGGCTGTGACGGCCGCGATCTTGCAAGAGGGGTTTTCTTTGGAGGGGATTGAGGAGAGGATCCCACTCGCAATGCTCCCCAGCCTGTTGGCGGCAGGGATTGAACCTAGGGATCGAAATGAGAGCCAGTCCTTGAGTCGTGTTGATCCTCGACTCCTGGACGACGTTAGACGAAGCATCGGTCAGGTGAATGCGCTTGGCAGGCTTTACGCCTCGGCAGACGTTGTGGCCTCCCGTGGCAATACGCGGGGACGGCGTGTTTGGAAGGGAGATATCGGGAGGCTGTGCGAGATTGCGTTGAAGCAACGCTTTCGATGGCCATTGGCTGTGGTTGAGCTTGATGCTCACCAGCGGCAGTAGGAGTTTGGGTTCTGCTGGGGAGCGGCAGTCCGGGAGGGGCCGCCTTCACCATACCTGCGGGCGCCTATGCGCGGGGCATGACGCATGGCTGTTGGGCGTCGCGTGAACAGGTGGAAGGGCCTACTTGTAATGGGAAAAGCGAAAGCCCCAATAATGGGGCTCCGTAGTCTGGAAGTCATTACCCGCTCCGGGCGGAACCACTCTAGTGGGGCTAACGCTATTGCCTTGTCGAAGGCGCACCAGCTATTGCGTGTAGGCAATTATCGCGCGTAAAGGCCGTAGCAAGCAACCGCCAAAGGGCCGCGAAGATAATTTTCGAAAATTACTCCGAGATTCTTCGAGCGGCAGACTGGTCAAGTGACCGCCTTCGGCCAGAATCGGAAGCTTGCTCAAGCCTGATTGCGGCCAGCGGAACGGCTGCGGTACATCTAAAACTTTTCGTAGGCCTATTTAAGACAATTCGGTGTTAGCTGCCATTGGAACGCAGCTCAATGAGCGAGCGGCCTGCCACAAACTTAACGAAGAGGGGGGACGCGTAGCAAATTGATGGCCTATTCACCGCAGGGTAATTTTACATAACTCTCTGTTGAATTTTGAAACTCCCGGCTACAGTCATGGGTTTCATGAAGGAGTGCAAGGTGATCGAATACGTCCAAATCGACGGCCAACATGCCCATTTGGCAAATCAGGAATTCCCTGGGTTCTTCAGTGTGGACTCTATGGCGGTGTTAGTCGGCGAAAACGGCTCGGGCAAGACGCGACTGCTGTTAACCGTCGCTGAAGCACTCACCGCGGGTTCTGAGATCGGCGATCAAGGGCACTGGCAAGGATGGGATGGAGACGGCCTCCCGATAAGGGGCGATACAAAGTATCCACCGCCTAGGCAAGGTGTGCTTTATTACACTCCTCTGCCTTATCGGCGCCGTGTTACACGTCACCCACACTGCTTCGATGCATCAGGTTCTGGCCTCCTCCAGTCCCGAGCGAGGTCGTATCGGCAATACCAATTCGTAGCACACCGTCTTGGAGTCAACGCTCGTCTTGTAGGACGCATTTCCTATCGCAAAGACATCTTTCGGAGACTTTTGGTGCCTCGGATGCTCGAGGTCGACTGCCAGCTTTTTGACTCCGTTTTGGAATCTCGTCGACAGGAGCTCTCGATGTGGACGAAGCAACCATCAGGCGATAGCAATTACGCGGCAGAGCTTAATGAGTTTGCATATTCTGTCGAGAGGTTGATTATCCACATTATTGAAAGCTCTGGACATGAACTAATTGTCATGCTTGGTTGCTTAGAGCATTCATCCAAGGCCCTCAATCAGCGGTCTCGCGCAACCCAAGCTTTCCTGCAGTTTATAGGCATAGCAAACTTCAATCCGCAAAAAAAAGAAAATAGCGCCTATCGGGCATTTGACGAAATCGAAAAATTTAAGCGTCTCATCTCAACTACAGACAACTTTCTCGCTGTTTCCAGAGTCGGAGGCGTTCACTCAATCGACAGCCCCGAGCAGGTTGGATACGAAGTTGAGATCGACTATAACGATTCCCCTCGTCAAATCGGTTCCAAGGTCGGCGCGTTTGAAATCGCGTGGGACAACTTGAGTTCCGGAATGCTCTCGCTTGTGGAGCAATTCACTCGATTGGAGCTGGGACTGGAGAAGCTCCGGCGGCGTGGCTTGACGGCTGCACTCGTTCTAATCGACGAAGGAGACGCATACCTTCACATGGACTGGCAGCGACAGTATATCTTCCACCTCGATCACTTCTTAGGGCGAATAAAGCGGGACTTCTGTTTCGACGCACTGCAGGTGCTATTGGCGACTCATTCTCCGATTATTTCGGGTGACTTCCCTTCCAGCATGGTGCATCGTTTAGCTCCAAGAGCCCAAACCGGCGCTAAGACCTTCGGAAATTCCCTCGATGCCCTAGTACTTGAAACGTTTGGTACTCCCTCCATCGGCGTGTTTGCAGCCCACAAGATCAAGGATTTGCGTGAGAAGTTCATAGCAGGCAAGCTCGAGCCTGTCGACCGAGCGTTGATCAATGAAATCGGAGATGAGGGACTTCGGCGCGCAATCACATCGAGCGTGGAGTACACGGCATGATCATCGACATCCATGATGTCTGGCACGCAGGGTTCGTCGAGCACGAGAAATACGTCCGCGCTCGTATGGCAACGGCCTGGGAAAAGCTGTACCGACCCGGCCCTCCCGGGCTAGTTCTCGCTCATGTGCATGAATTTGTCGTCAAGCACGAAGCGGAGATCGTAGGCACCAGAAAACCGAACTATATGGCAAGCATCACCGACTACGACGTCCAATTTCGTCCTAATACGAAGGAGAGAAAAGCCGCGAATGCCATCTTGGCGACTGTCTTTGATTACGACAGGTTCAGGGATGCGGCTACAGGCTGGAATGCCTACTCTCTATGTCAGAGTAGCCCTTACACAGTTTGCCCCTATTGCCATCTCGTTCCGACAGACACTCAAGAGAAGGACAGCAACCACAAGGGCTATCGACCGCAGCTAGACCACTTTATCGCGAGAGCTGAATATCCGTTCCTCGCGCTGTCACTTGGGAATCTTGTACCCAGCTGCCCAACCTGCAACGGTCCAACCATGAAGCACACCACCAATGTCTTAACGAATCCGCACCTTTTTCCGTTAGCCGATATGGCGGTACTTACGTTCAGATTGCGGCCAATAAGCGGCCAGTCATGGTCGCCGTTGCTTCAAGCGCTCCGTGTCCCTCTCGACGCATACGAAATAGTCATTGACGCGCCACCCGGTAACTTGGCTGCAGAGAATTCCCTGCGGACGTTCCAATTGCACAGCCGTTATCAGAGTTTTCTGCATGATGCATATCGCCTTGCTAAGGTGGGCAAAAACCCCGCGTGGCTGCAGACGATCTCGTCTATGCTCGGCCTGAATCTCTCGGTAGAAGACCACCTCGGATTTTCAATCAAGAAAAACAGTGTGGCGTTCAAGAACGTCCCGCAGGGAAAGATGAGGATGGATGTGTACCTCGACAGTCGCAACTGGTGATGGTCTCCAACATCCGGTTTTCTCGGGAAGCGATCATCTAACTCTCCGAATTTCGAAGGACTACAAGGGTCAGAAGCGGTCTGTCGCCAAAGACAGCTTCCGGCCTGAAGCGAATAATCACAGGGCACTTTCGGCTGACTGCTTCAGAGCGATAGCGTTTTCGAATGACCGCTGCTATCGGCGCAGACCGCGCTTCGCCGCGGAACGGCGTTTGTTGAGTCAGCAGCATGCGCCTCTGGTGCTGGACGCACCGATGGCGCTGAACCCGTTCCCTTAGACTATTGCGACTACCGACTATCCAACTCCAATTACATGGCCTCGAAAAATCCCAAGAAGCCGAATCTACCCACCGCTACAGCTCCTGCAACGGCGCCGGCGGAAGGCGAACGCCGTGCACTCCGTGGATATGTAGGTCAGTATGAGCGGGCGGGTGCTGCCATCTATGCAGCGCTCGAGCGCGACGAGCTGCGCTGGATCGGCGTTGCCGACCGCAACGCGGGTATCGCTGATGACCTAGTACTCGGTTTTGATGGATTGGTGGTCGGCCATCAGTTTAAGACGTCCAAGTTCCCGGGAACTTTCACTGTTGAGACGCTGTTTACTGGCGCTAATGGCCTCTGGAAGCCACTGGTTCATGCTTGGCAGTCCCTGCGCACGGACAACCCGGGAAGCCGCGTCGAGATTCGCTTGGTCGTCAACGACTTTCCGTCGACTACTGACAAGCCAGGCGACGGCGCGCCCGCCCATAGCGCGGCATTCCTTGAAGAGTTCCGGCAGCATGCAAATCGGTCGCTAGCGGATTGGTTCATGTCGGAATGGAGCCGACTGATCGATCTCCTGCGCCGGGAAGCTGGCCTTAGTGATGGTGACTTCGAACGGTTCTTGCAGAGCCTCCGTGTGGTGTGCGGAGCTGCGGCGGACTTCGTCCAGTCGCACAAGCTGAACGCCGAACAGGCGAGACAGGCATCTGAGATTGCCGGCGTACTGCCCAAGCTGGTCGTCGACGCACGGGACAAGGACAGGTGGACGCGTGACGAGCTGCTTCGTGAGCTTGGCTGGCGCGATCCCGCCAAGACGTTGCTCATCCATCGGTTTCCTTTCGGCGCCTATGTCCAACGCAACCGCGACACTGAGGTCAAGCTGCTGGCCGCGCTGCGAGCCACCAGCCAGGGCTATGTCTCACTCATAGGTCCGCCTGGCTCCGGGAAATCCACCCTCCTACAGGTGGCGCTGGCCACCGAAGCAAATACCCGGCTCGTCCGCTACCTGGCGTATGTGCCGGGCGCTGCCCAGGGCGTCGGGCGCGGAGAGGCCGATAACTTTTTGACCGATGTCGGCGCGCAACTGCGCAACAGCGGTTTGATCGGGCTGCGTCTTCGCGATGACTCGCTGCATGAGCGGCGCGAACAGTTCGGCGTCCTGGTGCGGCAGGCCGGGGAACGCTTCGACCGCGACGGGATCCGAACGATCGTCGTCGTCGACGGACTCGACCATGTTCCCCGCGAAGAGCTGCCGACCAATTCCCTGCTGGGGGAGCTACCTCTTCCGGCGGCCATCCCGAAGGGGGTTGTGTTCGTCCTCGGCACGCAGCGGTTGGATCTTGCGAATCTGAAGCCCGCCGTTAAGGAACAAGCGGAGAAGAGCGAGCGGCTGGTCCTCATGAGCTCCCTAGGTCGCGAGGAAGTCGCCCGGATGGCGGATGCGCTTGGCCTGCCTGTCGACATTCCGCGATTGGAGTTGAGCAAGCTCACGCATGGCCACCCGCTGGCAACGCGCTACTTGATTCAGGCACTGTTGCACGCGGACGAAGCCGGCCGCAAGCACCTGCTCAGTGGCGGGATGCCGTTCGACGGTGACATTGGGACCGTGTATGCCGCCGCCTGGCGCGAAATCGCAAGCGACAGCGATGCCATGGACGTGCTTGGCTTTATCGCCCGGGCCGAGGCACCCATGGACCTGCGGTTGTTGGCCACGGTGGTCAAGGAGTCTGCGATTGAGCGAGCACTGGTCGTTGCACGGCACCTTCTCCGCAGTTCATCCCTGGGATGGAGTGTGTTCCACAACAGCTTCAGGCTGTTCGTCATCGCCCAACCGCGAATTCGCCTCGGTAGCGTCGACGACGAATATTCCCGGCGCGTATACCGCGACCTCGCCGAACTGGCAAAGAACGCGCCGCAAGAATCCGCGCAGCGGTGGCTTGAGTTGCGCTACCGCGCCCGTGCTGGGGACGGTGCCGATGTACTTACGTTGGCAATTCCCGCTCGCTTCAGGCAACACCTGGCCGAAGGGCGTTCTATCACCGAGATCCACGCTGATATCCGGCTAGCTCTGCTAGCAGTGCGTGAAACGCACGATGCGACGGCCTTCACAAAGCTGTTGCTGTGTAGTGACGAAGTGGGCAGGCGCGAAACAGCCCTTGAGTATGCCAACCAGCTTCCGCTTGCGATGCTGGCAGTCGGGAACATCGATTCAGCCGTCTCTTTCGTGCAGTACTTTCCCAGCCAGGGCTACGAGGTAGTCGACGCCCTGTTGGCGCGAGGCGACTTCGAGCGCGCGAAGGAGCTATTTGAAAATCTAGAACCAATATCGCAGCTCCATACGTCCAAGTTTCAGAACCACGGGCACGACCACAACATCAACGAATTCAAAAGGTGGGCGAGGCGCGCCGTCCATTTCCGAGATACAGAGCAGATGCAGACAGCGATTGACCATCTCGCCGCGGAGGGGCTACGCGAGGCCGAAAAGGTGGATCCAGAAACTGTCGCCGCACTGCGCCGGCATTTGCGGACGGAAGCCGCAGAGGCGACGCTCCTCCATAAGGTTGACGACGATCCGCAAGAACTCTGCTGCGAGCTCGGGGTAACCGACGAAGACAAGCCTTCTGTGATGGTTCACGCAGCGCTATTGGCAAGTCGGCGTGGCGCCATTGCGCACGCGCTTTCTCTGTTCGATGCCGCTGTCGTCCTTCCCGGCTTCGGAGAGGTGCCCAATGGCGACCGCCGCCGTATGGCACTGATTGCATGCCAAGCTGGCCGTCGTGGCCTAGCCGAGGCCCTGTTCGACAAGTTGGTAGCACCGATGATCTCCATGTGCGACGGCGAGACGGACCTGGCTGGGCTGGGTTATCTGGTCGGCGCGGTGATGCATCACGCGAGGCTTTGTACGATGCTTGGCAAACCGTTGCCGAGTGTGGTGCCGTCGAAGCACTCCTTCCTTCATCCGTTCCAGCAGCGCGCTTCGACGATAGGCGAGCTCCTAGGTCGCGCCGCTGTCGACAACGCGGCAGTACAGGCTGGCAGCATCCAGGCCGAAGCCCGCGTTGCCCTTGGGTCCGTGCTACGTCTGACTTCAGAAGCCGGTAGCGAGTCATATCGCATTCAGCAGGCATTCAAAGCGATCCCCGTGCTCGCGAAAGCGCTACTTAGGCTCGGCGCCAAATGTGGCGAGGATGAGTACCGCGCCGTACTTCGAGCAGTTGATGCAGCCATTACCTCATCGACGCTGGGGGGTACTGCGTACCTGCGGCGCCGGTTGGCCGTCGATGCGTATCGGGTTGACGGTGACCGTGCGGGGGCCGTCGACCGGCTCAACGC
>RCUK01001755.1_pt1 | contig 12958 bp, 15 predicted proteins | sample 2166381 | NCBI WGS metagenome assembly RCUK01 (sample SAMN09932809, study PRJNA488358) | compost metagenome | isolation source: compost soil in an enriched community | place: Germany: Experimental Botanical Garden
GGCCGGTCTGGTGGTCGACCAGCAGCACGGCGACATCGTTCTTGTCGAGACGGGTGTAAGGCTTGGACATGAGAGGCTTCCTTTGCGAGGTTGAATGCCGGGGAAAAATGGCCCCCGATGCATGTCCGTCAGCGTAAAAGCGCACCCGAAAGTCCGGTAGTCGGCGAAATTTGCCTGCAGCGTTCCACCCGATGGACGATGGCAACACCCGTGCGCGCAGGTCGGATGAATTCGCGCCCGCCGGAGCCGATCCGTGGCGGCGGGTAAAATACCCCTACATGTCCCGCTGGTTTGCCGCTACCGTCCTCGCTTTCATGCTGTCCTGCTACGGCTTCGCCGTGCTCGCGCACGGGCTGGTCGGCGGCCACCATGTGACGTCGTCGTCCGGCGAACGCCAGACCGTCGCGACGCTCGCCGCCTCGCTGGCCGATGGCGGCGACAAGGACATCGGCAAGACCTCGTCCGAAGACCCGTCCGCCATGGACGAAGCGGGCTCCGAGCACGCCGAACTGGTCGATGCGCGTCCCCACGCACGCAACCTGCTGGTGCTGTCCGCGCAACCGCCGCGGCTGGGCTCCACCTCGGTGCTCTCGCCGCTGCTCGACCGGCCCAAGCGGCCACCCCGGCCCCACGCCCTCCTCGCCGCCTGAGGCCGCGCGGCGGCGAGCGAACGCCTGAGGACTGAAACAGTCCGGGCGTTTGCGCTCATCCGATCCGGCCCGTCGCCCTTTTCGCGCGACGCCCCTGCCCCTTCTTTTTCAGCCGTCTGACGGCCCCGCCGCACGTGTCATGCGACCCGTCCGGCCTTCTCTCTTTTTCAGGATTTTTCGATGAACTCCAGCCAATCGGCCTACCCCTCCAGCTTCGGCGCACCGTTGGCCTCGGTCCAGGAACGCAACCGCGTTCTGCGCAACACCTACTGGCTGCTCGCGCTGTCGATGGTGCCCACCGTGCTGGGCGCCTGGCTCGGCGTGGCCACCGGCCTCACGCGCGCCATGTCGCCGGGCATCGGCATCATGGTGTTCCTCGGCGGCGCCTTCGGCTTCATGTACGCCATCGAGAAGACCAAGAACTCCGCCGCCGGCGTGCCCGTGCTGCTGGCCTTCACCTTCTTCATGGGTCTGATGCTGTCGCGCCTGGTCGGCAGCGTGCTCGGCCTGTCCAACGGCGCCAGCCTGGTCATGACCGCCTTCGCCGGCACCGGCGGCATCTTCCTGGGCATGGCCATGCTCTCGACGGTCATCAAGCGCGACATCTCGGCCATGGGCAAATGGCTCTTCGTGGGCGCCATCGGCCTGCTGGTGGTGGGCATCGCCAACGTCTTCATCCAGTCGAGCGCGCTGATGATGACGCTGTCGGTCGCCGCCATCGGCATCTTCTCGGCCTTCATCCTGCACGACCTGAAGCGCGTGAAGGACGGCCTGGAGACCAACTACATCTCGGCCACGCTGGGCGTGTACCTGAGCCTCTACAACGTGTTCCAGTCGCTGCTGGCCCTGCTGGGCATCGCCGGCGGCCGCGACGAGTAAGCGCACACAGAACGACAAGCAAGGAAGGAAACACCATGCGCCTCACCACCAAGGGCCGCTTCGCGGTCACCGCGATGATCGACATCGCCCTGCACGGCCGCTCGGGCCCCGTCACGCTGGCCTCGATCAGCCTGCGCCAGCAGGTCTCGCTCTCGTACCTGGAACTGCTGTTCGCCAAGCTGCGCCGCAACGGGCTGGTCGAATCCACCCGCGGCCCCGGCGGCGGCTACTCGCTCAGCCGCAAGGCCGCGGAGATCACGGTGGCCGACATCGTGCTCACCATCGAAGACCTGGGCGCCAGCAAGATCCGCCCGCGCGCCGCCGGCTCGGCCGACGAACCCGGCCGCTGCGAGATCGACGACCTGTGGGCCTCCGTGAACCTGCGCGCCGTCGAGTTCCTGCGCTCGATCTCGCTGCAGAGCCTGGTCGACGAACAGAAGGCCAAGGGCGTGCAGCCCGCCACCAGCGCGGCCGCGCGCCGCACGACGGCCGTCGTCGGCTCGCCGGTGCGCAAGCCCTTCGTGGTCGACGCGCCGAACTCGGTGTTCGCACTGGGCCGGCGCCACAGCACGAGCAGCTGACGGCGATCGGCGCGGCCGCTGCGCCGCGCCTTGAAAGACCGGGCCGCGCGACCTAGACTGGGCAGTGAGGGCACCCGCGGTGCCGGGGGCCAAGGAGCCTGCCATGTACAAGCGTGTTCTCGTCGCAACCGACGGCTCTTCGCTGTCGGACAAGGCGGTGGCCGCGGCCATCGATCTCGCGTTGCTGACCGGCGCCGAGCTGGTGAGCGTCAACGTCGCGCACATCCAGCCCTATGGCTACTTCGAAGGCTCGATGCTGCTGAACCAGACGGATTTCGAGGCCAACCAGAAACACGTCGAGCAGGCGGCCCAGCGCGTGGCCGATGCGGTGCGCGACACCGCCCTGGCCAAGGGCGTGCGCCGCGCCGACGCGGTGGTCATGAAGTCGAACCAGGTGGCCGAAGCCATCATCCACGCCGCCAAGAACCAGGACTGCGACCTGATCGTGATGGCCTCGCACGGGCGCCGCAGCCTCGCACGGCTGCTGCTGGGCAGCGAGACGCTGCACGTGCTGACGCATTCGCACATTCCGGTGCTGGTGCTGCGCTGAACTGAACTGAACGAATTAGGCACCGCGCACGCGGTGCGCGGGGTTATCTGGTCGCGGCGGACTCGACGGTCTCGACGACCGTGCGACCGGCCGGCGGGCACGACGGCCCGGCATCGCGGCCGAAGCAGCGCGCGGCCTGCGTGCGCGCCTGGGCTTCCTGCGCGTGGCGCGCTTGCGCGGCATCGACCTGGTAGTCGAGCAGCCACTTCATGAGCAACAGCATCGCGATCACAAGGCCAAGCGCCACACCCAGCAGGGTCGTGCGCCAGTTGCGCGGTCGCGCCGCAGACGGCGCGCGGGCCGGTGCGCTGCTCTCCATCGCGGTGAAGCCCGCAAGGCTGCGGGACGCACCACCGTCATGGATGCGGCGGCGGGGTGGTTCGGGGGTCGCGGAACGCGCGGACACCGAGGTCTGCGCGCGCTTCACGCGCGGCGCATGGGCAGTGTCCGAAGGCAGGTGGCGGGCAGGCATGACGGGGGCGATTATGAACGCCTTGCGCCCCCGGTCCGTGCGTCAGGCACCGACGCCGAACGCCGCGTGGTACCGCACCTCGCCAACCGGCCACGCGCCGTGGAACGACACGGCCTGAAAGTATTCCGGCGGCACGCCCGGCAACACCAGCCCGGGCCGCACGACGAAGCCGAAGCGGCCATAGAAAGCCGGGTCGCCCAGCAGCACGCAGCCTTGCGCGCCGGCGTCGCGCAGGCCCGCCAGCGCCGCGTCCATCAGCAGCCGGCCGATGCCCTGCCCCTGGCGCGCAGGCGCCACCGAGATCGGCCCCAGGCCATGCCAGCCGGTCGTGCCGTCGGAAATCGCCACGGGCGACAGCGCCACATGGCCGACGATCTCGCCACCGTCTTCGGCCACGAGCGACAGCGTGAGCCGCCCGGCGGCGCGCAGGGCGTCGACGATGAGGTGCTCGGTGCCGTCGGCATGCGCCGCGCCGGCAAAGGCCGCCACCGTCAGTTGCCGGATCGCGGCTTCGTCGCCCGCTTGCTCGGGGCGCACCACCGGCCCCGCCTGCGCCCGCCGCGCGGCCTCCACCTTCTTCTGCGTGTCGGCATCCACCAGCGCCCGCATGGCGCGAAACAGCGGCCGGCTGCCGGTGTGCTTCTGGCCGTAGCCGAGGTTGAATTCGTAGTCGAAGTCGGGCGGGTTCGCGCCCTGGTTGTGCTGCAGCAGCGTCTCGAGCTTGTCCAGCGCCTTCACCGCGCGGGCCTCGGGCGTCTCGGCCTTTTCGTACTCGTCCCACAGCGCCAGGATGCCCGCGCGCAGCGGCGCGTCGAGCGTGCGCGTGAGCAGCTGCAGGTCCTCGCGCTCCTGCGCGCTCTTGTCGGGATGCGCGCCTTGCACGATGGCGGGAATGTCGCCGTGGATCGCCTCGCCCAGGTCGTGCACCACGCACATCTTCAGCACCTTGAGCAGGTCCAGGTCGGCCAGCTCGTCCTCGAAGGCCATGGCCATGAGGCACAGGCGCCAGCTGTGCTCGGCCGTGCTCTCGGTGCGGCCCGAGGCCGTGTGCGCGCTGCGCAGCACGCTCTTGAGGCGCTCGGCCTCGCGAAGGAAGTCCAGCCTTCCCCTGATCTGATCGATGTCCATCTCGCCGTCTCGTTCGTCCTGAAGGGTGTCAGGCCGAGCCTACGCGATCCGGACGCAGGCCGTCGTTACAGCGCCGGCCCCAGCCCGATCGGCGCGGGCACCGCGTTGACGATGCGCGTGAAGAGCGACGCATACACCTCGTCGGGCGCGGGGTGGTTGGAGAACAGGTCGCGGTTCTCGCCGAAGGCCGCGTCGAGCTCGCGCCAGTCGTCGGCGCTGAGCACGCGCTCGGCCAGCGGCAGGATCTCGCGTTCCTCGTGCGCCATGTGCTCCAGGTAGAAGCTCACGTACTCGTTCATCGCCTGCTCGAAGGCCAGGCGGCGCGGCTCGCCGAGCATCTCGAAGGCGAGCAGCGCGTGCTCGACGTGGCGGATCTTGCGCTCGCCCCAGGCGTGGTCGTTGTCGAGCTTGTCCATCAGGTCGCGCGAGATCGGCGTGCAGGCGCGCAGCCGGGGAAAGAGCAGCTCGGTCTCCTTCGGGTGGTGGCGCTTCTCGGGAAACTCGTCCACGTAGAACAGCATCGCGCGCAGCGTCGCGAAGTCGGGCATCGTGCCCTTGCGGCGGTGCTGGTCGAGCAGCATCACGATGGAACGCAGCATGGCCGCCAGCGCGGCGTGCTCCTGGCGAATGATCCGGACGGCGGCATGTGTCATGGAGGGTCTCCTTCTTTCGAAGGCCCCAAGGGTCGCAAGCCCGAGGCGGCCCAGGCTTGTTCCAGATCAAGGCCCGTGCACGCAGCCAGGCACAGACTGGCACGGCATCTCCTCTTTCTCATCAACGCACCCTGGAGGTTCCACACCATGTACCAACGCATCCTGGTTCCCGTCGACGGCAGTTCCACCTCCGCCGAAGGCCTGGCCGAAGCCATCCGCCTGGCAAAGCTCACCGGTGGCCGCCTGCGCATCGTCCACATCCTGGACGAGCTCTCGTTCGCGCTCGGCATGGACGTCTACGTCGGCCATTCGGGCGACTGGCTCGGGGCGCTGCGCGCCAACGCCGTGACGCTGCTCGAGAAGGCCCGCGCCCAGGCGCAGGAAGCGGGCGTCGAGGCCGAGGTCGTGCTGCGCGACGGCTTCAAGGCCGGCGCGGTCCACGACCAGGTGGTGACCGAAGCCGTCGATTCGAAGGCCGACCTGATCGTGCTCGGCACGCACGGGCGGCGCGGCCTGAGCCGCTGGGCCATGGGCAGCAGCGCGGAACACATCCTGCGGGTGGCGCCCGTGCCGGTGCTGCTGATCCGCGCGCCCGAAGCCGCGGCCAAGGTGGAGTCCGAGCGCTTCAGCCTGCCGGACGGACAGGTCGCGAACCAGTAGGCCGCCCGCCCGCCGCCGGTTTGACGGGGCCCGGCACCGCGCCCAGAATGGCCTGCTCCGCTCGCGGCTTCTTTCGCGCAAGAGCCGCCCGCCCGTTCCCCGTTTCAAGGAGCAGCGTCATGAGCTCACCCCAGCACATCCGGCAGTCCATGGACACCCTCGCGAGCCACTTCGCGACGCATCCCCAGGACGCCCTGACCCAGGACAAGCCGGCCACGGCCACGCTGGTGTCGGGCCTGCACTTTCGCGTGACCGGGCCCACGGGGGAATCCATCGCGACCGACATGCCGAAGGCCATCGGAGGCAAGGCTGAAGCGCCATCCCCCGGCTGGTTCATGCGCGCCGCCCTGGCCAGTTGCGAAACGACCGTGATCGCCATGCGGGCCGCGCAGCTCGGCATCGCGTTGACGACCCTCGAAGTGGTCGTCGGCAGCCAGTCGGACAGCCGCGGCCTGCTCGGCGAGCCGGCCTCCGTGCCCGCCGGCCCCAGCCGCATGCACGTCGCGGTGCGGATCGCCGCGGAGGGCGTGCCGGAGCAGGACCTGCGCGACCTGGTGCACTGGGCCGAGGCCCACTCCCCGGTGGGCAGTGCGCTGCGCCGGGCCGTGCCGCTCGAGGTGGCGGTGCAGGTCGGGCCGGCCTGACGGCACCGGCGAAGGCCGTCCTCAGGCGTAGGAACGCAGCCGCACCGCAAAGGCCGCCAGCGGCGCGATGCCGCTGGCTTCGGCGCGCTCGCACCAGTCCTGCAGCCGCTTCACGAGCTGTTCGCCGGTGGCGCCCGAGCGGCTCCACAGCGCGGTCAGCTCGCGCCGCATGGCGTACATCGTTTCCAGCGCCTGCGAAGCCACCAGCGCTTGCGTGAGCTGCGCATGGCGCGTGGCGTCGAGCGCCTTCTCTTCCTTGCCGAGCCAGGGCCGCGCGGCGCGCAAGGCACGGGCCTTGTTCGGCGCGAGCGCATGCACCCGCGCCAGCTCCTCGGTGCAGGCCTGCTTCAGCGAGCGCGAGTAGTTCGACAGCACGTCGTAGTGGTGCCGGATCACCGCCTGCACCGTGAGCAGGTCGACGGTGGCGCGCGGCGTGGTGAGGCGCGGCTTCGGCGCCAGGTGCTTCACCTTCGCCAGCCCCAGCGCCTGCAGCGCGCGGATGTAGACCCAGCCGATGTCGAACTCGAACCACTTGTTCGACAGCTTCGCCGAGGTCGGGAACGCGTGGTGGTTGTTGTGCAGCTCCTCGCCGCCGATCAGCAGGCCGATGGGAAAGATGTTCGTGCTCGCGTCCGACGCGGGCCAGTTGCGGTAGCCCCAGAAGTGGCCGATGCCGTTGACCACGCCGGCGGCCCAGAACGGAATCCACGCGATCTGCACGAGCAGCACCAGCGCGCCCGGCAGCACGCCGAACAGCGCCATGTCGATCAGGCCCATGCAGGTGATGCCCAGCGTCTGGTAGCGCGTGTACAGCCGGCGCTCGAGCCAGTCGTCGGGCGTGCCGTGGCCGTAGCGGCTCAGCGTCTCGGGGTTGCGCGCCTCGGCCACGTACAGCAGCACGCCGCCCCAGAGCACGCGCTTCAGGCCCACCACCTGCGGGCTGTGCGGGTCGTCGGGCGTGTCGCACTTGGCGTGGTGCTTGCGGTGCACCGCGGCCCACTGCTTGGTGACCATGCCCGTCGTCATCCAGAGCCAGAAGCGGAAGAAGTGGCTGGCGATGGGATGCAGGTCGAGCGCGCGGTGCGCCTGGTGGCGGTGCAGGAAGATGGTGACCGAGGCGATGGTGACGTGCGTCAGCGCCAGCGCGGCCAGCAGCACGCCCCACCACGGGAGATCGAGCGCGCCCGAGAAAAGAAAAGATGCCATTCGTTCGTACCTTCTGGACCCTGTGGACAACGGGCGCGATTCTCGGAAGCGCCCCGCCCGCGGGCCTTGCGCCAGATCAACGGCGGGCGCTGCGGCTGCCGCAGCCGCGCCTTGCGTGCTACGCTTCCCGGCTCCCTGCGCCCTTCCCCGTGGCGCCGGCGTTTTTTCTCCCAGCCCCCGCATGACTTCTGCCCCCCACATCGCGGTGCTCGACGACGAGGTCGACATCACGCTGCTGCTGGCCAACTACCTCCAGGGCCACGGCTACCGCGTCACCCAGATCCACGACGGCGCGGCGCTGCGCTCGCTCATGGCCGCCGACCCGGCCGACCTCGTGCTGCTGGACCTCGGCCTGCCCGGCGAAGACGGCTTTTCCATCGCCCGCCACATGCGCGAGAACTGGCGCTGCGGCCTCGTGATCGTCACCGGCCGCGGCGACCCGGTGGACAAGGTGGTGGGCCTCGAAGTGGGCGCCGACGACTACGTGACCAAGCCCTTCGACCTGCGCGAGCTGGCGGCGCGCGTCAAGGCCGTGCTGCGGCGCCTGACGCCCGACGCGTCGGCGGCCGCCGCCGCGCCCACGCCGCCCGAGCGCCTGCGCTTCGCCGGCTGGCGCCTGGACACCGCCGCGCGCAGCCTCAGCAACGCGCAGGGCGAGGCCGTGGCGCTGACCACCGGCGAGTTCGACCTGCTGTGCGCCTTCGCGCGGCACCCGGGCCGCGTGCTCTCGCGCGACTTCCTGCTCGAGCAGACGCGCGGTCGCGAGGCCGCCCCCTTCGACCGCACGATCGACGTGCAGGTCGGCCGGCTGCGCAAGAAGATCGAGGCCAACGCCGACGATCCGCAGCTCATCAAGTCGGTGCGCGGCGCGGGCTACATCCTGGTGCCGCCGGTCACCCATGGCTGACGGCAACGCACCCTCGATTCCCGGCCTGCCCTCGGGCGTCGAGGAAGGCAGCGTGTTCCGCTCGCTGTTCGCCGCGTATCCCGATTCGCTGCTGGTGGTGGACCAGTCGGGCCGCATCGTGCTGGCCAACCCCTCGGCCGCCGCCATGCTCGGCTACGCGGCCGACGAGCTCGTGGGCCTGAGCGTGGAAGCGCTGGTGCCCGACAGCATCCGCCCGCGCCACGCGGCATTCCGCGAAGCCTACGGCCGCGCGCCGCGCCCGCGCCCGATGGGCACCGACATGGAGCTCGTCGCCAAGCGCAAGGACGGCAGCGAGGTGATGGTCGAGATCGCGCTGAGCCCGCTGCAGAACCAGGGCCTGCCCTTCGTGGTGGCCGCGATCCGCGACATCGGCGCCTACCCGCGCGTGAAGCAGGCGCTGCAGCGCGCGCGCTACAGCGAACACCTGGCGCAGCTGGGCCGGCTGGCGGTCGACACGCGCGACCTGCAGGTGGTGCTGGCGCAGGTGCCCGACATCGTCGCGACCGCACTGCAGGTCGAGGTGGCCATGGTGTGGCTGCTCGACGGCAGCCAGCGCGAGTTCCGCCTGGCCAGCGGCGTGGGCCTGGTCGCCGACGAGAGCGTCGGCCTGCGCATCGCCAACCGGCCCGACACGCAGCCCGGCTACGTGCTCTCGCAAGGCTGCCCCGTCGTCGTGACCGATTACCGCGAAGAACGCCGCTTCACCGTGCCGCCCGCCTACCTCGAGGCCGGGCTGGTCAGCGCGCTGGCCGTGCCGCTGTCCGACCGGGGCCGCGTGACCGGCATGCTGTCGGTGCGCGCCACCGCCGCGCGGCGCTTCGGCGACGAAGAGATCCGCTTTCTCGAATCGGTGGCCAGCCTGCTGGCCACCAGCCTGCAGCGCGTGCAGACCGAAGAAGCGCTGAACCACGCGCAGCGCCTGGAGAGCGTGGGCCAGCTCACCGGCGGCATCGCGCACGACTTCAACAACCTGCTCACCATCATCCAGGGCAACCTGCAGGTGCTCGAAGAGCTGCCGCAGCTCGCGGCCGACGGCTATGCGCAGCAACTGGTGGCCGCCGCTGCGCGCGCCAGCCGGCGCGGCGCCGAACTCACGGGCAAGCTGCTGGCCTTCTCGCGGCGCCAGATGCTGCAGCCCGACGCGGTCGACGTGCGGCAGATGCTGCACTCGCTCACCGACATGCTGCGCCGCACGCTCGACCAGCGCATCCAGATCGAGATCGACGCCGACGACCCCTGCCCCGCCGTGCGCGCCGACCCGGGCCAGCTCGAATCGGCGCTGCTGAACATCGCCATCAACGCGCGCGACGCCATGCCCGAGGGCGGGCGCCTGCACTTTCGCGCCGAGGCCTGCGACGCCCTGCCCGCCACCGTGCGCCAGGAACTGAGCGACGCCGACGCCGGCCGCCGCTTCGTCGCGCTCTCCATCGCCGACAGCGGCACCGGCATGACCGACGCGGTCATGGAGCACCTCTTCGAGCCCTTCTTCACCACCAAGGAGGCCGGGCGCGGCACCGGCCTGGGCCTGAGCACGGTGTACGGCTTCGTGAAGCAGTCGCGCGGCGCCATCGCCATCGACAGCAAGCTCAACGCCGGCACCACCGTGACGCTCTACCTGCCGCAGGTCGAAGCCGACGCGGCGAGCGCTGCGGCACCTGCCGATGAAGATGCCATGGAGATCGAAGCCGAAGCCACGCTGGCCCCGGGCCTGCGCGTGATGCTGGTCGAAGACGACGCCGAGGTGCGCCAGGTGGTCCACACCTTCCTGACCACGCTGGGCTGCGAGGTCGCGACCGCCGCCAACGCCGAGCAGGCACTGCCCGCGATGGCCGCCGAGGCCACGCCCTTCGACCTGCTGCTGAGCGACATCGCGCTCGGCCCCGGCATGCGCGGCACGCGGCTGGCCGCCGAGGCGGTGCAACGCCAACCGCGGCTGGCGGTGCTGCTGATGTCGGGGTTCTCGGCCGAGCTGCTCGACGCCGACCGCGAAGCGCCTCCGGGCTGGGAGCTGCTGCGCAAACCGTATTCGCGCAGCGAGCTTGCACGCGCGATGGCGCGGGCGCTGTTGGCTGCGCGCGAGTGAACGACGTCTCTTCTTACTGAAGCATCGCGGGCGCCGGCGCCAGGCAGCGCTGCACGAAGGCCGAGAGCGCGCCCACGTCGGGAATCTGCACCTCGCGCCGGCCCTTGGTGGCAAAGCCGATGACCTTGTCGCGCGCCAGCCGCGAGAGTGCGCGGCTCACGCTTTCGAGCGTCATGCCCAGGTAGTTGCCGATCTCGGCGCGCGTCATGCGCAGCGTGATCTCGTCGGTGCGCATGCCGCGGTCGGCCAGCGACTCGGCCCAGTAGCGCAGGAAGTCGGCCACGCGCGCGTCGGCCGGCAAGGTGCACACCGACATCAGCGAATCGCGGTCGTGCGCGATCTCGCGGCTCATCGCGGCGTGCAGCATCTGCAGCAGCGCGGGGTGCGTGGTGCAGGCGGCCAGCAGCGATTCGTAGGGCACGACCCAGACCTCGCCCGTGTCCATCGCCACGGCGTCGCACACGTAGCGCTGGCCCGCGATGCCGTCGAAGCCCAGCCAGTCGCCGCGGAACTTCAGGCCCACCACCTGCTCGCGGCCGTCGGCCGAGAGATTCACGATCTTGAAGAAGCCCGAGTTCAGGATGTAGAGGTTGCCGAAGCGTTCGCCGGCCTGGTAGATCACGTCGCCCGTGTGCACCATGCGGCGCTGCGGTTGCAGCTGCTCGGCCAGCAGGCGCAGGCGCTCGGCCGTGCGGCGGCCCGCGTCTTCCTTGTGCACCGCTGCCGGCAGCGGCCGAAGCGGGAGGATGGGGTTGGGGCGGGCACTCGTGAGCATGGGGATTCCTCGGCGTTCTGTCTGTCTTGTGTGGCGTTGCCTGCGATCAGGCGATGTCTCGATGCTAGGAAGCGCGAGGCCCCGCAGTGACAACGGCCCGCATCGGTGCGTAACGTCGGGTGAATGCTCTGTGTCCGGCGTGTAACAGCGGGGCGCTCCTTGATGTGCGTCAAGGCCGGCGCGGCCTGGGTGGCTAGCCTCCGCGAGACACATGTCGAACCTTGCCATGCACCCTTCCACCGCCGCGCTGTCGCCCCAGAGAGAGGCCAGCCTGCTGGGCCGCGCCCGGCTGCTCCAGCGCGCCGCGCTCGACGGCGCCGCGCCGCCGCGGCTGCTGCGCGGCAAGAACCTCGGCCTGCTCAGCGAGACCGGCGACAGCGCCGCGCTCGCCCTGCTGCGCCAGGCCGCCGAGGAACTGGGCGCGCAGGTCGCGACCATGCGCTCCAGCCTGTCGACCGACACGCCGGTGCAGGAGCTGCAGCACACGGCGCGCATGCTCGGCCGGCTCTACGACGCCGTCGCCTGCGAGGGCATCGACGCCGCGCTGGTGCGCCAGATCGGCCAGCACGCGGGCATTCCGGTGCACGACGGCGCAGCGGCCGACAGCCACCCCACGGCCGCGCTCGCGGGGCTGCTCGGCGAGCGCACGGCGGCGGCGGACAACCGGCGGTTCGTGCTGCAGGCGTTGCTGATCGAGAGCATCGCCTGAGGAGTTAGCGCTTCAGCCGCACCAGTCGGCGATGCGGTGGCTCAGGTCCATCCACAGCGCCTGCAGCGCCACCGCCGCCAGCAACACCCCCGCCAGCCGCGCGCCCCAGGCCTGGCGCGTGCCGCTGTCGCCCCACCCGCGCAAGCGCTGCCACAGCCACGGCGCGGCGAGCAGCGACACGCTGCTGCCCAGCGCGAACAGCGCCATCGTCGATGCACCCTGGAGCGGCCCGTTGCCCAGCGCGGCCAGCATGAGTGCCGAATAGAGCAGGCCGCAGGGCATCGCGACCCACAGCGTGCCCGTGGCGAGCACGCCCAGCAGCGAGCCGCCGGCCATCGGCCGCAGTCGGGCTTCGAGGGCGCGCCCGGCGCGCTGCGCCCACAGCGGCTGGCGGCCCGCGACGGCGAGCACCACGCCCCAGGCGAGCACGAACACATGCAGCATCACCCACAGCGGGCGCCAGGCCGCGACCTGCGCGCTCGCTGCGCCCAGGCCGTGCAGGCTCGCGGCGGCGATGGCGCCGGCGGCTGCGTAGCTCGCCATGCGGCCGAGGTGGAAGACGACCGGTGCGACGGGATGCACGGCCTGCGCGGGCTTGCCCACCGGCACGATGCGGATCACTGCGGCCGACACCGCGCCGCACATCGCCACGCAATGCGGCCCGCCGGCGAGCCCCATCAGCAATGCGGCGCCGGCGAGTGCGGGGGATTCCATCGAATCAAACCACGCGCGAGAAGCGCGTGCGCGTCGCTGCGCAATAACGGTCGAACACCATCGCCACCGCGCGCACGAGGAACCAGCCGGCCTCCGTGACCTCGATGGCGCGCGGCGACAAGCGCACCAACCCTTGTTCGGCCATCGGCACCAGCGCGGCGCGCTCGGGGGCGAAGTAATCCGCGAAGGCGATGCCGTGCGCGGCCTCGACGGGGTCGAAGTCCACGCGCCCCCGGCACATCAGCGCCATGATGACCTCGCGGCGCAGCACGTCGTCGTCCGACAGCGCGAGCCCCTTGACCACGGGCAGGCGGCCCTGGTCGAGC
>RCUK01001759.1_pt1 | contig 12945 bp, 7 predicted proteins | sample 2166381 | NCBI WGS metagenome assembly RCUK01 (sample SAMN09932809, study PRJNA488358) | compost metagenome | isolation source: compost soil in an enriched community | place: Germany: Experimental Botanical Garden
TGAAAAGGCCCTTTGAATAAGTTTCCTTTTGCCGTCTGGGCAATGGTTCCATCTTTATGTAAGTAGCCAAACCATTCTCCGTTTGCTGCATCATGGAATTTACTGTAGGCGTAGTCATGCACCATTTTATGCCATGTTGCATATTTTTCATTACCGGTCATGGTGTATGCCAAAAGCGTTGCGATAATCACTTCGTTATGGGGCCACCAGAACTTCATATCCTGCCAATATTCCTGAACCGGTTTATTATATACATCACGGAAGTATAAAATTCCGCCATCTTCATTGTCCCATCCGCGTTCCCACATATAATCCAGCATTTTGCAGCCCAATTCAATCAGATGAGGATCATTGTTTCGGTATTTTGCTTCATGCAGGATAAACCAGGCTCCTTCTATGGCATGCCCGGGATTCAAAGTACGGCCATCAATATGATCAATAATGGAACCGTCTGGCGCTACTTGTTCCATGACACATTTAATATCGTCTTTTACAAAATCGGTTTCGATTTCTGTAATCCATTTGCTGATCCATTCGTCACATCTTGGATCACCAATATTTTCCCGTAACTGCTGTGCCGTGTTTATCATAATCATAGGAGTTCCAATTCCTTTTGACGGTCGGGTAGGAGTAAATTTAGGTTGTAGCAAACCGGGAGTAGTGGCGTATTCGATGCATTTTCCGAATAGAAAACGTGCTTTTTCGGCAGCTGCTTCGTCTCCGCTGGCTTTTGCGTAAGCTGAATTTGCAATAACGGCAAAAGTTTCAGAAAAGTAATAACGGCGTTTTCGTATCGGTTGTCCGTCTCGGGTTACATGAAAGAACATTTGTCCGTCTGTGTCGAAGCAATGATCGTTCAGAAAATCGATACCTGACTTAGAACCTTCCAACCATTCTTGTTTTGGGGCTACGGTATTGTAAAGAGTCGCCAACATCCAAGAGGCACGGCCTTGTATCCAAACGGCTTTATCGTCGTCAATCAAGCTCCCGTCTTTATCACGCATTAATAAATATCCTCCAAACTCGGTATCAATAGAGCGCGGAAACCAAAAAGGCACCGTGTCAGTTAACAATTGATTCTGATAAAAATCTTTTAAGTTGAGAAGATCTGTTTTTGAATAGCTCATTTTTAAAGTATGTTTTATAACTGGTTTTTTTTTATGTGTACCAGATGTTATTTTTTATCTCGTTTAGTCAGTAAATAAAGAATTTGACTGTTTTTAATTTTCAGTGACAGGCTTTAGTTCCAGTTTAAAAGTAGAACAGGGCAAACCAGCTTCATTTACTAAATTTGCATTGGTGAATGCTTTCCAGGCATATAAAACCGTCCTGATCTTTTCATCTTTCGGGACATTAAGAATGACTTGATTCTTATTTATTGTTGCCTTGCTTTGAATGTGAATTCCTTTTTCGTTTACCAATTCAAAACCAAGTACTTCCTGTTGGTCTGAAGTGGTCAGTTTTTTTGTAAATGCAAATGAAATATGGATGGTATCTTCTTTCTGGATTGCTTTTAAAGCCTTTGGACCATTGGCAGTGACAGGCTTTCCATAGGTGTAATGCAAGGCTAGGAGAGCCAATCGATCAGCTACTTCTTTTTTCTTAATTGGATGAACATTTAAAGAATCTCCATAATCCATACTAATGGCCATACCGCTGTTTGGTATTTTACTTTGTATTCTATTTTGGACATCTCTGAATGCGGGCCAACTCGGTCGGTCGATGCTTGATAATTGCACATAATAGAAAGGAAATTCTGTTTTCCAGGCTTTGCGCCAGCTCTTTACCAGTACAGGCATTAAATGTTCGTACAGTTCTGCATTGTGCGCATTACTTTCTCCTTGGTACCAGATTACACCTTTTATCGGGAATTCTGTAAAAGATTGAACTCCAGATTCAAAATTGTATGAAGGATCATAAGGATGTCTTTGTTTTGTATTTGCGGCATTTTTTAAATTCAGATTGGCACGTTCCCTAACCCAAGGCATGATGAAATCCGACTTGCGCCAGTTGGTTAATACATCAACCACTTTATCATCATGTTCCAAGGTGTATCTGTCAATCCAGGATTCGATTGGTGATCCGCCAACGGCAACTTGAATTAAGCCTATCGGAACATTTTCTTCCCGAGCGATATTTTTGCCAAAGTAATAGGCAATGGCTGAAAAATCTTTGGCACTTACTGAATCACAAACCGACCAACTTCCGGAAAAGAATTCTAGTCGATTGGTTTTGGCCAATGTGATCGAATCCCAAACTGTCTCGTCAGTATCGCGAATGGCTTTAGCATTGAACAATCGAATGGAGGAATTCGACATTGCTTTTTTTGCTTCTGCCAGACCATTTTCTGAGTTTTGAAGTTGGAATGCCATATTTGACTGTCCAGAACAAAACCAAACATCACCCACCAGAATATTTTTTAAAATGATGCTTGTTCCTTTTGATTGAATAGTCATTTCATAAGGTCCGCCTTTTGTCATAGCAGGGAAATTAATTTTCCATTTTCCATATTGGTCGGCGGTAGTAGCTTTTTTTTGTTTATTGAATGTTACTTCGATGGGATCAACTCCATTAGCGGTTCCATAAACGGCAATCGTTTGATTGCGTTGTAGCACCATATTATTACTGAATACAGAAGCTAATTGTAATCCACCATAGTTTTGTGTGATGTTCCCGTAAACGGTTTTAGCCAGAATAGTTGCTCCTTCTTTTGTGGGGTGCAAAGCATCGGGAAAAAGATCTGGACGATGGTATAGTTTTTCGTGTAAGTCAATCAATTCAACCTGATTCGCCTTTTCAATCTGGGGTATATGGGATTGGATTTGCCAAAACCAATCTCTGGTTCCCGACTTGAATCGGGGATGTTCATTGAATATGGGAGTTAATCGACAGATGTAAATTTTTACAGCCGGATTTTGTTTTTTTAGTATATCCAAAAGCCAAGCGTAATCGGCATCAAATTCTTCTTTGTAATTAGGCCAATTTCTTGGATCGGTATCATTTAAACCCAAATGGATAATAGCAATATCCGGGCTATACGCAATGGCATCGGCACATTGTTTTGTGTTTGCGTAAGGCGTACTTCCTTTTTTCAAAAGTGTTGCTCCGCTGTGCCCAAAATTTTTCACCTCATATTTTTCACCCATCAGTATTTGAAGCTGTGAAGGATAAGATTCATTAGCAGTATCAGATAAGAGATAGCCCGCTGTTACGGAATCTCCAATACAGGCCACTTTGATGATTGCTTTTTGTGCAACTGATTCAAAATGAGAGGATATTGAAATGAAAAAGGCCAATAAAAATAGATTCCTTTTTATCGTATTCATGTTTTTATTTTTCAGAAATTATCAAAAAAATAGGCGCAAATTATCCCTCAAGGCGGAACACAAGGCTCCGCCTCAACAGATAAAAACAAACCCAACTAAAAAACCACTTGAACTAATTAACTGATGCTATAAGATTTTAGGCATCAACAAAATCATTCACTTTTGGACGCAGAAAACTGATTTGAGCGAGTAATGCAATTACAACTACTACTGCCATTAGAGCAAAACCATAGCCCAGCGTGCCACTGTCTGATGATTTACCTAATAGCGAAGTTACTAATGCACCGCAACCAACTCCGGTCATATTTAGAACACCATAGGCCGTCGCCCGGTGTTTTGAAGAAACAAACTGACATATAATAGGCATGTTATTGGCATCAAACATTCCGTAACCTATACCAAAGCAAAGTGCCGCTCCCACAACATGGAATAGTGAATGCCCAAAACCTATTAATAATAATGCAGGTATCGTTAAACTTAGCCCGATGGCGCTGGTATAAACCCTGCCTCTGATGTTTTTTTGAACCCATTTGTCTGATAAAATGCCGCCAAAAATAACGCCCAATAATGATGAGAATGATATGGTGATGGTAGCTATAGGGCCAGCCTGTTCCATCGGGATTCCTAAGTTGTCTGAAAATAGGGTAGGTAACCAGTTTTTAGTGGCCCAACCCGGTAAGCTTATGATAGCAAAATAGAATAAGATTATCCAAAAAGAAATATTGGTAAATAACAAGGCCAAACCTTTAAATAGAGAACTTTTTTGATTCGTGGATTTTAGATCGAAATCAACAGGTTTTACCTCAGTAACTTTTATTTCCCTTAATAAGAAAACCAAAACGAAAGCATAAACCACACCCGCCAATCCAAAATAATGAAAAGTAGTATGCCAGGAATACGTGGCAGCTATTGTTGCTCCAAAACCTCCTAATGCTGAACCAACATACAGCCCGGTCATGTGGATTCCAATAGCAAGAGATCTTGTTTTTTGCTGATGGTAGTCGGCGATTAATGATAAACCGGCAGGAATATACAGCGCTTCACTTACTCCCATTAAGGCTCTAAGCCAATACACCTGATTGTAAGTGTTAGCATAACCCATAGCATAAGTGACTGCTGACCATACAAATAAACTCCCTACAATTAACCATTTTCGGTTTAATTTGTCAGCGATAATCCCTGATATAGGACTCATTAAAGCATAAATCCAAAGGAATATGGCCATTAAGCGTCCAAAATTTTCACCGGATACTAATTCTGGGATGTCGGCTTCCATTGAAGGACGCATCGTAGCCAACATTTGTCTGTCCATGTAGTTTAACAATGCTACAAGCCATAGCAGGCCTACTACTACCCAAGGATAATACTTAGTGTTTTTCATATTTTTATTTTTTTTTAAGTTTAGAACTGCTTTTTTCAACATGAAAAAAAACAGCTAAAAACCATTGTATTTGCCGTTATTTTATTGTTCCCAGCATGACATCAGGAGTACGAATACCTGGTTTTATTTCTCCATTAGACAAAACAATTTCACCATTCCATAGGGAGGCTGTTGTCGTTACATGTGCAAGAAAGGGGAGTTCACCAATTTTTGACCAGGAATCAGTAAGGGTGTTGTATAATAAAACTCCTTTATAAAAACCGTCATGATTCGTATTCAACTTATTCTTCTCGGAAGCTAGTTTAGCCTTTTCTTCGGGAGAATTGGTTTGAGCAATTTGGGATAAATAGGTTTCTATTTTGTGAAAAACGGTACCATTATCACCACCAACGATTACGATGGAATGATTGCCAACAGCCACTCCGGCACCAGCCGAAAAATTAGTTGTGTTTTCTCCATCGGAAATGTTGGCACGGCTTTCCCAGATTTGTTTTTTTAGATTAAAAACAAAAGTGGTATTGTGTAAATCACTTATCCCTGAAGGTGTTTTGGTTCGGCCACCAATCACATAAATATTGATTCCGTCTTTGTCATTTTGGGCAACCACAACCGAATTGGCCAAAGCAATCGGTAATTTAGGTAATGTTTTCCACTCCGGATAGCTGTTGTTCAAGTCTATACTTAAAAACAAATCAGAAGATTTAGACGTCTCATCACCACCAATGGCGTAAACAACATTCCCAATATGAGTAAGACCGATATTGGTAATATGTACCGGAAAATTAGGTAAGGATTTTGTTTCAACCTCATTTTTAGCGGCATTCCATTTTAGAAGAAAAGCTTTATTTGAAAGGCCATTTTCATTTTCACCACCTACATAGACTACACCTGAATCTGTAGCTGTATTTCCGCAGTAGGCAATAGGTTCCGGTAATGTGCTCTTTACGGCTTTGTTCCAGCTATAAGTATTATTGCATTTTTGCAAGACATGAATCTCTTTTGAATAGTGTTTTTTTCCTCCTTCCCAAGGCATTTTATCTTGAAAATTAGCACCTCCGCTTACGATCAAAGCATCGTTACTAATGCCATTGATAGCACCTGCAAAACCTAATGATATACTGCCATCAGCATTTTGCAGTTGCGCTGCCGTTTTCCATTCTATCTGATGTATATCTGTTGTTTGTGAAAAGCTTACGGTTGTGGACATAAGAAAAAAAGTAAGGATTAGAGGAAAAAAGGATGTATTCATTGTGCTTGTTTTATGATAAAACGAACTAAAATTATTTTGATTTAAAATCTTCAAAATTTAGGCTTTGCACATCTTTTTTAAACAATTCGAATTGCTCAGCACTCATATTTTTGACAGGTAATCTAAATTCACCCAAATCCAAACCAACTACTTTCATATAGGCTTTCCCTACAGAGATACCACCGTATTTACCCAATAAACGAATCATGTTGATTGATTTTTGCTGTAAAGCGCGGGCTTTAACCAAATCATTGGTATTGAAAGCATCGATTAAATCATAATATAATGGCGCAGCATAATTGAATGTACTTCCGACAGCTCCTTTGGCTCCCAAGACTAATGCGGATAACATATTCTCGTCACGTCCCCAAAGCATGTCGTATTTGCCGTCTTTGTAGCTCATGCAACTTTGGAAATCCATAAAATCTTCATGGGTGTATTTAATACCAACAAAATTGGGAAGCTTATCATCTAATGCCTGAACCAAATCAAACATTGGTAAATTTACCCCTGTCAATACTGGAATGTGGTAGTAATAGAAAGGCATATCAGGAACACTTTCAGCTACTTGAATACAGGCTTGCGCTAACATATCTACATTCGCTGGTTTGAAATAAAATGGAGCAGTCATCGAAACGGCATATAACCCGATATCATAAGCATGTTTTGCCAAATCAATACAATCCGCAAGACAGGTTCCACCTAAAAACACCATTACCTTAAAATCGGGATCACGATTAGAACAATTGGCCCAAGCTTGAGCAACTGCTTTTTTCTCTTGTAAGGTGATAGAAACTCCTTCGCCCGTAGATCCGTTAATGAAAGCACCTGTTACTCCGTTTTGTTTTAGAAAAGCATAGTAAGCCGGAATCAGGGTGATATCCAATTTTCCGTTACTGTGAAAAGGGGTAAAGGGAGCTGCAATAAGTCCTTGTAAATGTTCAATTTTCATGAGGTATTTTTTTAAATTGTCTTTTTTATACTGTTTAACCAGACCGGGAATTTAAATATTCCCGGCTTAGCAGTTAAACTATGTTTCTTAAATCCAGATTTGTTTATGGATTTTGAGTGATTTTTGGATTGAAGTTAATCGTGTTTTGAGATATTGGAAACAATACCTTTTTGCCAGTCATTGACGGTACAAGATCTGTTCTGTTGAAACGAACGATATCCCACCAAGATTTTCCTTCAAATGCTAATTCTTTTAAACGTTCTTTTAAAATAGCTTCATCATTAGCCGCTTGAGAACCATTTGTAAATGATGCCGAAGCGTCGGCTCTTTGCATCACCTGATTCATTTCTGCAGATGGATCTTGGCCTAAAGCGTTTTTAATCTCAGCTTTCATCAATAAAATATCTGCCCAACGGTAAATGATAATGTCGCTCACAAATCTTCTTACGGTACCATCTACAATTCCGTTATATTTTACTAAACCTGTTACCACCGGAAGAGGCCCGTTGTACAAAGTTAAGTAAGTTGCTGATTTTCTGGTATCAGTGGCACTAAAGTTAAAACGGGTAATATCTGGTTGCAATCTCGAAATTCCTGCATTACCTGTACCAACACCCAAGGTTCCAAAAGTTTCAATCGCTGTTGCTGCAGATAGCGGCGCAAAGTCACTAGGCCCTACAAACATGAAGGAGTTCCAGTTATCTGATAATGATGATTGCACATCTGTTAAAGAATAGCGAACCGTAAAAAGAACTTCGGCATTTCCTTTATTACCATATGTAAAAACATCTTTGAAATTTGGTAATAATGAGAAACCGGCAGGAATCGTATTAATGGCATCTAATGCTGTATTAAAATCGGCACTTCCGCCACCTAATTGTTTAGCAGTCCACAAATACACATCCGCTTTTAAGGCATAGGCAGACGCCAGAGACATTTGCGATTTAATAATATTGGCATCAGGATAATTAGCGATAGCCAAATCAATATCTGATTTTATAAAAGCAAAAGTTTCTTCTATCGTATTACGAGGAATGATATACTCATTTTGATTCGTGTTTTCTGTCGGTTTAGTCACAATCGGAACTCCACCCCAAGAACGGGCCATAATGAAATAGGCCATAGCACGCATTGAGTAGGCTTGAGCAATATATCTTTTTTGCTCTTTTAGCGTTGTTGGACTAAATGGAATTGTCGGAACATATTTTAAAATCAAATTAGCATGTTGAATTACGGTATACAAACCAGACCAATCCACATCGATATTCTGAGGCGTCAGGTTGTTATTGTAATAATTGGCATAGTTAAGGGGCGACTGGACACCACTGGTAACCTCGGCACTTCTGGCACCTCCCAACAAATAATAATTTTGTTGGGTTAGACCTCTAAAAGTAAAGTACATACCGTTTACACCTGCTTTCGCATCGTCTTCCGTTTTCCAAAAACTGTCAGATGTAATTACGCTTTCAGATTGCAAGTTAAGATCATCTTCACACGAGCTTAATAGTGAAAGACCGGTGAAAAGTATAGAATATAAAAGAATTTTCTTTTTCATGATATTTTGTATTAAAATTTACAAGCTAATGTTTAAACCAAGTATAATATTTCTAGGGACAGGATATGTCCCTGTTGATCCTGCGGCATTTAGGCCAAGACTTGAACCACCGTCAATACCTTGTACTTCCGGGCTTAAACCACTGTATTTAGTAAAATAGTATAAATTGCTTCCAGTTACATAAACACGTACACCAGTTAACCATGCTTTTTCAAATAGTGATTTCGGAAGATTGTAAGCGAAAGTAATTTCTCTTATGCATAGGTAATCTCCACTTTCGTAGTAACGGCTATTTCCTTGGAACATATTGGTATTATAAGCGGCACCACTTGCTTCAGAACGGAATAAGTTGTTTTGATTTGTCTGATCTGCCCAACGGTAACGTGGGACATCAGTGATATCGCCTTCTTTTTGCCATGATTGTAAACTCTCAGCCAGTAAACCGTAGTTTCCTTGAAATTGTCCAACGAAACGGGCTCTTGCTTCATTGTAGATAGTTGCTCCTAAAGAGTAATCAGTTCTTAAACTGAAAGAGAATCCTTTATAGTCGGCATTTAAATTAAATCCACCTACTAATGTTGGGAACATATTCCCCATGTGAACCCTGTCACGGCTGTCAATGATACCATTACCGTCTGCATCTAAGAATACGGCATCTCCAGCAAATTTCTTACCAGTTGGGTTACCACCTGTGGCACCGGTTTTAGTTACATAAGTATCTTGCATTGTCAAGTTATAGGCATCAGCTTCTGCTTGGGTAGAAAGGATATACAATTGTTTGTGAGCATAAAAATCTCCAATTTTTTGTCCTTCTTGTAAACCACCTACAAATTTATAGGTACCGCTGGCGGCGTCCCAAATTTCAGTCCCTCCAATTCGATTGTTTAAGTTTCCGTTAGAAGGCAATTTCTCAATTACGTTTGTGTTGTGAGAAATATTGGCACCAAAATTAATCTTTAAATCATTTCTGTTGTAAAGAACAGCATTCACTTCTAATTCATACCCTTTACTTCTTAATCCTCCTAAATTTGTCAGAACAGTAGAGAAACCACTATTGGATGGGAGTGTCAGATTGGTTAATAAATTAGATGTTAGTTTGTTATAAAAGTCTCCAATGATTCTGATTTTATCATCATTAAATCCTAAATCAAAACCTCCGTTTAGCGTTTCTGATTCTTCCCATGTCAAGCTTGGGTTGGCGATCTGTGAATTTACGATTGCTGATTGTCCATTATAGCTGTTAGCAATTCCGTTTGTTGTACCAGAATATAATCCGCCTGCCTGGAAATCGCCCAAAGTACCTAAGTTACCATTTACCCCGTAACTTCCACGAAGTTTGAAAGAGGAAACCACTTTTGGCATTGCTGTCCAGAATTTTTCTTCATGTGCATTCCAACCTGCTGATATTCCAGGGAAAAATCCGTATTTATTTTCTGGGCCTAAACTGGAAGAACCATCATAACGGAACGAAGCCGTTGCAAAATACCTGTTTTTGTAATCGTAATTTACACGACCAAAAACACTATTCAATACTAATTTGGTATTGTTACTGAAAACAGAAACCGGTATTGGAGATGAATCTAAAGTCTGGGCAAGATCCGATGGACTTCCTTTTCCGGAAGCATTGAATGTTTTAACTGTTTTGTCAAATTTAGAAGCACCTAATTTTGCATCAAAATCTCCAATGTTTTCTAATGATTTAGCGTATGAAAACACACCCTCGTATTGCATTTGAGAAAGTTGATTGCTAAATCTCGTTGCTGTACGGGTGTTGTCTACCAAACCATTACTACCGCTCAAGAAAGCTTGTTGAAAAGTATTTCCGTTGTCATTTTCATTATACATTAACAAGGATGGAGTGAAACTTAAATCTTTAGTGATTTGCCAGTTACCGTCAACTCCCATCTGTAATTTGTCATTTTCATTGATTCCTTTTACTTTACCCATTTGATACAATGGATTTCCATTGATATTATTTTGGCCGGGAGCTAAGGTTCCATCTTCCAAATATAATTTTGTCGTAGGGGAATTACCTAAATACCTGTTGAAAACAACACTATTGGCTACGACTTGATTATTACTTGATTTTGAAAATAATACACGACCATTTACGGTGAAATTATCGTATAATTTTAAGGAAGCATTTAATTTACTTGTAAAACGATCATATCCTGTAAATATGGTGATTCCGTCACCTTTCAAGTACCCTACGCTTAAGTCAAAAACTCCGGTGTCTCCACCACCGCTAAAACCTAGGTTATGTGTTGTTGTGATAGCATTTTGAAACAAAACATCGTTCCAATCAGTGCTTTTGTACATAATTGTATTGTTGGCATTAAGCGGATCGATCATTTCTTGCCAGCCTTTAGCTTGCAAACCGCTAATAGTGGTTGCATCCAAATTAGATTTTAACAAGGTGGCAAAAGGCGTATTATTCAATAAATTATTACCTGTACCGGCAGGAGTGGCACCTGTTAATTGTCCTAGTCTGGCAATACCTGTAGTAGTGGTAAGACCAGCTATTTCAGCAGCATTGAATAACCCTTGACGTTGTAATCGGATGTAGTCTCCCGCATCAAGGAAATCATATTTTTTACCTATTTGGCTACTTTGCGTAGAGACATTATAGGTGATTTTAGTTTTTCCTGATTTACCGGTGTTTGTTGTAATAATAATAACACCATTAGAAGCTCTGGCTCCATAGATAGATGTTGCAGCAGCATCTTTTAATACTTGCAGTGAAGCAATATCAAAAGAGTTGATATCATCAATCTGGGTACGAATGATTCCGTCAACAATATACAAAGGTGTTGCGCCTGACGGATTATCAATAGAAGTACCTCCACGAACGATAACATTAGATGCTTTACCAGGCTGACCAGAAGAAGTGCGCACTACAAGACCGGTTACGTTACCTTGTAATGATTGCGTTACATTTGAATAAGGTACATTTTCTAAGACTTTTTTATCCAACTTAGAAACGGCTGTACTCAAAGTTCTTCTGTTTTGAGAACCATAACCCACAACGATGACTTCATTCATTTGTTGGCCTACCTCTTTTAGAACAATGGTAAGAGGGGAGTTGCCGATAGTCACTTCCTCTTCCTGAAGACCTATGTAAGAAACAATCAAAGTGGTTACGTTATCAGGTACATCAATAGAAAAGTTTCCGTCAAAGTCTGTTTGTGTACTTACAGAACTGCCTTTAGCGACAATATTTACACCAGGCAAAGACTCTCCTTTTTCATTAACGACCTTACCAGTAACTTTCTTCTGAATAAAATTTATTTTGTTTGTATTTTCCCCTGTAAATGCAACCGTTTTTGCAGGTGCTGCTGCTGATACCTGTAACGTAAACGCTAAAAGCAATGTGGACGTCAATTTCATAACTTTCCCGGATTTAGGGGTAAACCTATAATCTTTAGGCTTACTTTTTGGCAATAATTTCATACTTTTGTAATGGTTTGGTTAATAATAATTTTCTTCAAGGTCTATTTATCTATTCTCCAATCATTGTTCCTGTAAACAGGAATCAGTAGCCAGCAATGTTTCCAGCATGTGCTGGCTTTTTTATGGATTATAAATGAATATTTTTGTAAAAATGGTATTCTTAATTGTGTTATAGTTCGTATAACGTAATTCTTAAAATGGTTAAAGGTTTTAAGAATGGGCATTCTGGTTTTATTTTTAATGATAATCTTTTTGAACAAAAAAGTATTTTGTGGCAAAATGATCAGTGTCAAAAATGTAACCGGGGATTAGCAATTTTAAATGGAAATCCCTTTTTGTGGGAGAGTAAGTAGCGGTAAATTTTTCTCTGAAATAAAGCTTAATAATTGATGCTTTGTTAGGAAAAATATAGAAAAGGAAATAATTATGTAATTGCGTTCTTTTCCGTGTTATTTACTATCACGTTGTAAATATATAAATAATTTTAATAAATACAATATACTTATTAAATTTTTTTAATAATTAACAAGAGATAATAAAATTTGGAGTTAATTATTGATTAACGGAGATAGCATTTTTTCTTTTATGACACAACATGCACCGATAACACCTGCGCGACGGCCTAAAGTCGATTTCTTAAGTTTCATATCACGGTTAACTAAACCTAATGAATATTTTTTTAAGGATGCCTGAATAGGTAAAAGGGTGTAATCTCCTAATTGGGCAAAATCGCCACCGATAACTAATAAATCGGGATTGAATATATTAAGTAGAATGGATAAGTAACGTCCCATTTTCTCACTTTGTTTTGTAACCAAATCTACGCATAAAGTATCTTCGTGATTCAACGCACCGGAAATGATGGCGTGATGTTGTAAAGCTAGGGAAGTATCATCGAGAACTACTTTCGATTGTTTTCCGTCTTTTAATGCGGCTTTGAATTGGTTTACCAATGACCAGCCTGAAATTTCGGTTTCCAGACAGCCCAGTTTACCGCATTGGCACATGATGCCATTATCAAAGATAGTACTG
>RCUK01001764.1_pt1 | contig 12918 bp, 10 predicted proteins | sample 2166381 | NCBI WGS metagenome assembly RCUK01 (sample SAMN09932809, study PRJNA488358) | compost metagenome | isolation source: compost soil in an enriched community | place: Germany: Experimental Botanical Garden
CGGTCGAGCTTGAAGGTCGCGGTGACCGTTTTCCCCCGCAGCGCATCCACCATCAGGACCACACGCCCGGGGCGGTAGCGATTGATCTCGTCCAGCACCGCCGACAAGGGCGCCTGCTTGAACACGAGCTCACCGCGCCGCCAGGCAGAAGCCACCTCGGGGTCTGCGGCGGCGATGCCGCTGATCGAGTGATCGCGGTAGACCGCTTGCTGGCGTGCCAGCAGCACACGGTCGCCGGCCGGGTGCTCGATGCGCACGCGCCCCGCCAGGCAGGTCACGCACACACGCCCTTCCAGGCGGCTGATCTCGAAGCGCGCCGATTCGCCAATGCTGCGGCCGGCGCCGGCCACGACACTGAAGGTGCGCGCACTGGGCAGCATCTCGATCGCCGCTTCGCCGTTCAGCAACTCCAGCCCCTCGGCCTGGTCGTCCGAAGCCACCCGGCGGATGCTGGTGCGGGTGTTCAAGGTCACGTCGATCTGGTCGGACCACGCGATCGCACGCTGCTCTCCGGCGGCTGTGCGCCAGTCCGCACGCCATTCATTGGCCGCGGGCCACAACCCCAGGGGCGAATAGACCGCCACCCCCGCGACACCCGCCGCGGCGGCTGCGCCCGCCACGCCCAGGAAGGCCCGGCGGCTCGCCGCGGGCTTGCGCAGGGTCTCGCGGTGAAGGCTCGCCGCTTCGGCGTCGGTGCGCACCAGCCTGTTCAGCGCGGGTTGAAGCACGCGCCACTGCTGCCGGGCCTCGATGAACGCCGCCTGATGCAAGGGACTCGCGTCGCGCCAGCGCCGGAACGCCTGCGCCTCCCACTGCGTGGCGGCGCCCGAATGCAGCTTGCGCACCCACGCGCGCGCGTCTTCGCGCAGCGTCTCGGGAAGCGTCGGTGGTGAAGGGTGCGTCGTCATGTCGGTTTCAGGGGCCCCGTACTTGATAGACGGTTGCCGACGCCGCAATCCGCAAACTATTTCTTCGTGCCGTCATGAAGACCTGCCAGAGCGCGGTTCCAGCCGCGAGAACAGAAGGTCCTGCGCGGCCTTCAGTTCGTACTCGACGGTCCGCACAGGAATGCCAAGCCGCGTGGCCACGTCCCGCTGGGACCAGCCCTCCAGGCGAACCAGCAGCAGGATCTCGCGGCGGCGCGGCGGCAGGCGCGACAGCAGGCCGTCCAGCGCCTCCAACTGCGAACGGGCTTCGGCGACCTCGGCCGGACCGGGCGCCGGGTCCGGCAGCTCGTTCATCAGCAGCTCGATGTCGTCGGACAGCAAGACCTGGCTCTGTGCGCGCCGGACGTCGATGGCCAGGTTGACCGCCATGCGCAGCAGGTACGCCTGGGGCGTGGCAATGGGGCCCGCCATGGGCTGGCTGCGCTCCAGCTTCAGCCAGGTTTCGTGCAAGGCGTCTTCCGCCAGTTCGCGATTGCCCAGCCGCACGGCCAGGCGCTGCCTGAGCTGCTCGTAGCGTTGCACCAGGAAGCTGCGCAGCAGCGGGATGACGTTCTCCGTCATGCGTCAGTGCACCGTGGCACAGCGGGGCCCGGGCAACACGTCGTGCGGGAGGATGGCCAGCGTGAGCGGCAGCGCCAGGTCCACCGGCGGAGGATGGTCCATCTTCAGAGGGGCCAATGCCGCAAGCATGGCGGCGTCCCGCGCGGGGTCTCCCGAAGACGACACCAGGCGGGCCTGGCTGATGCGGCCCGACTCGGTCACCTGCAGTTGCAGGATCGCGCGGTAGTGGCCGGGGGCCGTACGCAGATCGGCACACAGCGCGTCCCAGACACGGGCCTGGACCAGGGCGTCGTACCCGCGTGGCGAGCCACCAGTCGACGCCACCCCGGGCGCCGCTGCGACGCGCTTCAGGATGAAGGCACCGGAAAGCTGCGTGTCCACGTCATCCGCGGTGAAACCCGTGCCGGCCAGCAAGGCCCGCAAGGCGGCATGCGGCGCATGGCGCCCGCGCACCGGGGCGGAGGTTCGCCCCGCCACCCACTCGTCGATGAACATCACCGATCGGCCCGACACCGCGGCGTATTGCGCCAGGGCAGCCGCCAAGGGCTGCGCCGGCAGATCGAAGTCCAGCATCTGCGATTCGGACGACGCGCGGGTGGCGGCATCTGCCGACTGCACGTCGGTGCCCGCGGCCACGGCCTTCGCTGTCGATCCCCAGGCGATGCAGACGCACACCACGGTGCACGTCAGGCCGGAGACAAAGGCCCGCACGAACCTGTCGTCCCTGCCCCGGCCCAAGCCCCGTCCAACCACTCGCCCACGACCACCATGCGCTGAAGTCAACAAGGAAGAAGTGGATCGTGTCAGCAAGCTTGTGGGCAGTATTTCAACTCCTGCAAGCATCACATCGGCGAATGACGACCGCGTGACGACCGGCAGGGCCGGGCGCGCCGCCGCGGGGCGCGGGCAGCGCCCTCTTGCGTTGCCGGACCTGCTAGCGCCCCGGCGTCAGCTGGATCCGTTCCACCGTTTCCTTCTCGACCGCCCCGCGGCTGTAGACCAGCGGCACGTACTTGCCTTCGAGCCACAGCGGCGCCAGGTCGCGGTAGTTCGGGCTGTCGGGGTTGCCCGACTGGCCGGGCGTGTTGATGACGCGCGAGGCGTCCCAGTTGCCCACGTCGAGCACCATGCGGAACGACGCGCCCGAGGTCAGCTTGTAGTCGTTCGCGCGGTAGGTGGCCGCCATCGGCGTGAACGACGAACCGGACATCGGCCAGTCGCCCACCTCGAGCTTCTTGCGCGTGGCCGCATCGACCACGCCGCCCAGCGGATGCCGGAACTCGGCGCGGTGCAAGGCGCCCCACTTCCACGCCGACGTGTCGGGCCCGAGCTTGGCGGACAGCTCCTGCATGGCGGCGGGCAAGGTCGTCAGCAGCAAGGCATCGCGCTGCGCGTTGCTCACCCAACCGGACGGGTTCTCCAGCAGCAGCACCATGCGCGTGTTGTCGCCGGGCGCGGCCAGCGCGGCAGCGGCATCGCCCGCCCCGGCCTTGAGCACGGCCTGGCGCAGGAACTTGCTGCTCCACACCTCGTACAGCGCGGCGGCCGCGCTGTCGCGGTCCATGGCGCCGTCCCAGCCCTGGAGCAGGCGCAGCGCCGCCGCGGTCTGGGCGTCGTCGCTGCGCTGGCCGGCCAAGAGCTTCAGCACGCGCTGCGCCGGCGTCGCGACGATGTCGTTCTGCATGCGCTCCGAGTCCTCGATGGTGAAGCGCGAACCCGCCGCCACCTTGGCCGCGAACAGTTCCTTGAGCCGGCGCGCGCGGGCCGCATCGCTCCACTCGTAGCCCACGCCCTTCTTCGCGGCGGGATGGTCGGGCGGGATGTTGTTCTCGTTGGCCGTGACCACGTAGCCGCGCGCGGGGTTGAACTCCGAGGGCAGCTCGTCGCCGTTGCGAAAGCCCGACCATTCATAGCGGCCATCGCCCGGCACGGGCATGAGGCCGTCCCAGTTCGGGCGGATCGGCGTGAGCCCGCCCGGAATCCAGCCGACGTTGCCGCTGCTGTCGGCATACACCTGGTTCTCGCCCGGCGCGCCCCAGCGGTTCATGGCCGCGCGGAACTGGTCCCAGTTGCGCGCGCGCATGTAGTCCATCGAACCGAAGTACGGTGCCATGCCGGGCTCCAGCCAGGCCGCGCGCAAGGCGAAGGCGCGGCGCTTGCCGGGCTCCGCGACCAGCACCGGGCCGTGGCGCGTGAAGGTGTTGACCACCTCGCGTGGCGCGGCCTCGCCCTTGATCGCGATGCGCTCGGTGACGCGCGTCATCGGCTCCCAGCGGCCCTGGTAGCGGTACTCCTCGGGGTTGGCCGGGTTGAGCTCGTACACGTACAGGTCTTCCTGGTCCATGTAGAAGCGCGTGAGGCCGAAGGCGATGGTGCCGTTGTGGCCGATCGACAGGCCCGGCAGGAAGGGCTCGCCCGCGCCGATGGCGTCCATGCCGGGCGCGCTCAGGTGCGTCATGTAGCGCAGGCTCGGCGCGCCGTGCGCGCGGTGCGGGTCGTTGGCCAGGATGGGTCGGCCCGTGGACGTGAGCTTCGGCGCGATGACCCAGTTGTTGCTGCCGTAGGCGGCCGTGGGATCACCCTGCGCCGCCTCGTCCTGCTCGGCCTTCGCGGCGATCGCCTCGGCACTGCCGGGCAGCAGCGCGACCGGCGCGGAAGACGCGCCCGCGTTCATGCCCACGCGCGTGTTCTCCTTGGTGAAGCGCGGCGCATCGGTCGCCCGCAGGTAGGCCGCGCGCAGCTCCGCCACCGGAAGGCTGCAGGGATCGAAGCCCTCGGGCACCTTCGGCGTGACCGGCGGATCGAGTTCGCGGCGCAGCCAGTCGGCCTTGACGCCCGGCGCGCCGGCGCAGAAGGCGCGTGCGCGGTCGACCTCCGACGTGAAGTTGAGCGTGAGCCCGTGGTGCCGGATGCGCACCACGTCCTCGGGCGACCACGTGGCCGGCTGGTAGCCCAGCAGCGCGAACTCGGTGGGCAGCAGCGCGGGCTGCGCGCGCACCTGCGCCACGTAGGCATTGACGCCGGCCGTGAAGGCCTCGGCCACGCGCTTGGCGTCGGAGCCGTAGGCCAGCCATTCGCGGTACATGTCGCCGCGGTAGAGCACGGCGCGCGCGGCGCGGTCGCTCTCGACCCAGGCGGGGCCGAAGTCCTTCGCCATCTCGCCCAGGCCGCGCTTGCGCCACAGGTCCATCTGCCAGAGCCGGTCGCGCGCGGCGATGAAGCCCTGCGCCACGAAGGCGTCGTAGAGCGTGCCGGCGTACAGGTGCGGCACGCCCCAGCGGTCGACCAGCACTTCGGCGGGCTTCTCCAGACCAGGCACCGCGAAGGATGACGAGGGGCGCGTGGGCGTGTTCACGCCCGGGGCGTTGGACGCACACCCTGCGAGGGCGAGCACCGCCAGTGACACGGCGCCCAGGGAAAGCCGATGGTTCATTCTCTTCATGCAGTTCGTCTCCGGTCTTGTTGTGGATTGGCAGCGGGCAGTATCCCGATTTCTGTCACCCGCCGGGTTACAAGGCATGACTTGTAGACTGGCGCGCTATGCAGCCCACCACCCCTTCAACCTCCTCCTGCGACAGCTGGCTCGCCGGCGCGATCCGCCGCATCGAAGCCGACTACCAGCGCAGCGCCGACACGCACCTCATTCCGCTGCCGCTGCCCGCGCTGGCCGCGCACGGCATCGACCTGTACCTGAAGGACGAATCGACGCACCCCACCGGCAGCCTCAAGCACCGGCTCGCGCGCTCGCTGTTCCTGTACGCGCTGTGCAACGGCTGGGTGCGCGAAGGCACGACCATCGTCGAAGCGTCGAGCGGCTCCACCGCCGTGAGCGAGGCCTACTTCGCGCGGCTGCTGGGCCTGCCCTTCATCGCCGTGATGCCGCGCAGCACCTCGCCCGAGAAGGTCGCGCAGATCGCCTTCTACGGCGCGAGCTGCCACTTCGTGGACCACGCGGCGCAGGTGTACGACGAGGCCCGCGCGCTGGCCGAGCGCACCGGCGGCCACTACATGGACCAGTTCACCTACGCCGAGCGCGCGACCGACTGGCGCGGCAACAACAACATCGCCGAAAGCATGTTCCAGCAGATGGCGCGCGAGCGGCACCCGGTGCCCGCGTGGATCGTGGTGGGCGCCGGCACCGGCGGCACCAGCGCCACCATCGGGCGCTACCTGCGCTTTCGCTGCCACGACACGCAGGTGTGCGTGGCCGACCCCGAGGGCTCGGTGTTCTCGGCCTACCACCGCAGCGGCGACGCCACGCTCACGGCGCCCGGCTCGCGCATCGAAGGCATCGGCCGCCCGCGCGTGGAGCCCAGCTTCGTGCGCACGCTGGTCGACCGCATGCTCGAAGTGCCCAACCTCGACTCGGTGGCCGCCATGCATGCGCTGTCGGCGCTGCTGGGCCGCAAGGTCGGCCCGTCGACCGGCACCAACTTCGTCGGCATGCTGGCCGTGGCGCACGAGATGCGCGCGGCCGGCCAGCAGGGCTCGATCCTTTCGCTGCTGTGCGACGCGGGCGAACGCTACCTGCCGAGCTACCACGACGCCGACTGGGTGCGCAACGCCTTCGGCGACATCGCGCCGGCGCAGCAACGCATCGACGCGCTGGTGGCGGGCTGATGGCCATGCGCCCGCCCCGTGGCCTCATCGCGCGGCGGCAGCTGTTGCTGCTGGCCGCGCTGGCCGCCGCGGGCGCGCCGCATGCCGCGTGGGCCCTGCCCGCGAAGGCGCTGCAGTTTCCACGCGACTTCGGCAGCCACCCCGAGCTGCGCACCGAGTGGTGGTACATCACCGGCCACGGCCAGACCGCCGCGGGGCGCGCGTTCGGCTTCCAGGTGACCTTCTTCCGTTCGCGCGTCGACGCCACGCAGGCCATGCGCTCGGCCTTCGCCGCCAAGCAGCTGGTGTTCGCGCACGCCGCCGTCACCGACCTCGAAGGCCGCGTGCTGCGGCACGACCAGCGCATCGCGCGCGCGGGCTTCGACGTGGCCTCGGCCAGCGAGACCGACACCGACGTGCGGCTGCGCGACTGGTCGCTGGTGCGCGACGCCGGCAGCGGCGCCTACACCGCGCGCATCCCCGCCGGCGAATTCACGCTCGACCTGCGCTTCGCACCGTCGCAACCGGTGTTGCTGCAGGGCCGCGAAGGCCTGTCGCGCAAGGGGCCCGAGCCCGAGCAGGCGAGCTACTACTACAGCGAGCCGCAGCTGCAGGCGCAGGGCCGCCTCACGCTGCAAGGCCAGGCCCCGTTCGAGGTCACCGGCACCGCCTGGCTCGACCACGAATGGAGCGAGGCGCTGATGCACCCCGAGGCCGTGGGCTGGGACTGGATCGGCATGAACCTCGACGACGGCAGCGCGCTCACCGCCTTCCACCTGCGCCGCCGCGACGGCAGCGCGCTGTGGTCGGGCGGCTCGTTCCGCCCGCGCGGTGGCGCGGCGCGCATCTTCCAGCCCGGCGAGGTGCGCTTCGAGGCGCTGCGCAGCTGGACCAGCCCGCGCACGCGCGCGAGCTACCCGACGCACTGGCGCATCGATACGCCCGCGGGCCGCTTCGAGGTGCAGGCGCTGCTCGACGACCAGGAACTGGACAGCCGCGGCTCCACGGGCGGCGTGTACTGGGAAGGCTTGAGCGAGCTGCGCGACACGCAGCAAGGCCGGCGCGTGGGGCGCGGGTACCTCGAGATGACGGGGTACGCGGCGCCGCTGCGGCTGTGAGCCGAAGCCCGGCGCGACGGGCTACTTCACGCCCTGGCTCAGCGCCTGTGCCGTGTTGCGCGACAGCGCGCGGACGTGGTCGTCGATCGCCGAAGCGACGGGCGCGAACTCGGCAGTGCTCAACCGCTTGAGGTCGCGCGGCTCCTGGAAATCCTTGAGCTGCCGCACCCGTTGTCGCTGCTGGGCGAGCATCGGCTCGTAGGCCGCGAGGTTCAGCGGCGGGTCCATGACGAAGACCTTGGCTTCGATCGCGGGCACCGCGAAGTACCGCGTCGACCCCAGCATGCTGCGCGTGAAGAGGCCCGAGTTCTGCATGACGCTCTCGCCGCAGGGCCCGCCGGTGCACTCCATGCGCGCCTGCGTCCGCGTCGCCTCGACGAGGACCACCGCGGCAATCTGGTCGTCCTTCAGCTTGCGTGTCGCCCACGCTTGCGCAGGATTCGCGATCCATCGATCGTGCTTGAAGACGGCCAGCGCGTTGACGGAGGTCGTGGCAAAGCTCGTGAGCCGCACCACCTGGAAGCCGGCCTTCTCCAGCTCCGACGTGAAGGCCTCGTAGACCTTGGCCGTGGGGTTCCAGGGGAACGGGTACGTGGTCGAGAAGTTGTTGAAGACGGTCGTGCCCACGTGCATGTGTTCCGCGGATGCGGTGGGGATGCGCACCAGCAGGCCGACCTTCGCGCCCTTCGCGAGCTGGCCGCCGTTCGGCGGCAGCGGCGGCGGGGTCATGCACCCTGTCAGCGCGAGCGCCACGAAAAGTGCGAGCAGCCATCTGCGCATGGGGGTCTCCTCCATCTTCTTGTCGGTGTGGGCCTGTGCGGCCGGGTGCGGATGATTGTGCCGAGCGCTGCATGCGGCGTCGCCACGGGAACCGGTGGTTTTGGATTGAGTCGGCTTGTCAGTGCCGATGAGGGCCGCGACTCACGCGGAGACCGTCACCCCATTGCGCTCCAGCACCGCCAGCAGCTTCGGAATGTCGGGCGCCGGCCCGACCGGAATCTCGCGATCGATCGCCGCGAACATCTGCGCAGCCATCGCGTCCTGCCCGGTGATCTCGAGCATCTGACCGCCGCCCTTGCCGTAATGAAAGCCGTGCACCGTGCCGCGCGGCACGTGCACCAGCGTGCCAGGCTGGCACCGATGCGCCTGGCCGTCGCAGAGGAATTCGACCTCGCCGCCGAGCACGTAGAACGACTCGTCCCAGTCGTGGCTGTGCGGTGGCGGGCCCGTGCCTTCGTCGCCGCGCTGGAAGGTGACGCCGTAGCTTTGCGTCGAGGCATTCGACGCCAGCACCGTCACCTGCGTGCCGAGCACGTTCAAGGGCGTTTCGCGCCGCTCGGGCGGGAGGACAAAGTACGGAAGAAGGGCCATGGCCGGCTCCTCGAAGTGGGAGCCGGATTCTGCGCCCCGGCCACAGGGGGCACAAGCGGTGGCGCCGCAGGGAGGGTAACCCCCCGCTGTCACGCCACCGGCATCGCTACTTCGCGCGGCGGCGCTCGATGAAGGCGATGATCTCGCCCATGATGCCCTTGCGGAAGGCCAGCACGCAGATCACGAAGATCAGGCCCGTGACCATGGTCACCGACTCGCCCAGCGTGTTGAACCAGTCGACGGTCGTGATGCGCGCCAGGAAGTTGCCGAGTTCGCCGATCTTGTTCTCGAGCAGCACGACCACCGCCGAGCCCACGATGGGGCCCGACAGCGTGCCCAGGCCGCCCACCAGCGTCATCAGGATGACCTGGCCCGAGGCGGTCCAGTGCACGTCGGACAGCGTGGCAAAGCCCAGCACCAGCGTCTTGAGCGAGCCGGCCAGGCCCGACAGCGCGGCCGAGATCACGAAGGCCAGCAGCTTGAAGCGGCTCACGTCGTAGCCCAGCGAGAGCGCGCGCGGCTCGTTTTCCTTGATGCCCTTGAGCACCTGCCCGAACGGCGAGTGGATGGTGCGCACGATCAGCAAAAAGGCCGCGACCACGATCACCAGCGCCACGTAGTACATGGTGAGGTCGTTGGACAGGTCGACGATGCCGAAGAGCTTGCCGCGCGGCACGCCCTGCAGGCCGTCTTCGCCGCCCGTGAACTTGGCCTGCAGCGCGACGAAGAACATCATCTGCGCGAGCGCCAGCGTGATCATCGCGAAGTAGATGCCCTGGCGGCGGATGGCCAGCACGCCGAACAGCCAGCCCAGCAGCGCGCCGGTGAGCGTGCCGGCGATCAGGCCCAGCTCGGGCGTGAGGCCCCAGACCTTGATCGCATGGCCCGCCACGTACGCGGAGCCGCCCAGGAAGGCCGCGTGGCCGAAGGACAGCAGGCCGGTGTAGCCCAGCAGCAGGTTGAAGGCCGCGGCGAACAGCGCGAAGCACATGAGCTTCATCACGAACACCGGGTAGGCGCCGAAGAACGGCGCGAGCACCAGGGCGACCAGCAGCAGCGCGTAGACGACGGTGGAGATTTTTTTCATGTTCATGCCGCTCGCCTTATTTCTCTTTGCCGAACAGGCCGGCGGGGCGGATGAGCAGCACGATGACCATGATCACGAACACAACCGTCGAAGAAGCCTCGGGATAGAAAACCTTGGTGAGCCCTTCGATCACGCCCAGGCCCAGGCCCGTGAGGATGGCGCCCATGATGGAGCCCATGCCGCCGATCACGACCACCGCGAACACCACGATGATGAGGTTCTGCCCCATCAGCGGCGACACCTGCATCACCGGCGCGGCCAGCACGCCGGCGAAGGCGGCGAGCGCGCAGCCGAAGGCGTAGGTCAGCGTGATCATCAGCGGCACGTTGACGCCGAAGGCTTCCACCAGGCGCGGGTTCTCGGTGCCGGCGCGCAGGTAGGCACCCAGGCGCGTCTTCTCGATCACGTACCAGGTCGCAAAGCAGATCACCAGCGAGGCCACGACCACCCAGGCACGGTAGTTGGGCAGCACCATGAAGCCCAGGTCGGTGGCGCTGGACAGCAGCTCGGGCGCATCGTAGGGCAGCCCCGACACGCCGTAGACCGAGCGGAACACGCCTTCGATCAGCAACGTGAGGCCCAGCGTGAGCAGCAGGCCGTAGAGGTGATCGAGCTTGTAGATCCAGCGCAGCAGCAATCGTTCGATGACCACGCCGAACAGGCCGATGAGGACCGGCGCGGCGATCAGCATCACCCAGTAGTTGACGCCCAGGTACTCCATCGCCATCCAGGTGAGGACGGCCCCGAGCATGAACAGCGCGCCGTGCGCGAAGTTGATGACGTTGAGCAAACCGAAGATCACCGCCAGCCCGAGGCTCAGGATGGCGTAGAACGAGCCGTTGACCAGCCCCAGAAGGAGCTGGCTCAACAAGGCGGGAAGGGAAATGTTCATAAGCGTTTCAACGAACCCGGGCGCCGCAGGGGCGCCCGCGGGAGGTCACTTCCAGAGGGCGCAGCGGCTTTCGGCCTTGGTCGTGAAGACTTCTTCGCCCTTGAGCTTCTGGACCACCTTGTAGTAGTCCCACGGCTGCTTGGATTCGGCTGGCGACTTGACCTGCACCAGGTACATGTCGTGCACGAAGCGGCCGTCGGCGCGGATGCTGCCCTTGGCGTAGAAGTCGTCGATGGGCGTGGACTTGAGCGTGGCCATGACCTTGTCGGCATCGACCGTCTTGGCGGCCTGCACGGCCTTCAGGTAGGTCATGGTGGCCGAGTAGTCGGCGGCCTGGATGTCGGTGGGCATGCGCTTGGTCTTCTCGAAGAAGCGCTTGCCGAAGGCGCGCGTCTTGTCGTCCAGGTTCCAGTCCCAGCTGGTGGTGAGCAGCAGGCCTTCGGTGTTCTTCAGGCCCAGGCTGTGCACGTCGGTCACGAACACCAGCAGGCCCACCATCTTCATGCTCTTGGTGATGCCGAACTCTTTCGCGGCCTTGATGCTGTTGATGGTGTCGCCGCCGGCATTGGCCAGCGCCAGCACCTGCGCCTTGGAGTTCTGCGCCTGCAGCAGGAAGGACGAGAAGTCGGAGGTGTTGAGCGGCGCCTTCACCGAGCCCAGCACGGTGCCGCCCTTTTCCTTCACGACCTTGGTCGCGTCGGCTTCGAGGGCCTGGCCGAAGGCGTAGTCGGCGGTCAGGAAGTACCAGCTCTTGTCGCCACGGCCGATCACGGCCGCGCCGGTGCCCTTGGCGAGCGCGACGGTGTCGTAGGCGTAGTGCACGGTGTAGGGCGAGCACTGTTCGTTGGTGAGCGCCGACGAGGCCGCGCCGTTGTTGAAGTACACGCGCTTCTTCTCGGCCGCGACCTTGGCCAGCGCCAGGCCCACGCCCGAGTTGGTGCCGCCGAAGACCATGCTCAGGCCTTGGGTGTCGATCCACTCGCGCGCCTTCGAGGCGGCGATGTCGGGCTTGTTCTGGTGGTCGACCGTGAGCAGCTCGACCGGCTTGCCGGCCGCCTTGCCGCCGAAGTCGTCGATGGCCATCTGGATCGCCAGCGCGCCGTTCTTGCCTTCGACGTCGGCGTACAGGCTCGACATGTCGGTGACGAAGCCGATCTTGACCTTGTCCTGTGCCTGGGCGGCACCGGCGGCCAGCGCGGCGGCGGCGAAAACGGCGGAGAGAGCGAATGTGGTGGTCTTCATGGATGTTGTTCCTGTGGGGTGTTCGGTGGTGTCACTTCCAGAGCGTGCACTTGGACTCGGCCTTGGTGGTGAACACCGTGTCGCCGGGCAGCTTCTTCACGAGCTTGTAGTAGTCCCACGGCGTCTTCGATTCGGCGGGCGACTTGACCTGCATCAGGTACATGTCGTGCACGTAGCGGCCGTCGGGGCGGATCTGGCCGGTGCCGAAGAAGTCGTTGAGCTTCATCTTCTTGAGCTCGGCCATGACCTTGTCGGCATCGTCGGTCTTGGCGGCGTCCACGGCCTTGAGGTAGGTCATGGTGGCCGAGTAGTCGGCGGCCTGGATCTCGGTGGGCATGCGCTTGGTCTTGTCGAAGAAGCGCTTGGCGAACTTGCGGGTCTCGTCGTTCAGGTCCCAGTACCAGCTGGTGGTGAACTGCAGGCCTTCGGTGTTCTTCAGGCCCAGGCTGTGCACGTCGCTCAGGAAGATCAGCAGGCCGGCCAGCTTCATCGACTTGCCGATGCCGAACTCCTTGGCGGCCTTGATGCTGTTGACGGTGTCGCCGCCTGCGTTGGCCAGGCCCAGGATCTGCGCCTTGGAGTTCTGCGCCTGCAGCAGGAACGACGAGAAGTCGGACGCGTTGAGCGGATGGCGCACCGCGCCGACGATCGTGCCGCCCTTGGCCTTCACGACGGTGGAGGTGTCGGCTTCGAGCGCGTGGCCGAAGGCGTAGTCGGCCGTCAGGAAGAACCAGGTCTTGCCGCCGCCGTCGACCACCGCGGCGCCGGTGCCCTTGGCGAGCGCGACGGTGTCGTAGGCGTAGTGCACGGTGTAGGGCGAGCACTGTTCGTTGGTGAGCGCCGACGAGGCCGCGCCGTTGTTGAAGTACACGCGCTTCTTCTCGGCCGCGACCTTGGCCAGCGCCAGGCCCACGCCCGAGTTGGTGCCGCCGAAGACCATGCTCAGGCCTTGGGTGTCGATCCACTCGCGCGCCTTCGAGGCGGCGATGTCGGGCTTGTTCTGGTGGTCGACCGTGAGCAGCTCGACCGGCTTGCCGGCCGCCTTGCCGCCGAAGTCGTCGATGGCCATCTGGATCGCCAGCGCGCCGTTCTTGCCTTCGA
>RCUK01001766.1_pt1 | contig 12915 bp, 13 predicted proteins | sample 2166381 | NCBI WGS metagenome assembly RCUK01 (sample SAMN09932809, study PRJNA488358) | compost metagenome | isolation source: compost soil in an enriched community | place: Germany: Experimental Botanical Garden
CTCGTCAGGCTCATAACCTGAAGGTCGCAGGTTCAAATCCTGCTCCCGCACCCAAGCATTCTAAAAGCCCCGCAGCCAAAAGCCGCGGGGCTTTATGCCGTCCGGACCACGTCCAACGCCTGCAGTACAGCCAGGCTGCCGTGCGCCTCAAATTGGAACCTGCCCAGACCTTCGGCCGGGATGAAGCGCGACGCCTGACGCGTCTTCAGCGGATCGCTCATCGCCTGGCGTTCGGAAATCTCGATCACGCCGTCCAGGCGTTTGTGCGGCAGGCGTAGGTGACCGGCTGATCCGACGCAGCCCATCCACGCTTTCACAGCGTCCCGCACCGGTCGACCTCAGGGCGTGCGCCTGTCATCCCGGCCTATTGCCGTTTGACGCCGCTCCGGTTTGGCTCACTCAAGCTCCTTCGTTTCCGCGAACCTGCGGGACAGGCCTCGGCGGCACGACCGGCTTCGGCTCGCCCATGCACTGCGTATCACTCGTTCCGTTGAAGGTTAGCGCCCCGAGGGTCTCCCCCTTCGTCGCGCCAAAGTCCATCTTCATCGCAGGGAACCAGACCGGACGAAGCGATGGCCGGGTTCGTCTCAACGGCAAGGCGCGCTCGGCTCGGCGTGTCTAGGTTGGAGCGGTTCGCGGGGTAGGCCCGTATCGGAGACAGACAATGAGCCATCGCGCCAGCCCCTGCGCGCTCCTCGTTCTCGCCATGACCGACGCCCTGATCGCTACCCACGCCCGCGCCAGCCAGGCGGCCTCGGCTATGAATGTCCCGCGTCGGAGGCCTAGGAAAGACATCGACTGGCTGGGCTGCTCGGCGCCGCCAGGGCCGCCGGAGAGGTCGCTGAGCGGGTGATCGAAGCCGCGGAAAGCGGCGCAGAGGGGCAGGGGCGCCTGCCAGCAGCGCGACCGGCCCCAGGAGCGAGACCCGTCGAGTCACACGACCAGCAGCCGCGCGAATGGCGTGCGGTCCGATTGAGCCCTTCAGTCCAGGAGACAGGGACATGATGTTCCGAAATAGCGTCGCCGCCCTTCTGCTCGTCTCGGCCGCGGTCTTGCCCTTGCTTGCTGCGCCGCCGGTCGCTCATGCGCAATCGGGTTGGGCGCCGAGGGCTGAGGATATAGGCAACCCTGGCAAGGTCGGCCTCATCTTCGAAGGCGAGTGGACGACCGACGCTGGTCGCCTTCGCCTCTCGCGCGACGGCGAGGGGGACGTGGATATCTTCAAGGGCACGCTGTGGACGGGCGATGCGGCTTCGACCACCTATCTGTTCGAGGATTTGCGCCCCGACGCCAGCGGCGGAATGAGCGGTGTTTGGCGACGGAGTGGATCGAGCGAGCGCCGCCCCGTCTACTTTGCCTTGAACCGCACCGACGGCGACCGCTTCGTTGCGGGGGTGGAGGGCTGGCCGGGCGGCGAGTTGGCGGGGCGTCGGGGCTATGATGGACCGATCCAGCCGGATGGGCCGTCGCCCCGACCGTCGTCTCCTGTTCCGCAGGCGCCTATCCCTCAGACGCCGAGCACGCCTTCGCCGGCCGCAGACGGCTTCAAGCCCGTCGGCAAGTTCGACGTGCGCCTCGATAGGGTCGTGGCCGAAGGGCGCTATTGGCACGTCTATCTGACGCTGCGCAACGCGGCCTCCCACACGCTCGTCCAGGCGCAGGGCGTCGACGTGCGGCTTGAGGACAGCGACGGGATCGGGGTTGAGAGCGGTCAGGCGGTGCGCGCACGGCCCGGTCCGCCCGAGCTTTTCGGCTCGCCGTCACCGATCACGCGGCCCGGTCGGACGCTGCCGGTCAAGTTCGTGTTCGACAAACGCGAAGGCGCGAGCCCCGTGCGGATTCTCGTGACCGAGGGCGATTACGAAGCCGCCTTCGAGCTCGGGTGATCGCCATGTTCCCTGCTTCCGTCCTCGCTCCGGTCGCCGGCGCTGCATGCCTGGATGGTCGCCCAGGACTGACCGGCTCTTCTTATTCCGCTTGGTATTTCAGGAACTCGACATCATGCCGAAGTCATTACGCACGTCTGAAAGCTCGAACGCTGCCCTATCCGCTCCCCAAGCTCGCTCTGCGCCGTATGGAGGCGGTGATCTGATGGGCCGCGTCGCATTCGCTGCGCTTGCGTTGGCGTTCGTCATGGCGCCGGGCGCCGCTTTCGCCCAACGCGCCGATGACAATGCGACGACGAGCGCCGAGGACGCCTTCGGCACCTCGATCGGCGGCGAGCAGATCGGCATCTACAATCCCAACTACGTCCGGGGCTTCTCCGCAGCCGAGGCGGGCAATATCCGCCTCGACGGTCTCTACATCGACCAGCAGGGCGGTTTCACCGACCGGCTGATCGGCGGCTTGCAGATGCGTGTCGGCCTGTCGGCGCAGAGCTATCCTTTTCCGGCGCCCACCGGCGTCGCTGACTACGGCCTACGGTCTCCCGGCGACAAGCCGCTCTTGAGCGTCGGCGCGCGTTCCGGTCCCCTGCGGGCGGCCGCGCTGGACGTCGATGCCCAGCTTCCTCTCGGAGAGCGCCTGTCGTTGGGCGCGGGTTTCGGCATGCTCTCCGACAGGACCCATACCGGCGGCTCCGCGGACTATCGCACGGCGGCCCTGATCGCCCGTTGGGAGCCGGTCGACGGCGTGATCCTCACGCCCTTCTGGAGCCGCACCGGCATTTCCGACGAGGAAAGCCCGCCGCTATTGCTGACCGGCGGCGATTTCCTTCCGCCGAGGATCGAGCGCGTGAGACGGCTTGGCCAGAAATGGGCGACGAACGAGGGCGAGATGGTCAACACCGGCCTGATCGGGTCGGCGACGATGGGCGACTGGACGCTGAGGGCCGGGGCGTTCCGCTCGATCCGCGATCTCGAGCGTTCGCATACCCAGCTTTTCCTCAACGTCCAGCCTGACGGCCGCGCCGACGAGGTGGTGATCGCCGAACCGGGACGCAGATCGGCGTCGACGAGCGGCGAAATCCGTCTCTCGAGGCGGCTCTCCGACGGACCGCGCCTGCATACGCTCCACCTGTCAATGAAGGGCCGCGACCGCGTCCGTCGCTATGGCGGGGATCAGGCGATCTTCATCGGCGAGCATCTCCTGGAGGAGCCCGTCGCCTTCCCCGAACCTGTGTCGGCCTTCGGACCGCAAACCCGGGACGCCGTCCGGCAATGGACCGCAGGCGTCGCCTATGAAGGCCGCTGGAAGGACGTCGGCGAGCTCAGCCTGGGTCTTCAGAAGACGAGCTATCGGAAGCGGGTCGGCGAGCCTGGCGCGTCGCCGATCGAGACCGTCGACAATCCCTGGCTCTTCAACGCCACCGCCGCCGTCCATGCTTCTCCCTCGCTCGCCTTCTACGCTGGCTATACGCAGGGGCTGGAAGAAAGCCCGGTCGCGCCCGGCGTCGCGGTCAACCGTGACGAGGCGCCGCCGGCGATCCGGACGCGTCAGATCGACGGCGGGGTGCGCTGGTCGATCACTCCGAACATCCGTCTGGTCGCGGGCGTGTTCGAAGTGACCAAGCCCTTCTATTCGCTCGATGCCGGGCGGATCTTCCGTCAGCTCGGCGACGTGCGTCATCGCGGCGCCGAATTCTCGCTGTCGGGCCAGATCGCGCCGGGCCTGACGGCGATTGCCGGAACTGCGCTCATCGACGCTGAACTGTCTGGCGACGCCGTCGACAGCGGCCTCGTCGGCCGCAAGCCGCTCGCGAGCTTCGACCGCCTGTCGACCGCCGTGCTCGACTATCGGCCGCCGTTCGCACCCGATTTTTCCGTCGACCTGGTCGTCGAGAGCACGTCCGACCGCATCGCCAGCACGGACGGGAAGCTTGTCATTCCGGCGCGCGCGATCGCCTCCATCGGCGGTCGCTATCGCTTCCGCATCGGCGAGTCGCCCGCGACGTTCCGCGTCCAGCTCGCCAACGTCGGCGACAAGTTCGGCTGGGCCAACGGCCCGTCCGGGATCTACCTCTACAACTACCCCCGTCGGCTTACTCTGACGCTGACGACCGACTTCAACTGATCGTTCCCGAGGTATTTCCAGAAGGTTGTGGTTGGTTTGACGCGCAATCCCGATCCTTCGTCGCTCGGTTGCGACGGTCAGGGACGTGGCGGCGAGACGGTCATTGCGGTGGGGCCCAGAGCGCGTTCACGATCAGCCAGCGGTCGCCGAAGAGGGCGAGCTGGAGGTGATCGGTGAAGTAGGGGGTGTCGACCCGGACGATGGCGGTCCGCGCTGTCAGGTCGAGGATCTGGATCTTCAGAACCTGTTCCGCCGGAGCCGTGCGGAGTTCGCCCCGTCGGGTGATGTCGATCAGTTCGTCGGAGGTCATCCGTCGCAGCGGAAACACCTCCCGGGCGTCGGCGCCGGAGCCGAGCAGGCCGCGCTTGGCCAGATCGGGATGCAGGACGCGCGACACCCGCGCGGGATCGGCCTCATACTGTCCGACGACATAGTCCTGCACCGACTGCTCCACGACCTGGGCGGGTTCGGGCGTGACGGCTAACAGCAGGGCGACGAGAATAGCGGACATCAGAAAATCTCCATCCAGCGGTCGTTATCCGCGTCAGGGTTGGATTTGCCGAGGCAGACCAGGCCCGGGCGCGTTGCGGTCTGGTCGCCGCGGGTCAGTTCCCAGCGCAACTGCTTGCAGGGGAAGGGGCCGACGGGCGTCTCTCCGACGACGGTGATCTTGCCGGTGGAGGCCTTGCCTCGCCAGGTCAGGGACTGGTTCAGGTTCAAGGCGCCGAGCGCGCTGTCGAAAGCCCACATATCCCGCAGCCCCAGGAACATCTTCGCCGCCGTGTCGTAGCTTTCGCCGCCCTCACAGTCCGAACAGGACACCGTGCCGAACCGCTTGAAGGCGGTCTTCTCCGCCTCGAGCGCGGCGTCGAACGCGAGTTGACCTGGGCGAGTCAGGCGGGGGCGGTCCAGGTTGTTTGGCCAGGGCGCAGGACCGGTCGGCTGGGCGCGCGCGGGCGCGGCCTCGGCCTCGGCCGTCACGACGGGTTGCGCGGCCGGCTGGCCCGTCCCCGAACGGGCGCGCGGGCGCATGACGGTGGGCGCGTCGGGGGCTTCAGGGGCCGCAGCGCCAGAGCCCTCGTCGGCGTCGCGTCCGCCTGCGCCCCCGGTCAGACCTCGCTCCAGCGCAGAGGCGGCCCGGTTGGCGGCGCTTTCGGCGGCGCGCCTGGCCATGTTTTCGAGGAAGGACTGCGCCTGCGCGGCGGGCGCGACCGCCATGGCGAGGCTGATCAGGATGACGGTGCGCTGCAATGGGACCTCCTGCGGACTGAGCAGTCTTGAGGATGGCCCCGAATGCGTGGCGGCGCGCGGCTTGCTCGACGGGCGGCGACCGTCGTCGCCGGAGCGACGAAACGGCGTCCCCGGGAGACGAACGGAGCGCTAGAGGTCGAAGGTCGCGCCCCCAGCTATCGCAGTGCGGCCAAGGCTTCGCGCGCCAGGGCCTGCGCGCGCTCCAGCGCCTGATCCGCCGGGACTTCCACGTCGGGCTTGACCCCGACGCCTTCCCAATTGGTTCCGGTCTTGGGATGCTCGGGCCGGCCGTAGGAGACGCTGAGCATGAAGCCCGGAGCGATAGGCACGAAGCGGTTGTTGTTGGCGCCTCCGGCCGTTGTCTGGCCGATCAGGGTCCCCAACCCGAACTGCTGCACGCTGTAGGCGAACTCCTCGCCGGCGGACGCCGCGCGGTTGTCGACTAGAACATAGAGCGGCTTTCCGATCATCCGCCCCGCCGGCAGGTGGGTGAGGGTCCGCGAGTCGTAGGGCTTCTGCCCCGCCTCAAGGAAGGTGATCAGCAGCTCGTCCGGCTTCATGAAGTGACTGAGCGCATAGCGAACCGCGTCGTGACTGCCTCCGCCGTTGCCGCGCAGGTCGATGATCACCGCGTCGCCGCCCTTCAGGAACTGCATCGCGGCGTCGTAGGCGCCGGCTTCATCGTTCGCCCAACCGAACAGCGAGATCTTGAGGTAGCGGACGTTGCCGGGCAGCACCTTTTGTTCGGTGAGGCCGTAGTTCATCTTCCGGAAGCGGGCCTCCCAGACCGCGTCCAGGTCCGGGCCGTCGTCCGCGGCCGCCTCGCGACCGGCCGCGGCGAACTGTTCGGGATCCCAGCGGAGATACAGATGGCCGTCCCCGGAGGCGCGGTTCAGGTCCTGGCTGACCCGCTCGGCGAACGTCAACGGGGCCGAGGTGTCGTAGCGCCCGGCGGCCTGCGCGGCGCGCAGTGCGTCTCGCATCGCCGGCACGCGGTCCGGAAAGACATACTGCGCCTCGAGCGCCTGCAGGACCGCGTCGATGGCCGCGTTCCTCTCGGCCACGGTCAGGTCGCGGCTCTGGGTCTCCACGACCGGCGGAAACATCTGGGCCTGGGCGATCTGGGGCGCGGCGGCGCCGGCCAGGGCCAGAAAGGCGGTCAGAGTCGGTAGCAGCTTCATGACGGGGGGTCTTTCGAAAGCGGGAGCGTGGCTCGAGCAGCGATCCTGGTCTTGTCGGGTTTGGGGCGCGCGCCGATTTCGACGAACCCTTCTCATGATCGTCCCTGACGACGAAAGGCGTCCAGGGAACGACGAGTTCGCCGCCCTCGGATCGCTCCGGGCGTGCGCCTGAGGCGCCCGACAGGCTCGAGCGCTGGGCTGTCAGGCGGCAGGTTTCTGCACGCCCGTCGTGCAAGCGTTCGCGCCCGGAGAGCCGTCGCCCAAGATCAGGAGGCGATGGCCGGGAAAATCGGCGACGAAGCGAAGGTCGCGCAGCCGGTCGAACCCCAGGATCATCGCCGGCTTGTCGGTCAACCCGAGCGCCGCGAACACCGGAAGGTCGGAGACCGTCAGGCCTTTGGCCTCGCGCGGCAGGTCGCCGATCAGGAAGCTGTCGAAATCCAGCATCTCCGACTGGGTCGAGGTCCTGGACGCGCCGCGCACGGGGACGCCCGCGACGAGGCGTGGGTCGTTGTCCGCGACGCCGGCCGCGCGCATGGCGGCGCGATTGACGATGGTTCGGCGGGCGCCGGTGTCCAGGACGGCCGTGACGGGCGCCCCGTTCAGCGTCACCTCCAGGGTGTAGAGGGGGCCGATCGGGCTCATGGCGACGGTCCGCCAGGCTTGATCAGGGGCCCAGGCGGCGGTCAGCATCTGCAGGCGGTTGTTGCAGGAATCGAACTCCACGCGCCCGGATCGGAGCACATCGACCCCGAGGATGCCGTCCATGGCCTCCAGATTCTTGATGGTGTCCAGACCGACGGCGTTGAGCGCCGTGGCCGAAACCGTGTCCGATTTCAGCGAGCGCAGCTGATAGACGCCCACCTCGACGCCCCCGGAGGCGCCCTGAACCGTGACGGTCTGGTTCGGTTCGTGGAGGCCCAGGCGCTCGCGCATGCGGGGGAACAGCGCCGTGGTCGAAGCGGCCGTATCCACGACCATGGCGTATCTGTCGCCGTCGTTCGCCGTCATGTGAATGACCGGGTGTCCGGTCTCGGTGATGATCAGCGGTTCGGCCAGCGCCGGTCCGGCCGCCGCCAGCGCGACGGCGAAGGGCAGGGCCACGCAGGCGAGGGTGTGTTTGAGATCGCTCATTCGGGCTCTCCGGCTAATTCTGGCGTGATCGGGAGCGGCGTCGGGAATGACGAAGCGCGCAGGATCGTTGAATGGTCTTGGTCCAAGGATGCGGCGCTCCGAGATCGACCGCACCCGTCCTGCGACCTGGAGGCCTGTCGCTCGCCAGAGCGACGAACCGGCGGACTGGCGCGACGAAGCCCCTGGCTGAGCAGGTGGCCGGAACAGCGCATCACCACGTCGAGCGCCGTCGCTTCGCATGTCTTGGCGGGTTCGGCGCGTAATCCCGCCCCTTCGTCGCTCGGTCGCTGGCGATCCGTTCTCGTCGACGGCGACGCGACGGCGGCGCGAGCTTGGCGGCATCCTGGCGTCCTGAAGCCGGCATGCGGCCGGCGGGACCTTGATCATGATCCTTCGCAACGCCTGTCTTGTCTCCGTCGCCTTGGCACTCGCGGCGGCGTTGCCGGCCCTTGCCCAGGTCGCGTCCGGCGAGGCGAACGCGGCGGCGCCAGCCGCCGACGGCTTCGAGGCTCTCGGCGCCTGGTCGGTGCGGATCGATCGGGTCGAGAACCCCCGCGAGGACCGCCTCGTTCACGTCTATCTGACGTTGCGCAACGACAGCACTCGGCGCCTGTTGCAGACCGAAGGCATCAATCTCCTGCACGAAGACAGCACTGGCATAACCACCCAGAGCAGCCAGAGTCTGAAGGCGCAGCCCGGCTATCCCGAACTGTTCGGTTCCCCGCCGCCCGTGACCCTGCCGGGCCAGGAACTTCAGACCAAGTTCGTCTTCGATCGCAATCGCGGCTCTCAAACCGTTCGCATCGACGTGGAGGAAGGCCCCGACCACAGCGCGGCCTTCGAGTTCTGACGGACGCCGCCCATCAACAGAGGCCGGCGATCGCCGGGAGGAGACATTCGATGAAACGGACCGCATTCGCCGTCGTCCTGGCGCTGACCGCGACCTCGTCGGCGCAAGCCCAATCCATCTTCGAGCAGATGGCGCGCCGCGCCGTCGAAGGCGCGGCGGCCAGGGCCGGCGCGGCCCTGGAACGCAGCGTCACCGGCACGATGGAGCGCGGTCGCCAGGGCGACGGCGCGGCTGCGAGTGAAACAGGGGAGGGCGCCGCACGCGAAAGCGAAGGGCCCGAGGTCATGCGCCCGCGCGCGCGCTCGTCGACCGCGCCCGCGGCGCGAACGCCCGCCGCGCAACCGGCGGCCGCCGCCGCCGCGGGGGCTGCGCCCTGGCCCGTCAACGCCGGCGCCGGGGTCAGTCGACCGGGCAAGCTGGAGTTCAGCGCCGCGGACGAGGCCCGCAAGGCGGCGTTCGACGACTTTGGCCGGGTCAAGTGCACGGCCTGCGAAGGGGGACGCAGCTACGACTCCTGGGCGCAGCAACGCTTCAACCTGCGGGGGCACGGCGCCTGGGACCGCAAGCTGGGCGAACTGGGGCGGGACGAGACCATTACGTGGCAGGGGGTGGAGGCGCACGGCCGCATCACCGTCGTCGGGGAAACGCCCGTGGGCGGCTTCCGCTGCAAGCAGCTGAAATGGGAGCTGTTCAAGGGGACCGAGACAGCCCAGCGCGACGGCCTCGTCTGCTTCGGACTGTCGAGCGACTACTCCGCCAGCGAGTCCTGGGTCGAGGTGTTCTGAGCCTCCGACGACCGCTGGATCGCGCTTGCGGTCCGACCCATGATCACTTCCGATGCCCGCGGCGCGCCGCCAGAGAAATGTCATCGCCATGACCCGTCTAGCCTCGCTCGCGACCGTCGTTGTCGCCCTTGCCGCCGCCCTGGCGTTTCATGATGACGACGTGGCCATGGCCGTGCCCCTGGCGACCGTGGCGTCGGACAGCCTCCAGAAGGCGGTTGATGGTGCAGCGCGACCCACGGCGATCTTCGTGACCGGCCGGGGCGTATCGACGGCCTATGGCGCGGCGTCGGGCGAGGCCGATGTCGGGACCGCCTTGACGGTGGACACGCCTCTCAGACTGGCCAGCAACACCAAGACCTTCGTCGCGGCGACCGCGCTGCGCCTTTGGGAGAACGGGCGATTGGACCTGGACGCGCCGATCGACGGATTGCTGTCGGCGCCGCTGACCCGCCTGCTCGAGGCCGACGGCTACGACACGCGCCGCATCACCGTGCGTCAGCTCCTGAGCCACAGCGCCGGCCTTTACGATCATGCCGGCGATCCGCGCTTCATCCAGACGAGCGTGGCTCAGCCCGATCGCCGCTGGACTCGCGAGGATCTGGTGCGCCTGGCCACCGATTATGGCGATCCCCGGAGCGCGCCCGGGACGGAGTTCCGGTATTCGGACACCGGCTACATTCTTTTGGGCGACATCATCGAGCGCGTGACGGGGCGCGACATCGCCGCAGCAGTTCGAGCCGAGCTGGGTTTCGACCGTCTCGGGCTGAAGTCGACCTGGTGGGAGGTCATGGAGGTCCCGCCGTCCGGCGCGGCGCAACGCGCCCGGCAATGGCTTGGCGACGTGGACGCCACCGATATTCACGCTTCCATGGATCTGTACGGCGGCGGCGGCCTGGTCATGTCCGTGCGCGACCTCGCGACCTTCGCCGCGGCCCTGTTCGAAGGCCGGGTGTTCGACCGGCCCGACACGCTGAAGGAAATGTTCTGGAAGGGCCCGCACCAGGGCGCCGACCAGTACCGGATGGGCGTCTTCGTCAAACGCGTGGGGGACCAGGAATTCTACTGGCACAGCGGATTCTGGGGGACGCTGGTCTATTACGCGCCGTCATCCGGCGTCGCCGTCGCCGGGGCCACGACCCAGCAGGGCGAGTTCGGCCGAATGAAAGCCTTGGTCGAACATACGGCGGGCGCCGCACCCACGCCGTGACGGGCGGGCAGCCTCGCGGCCTTTGTCCCCGCTCGTCCGCTCGCCGCCGGCGGCCTACCGGACCTGCAAGGCGGCGATCACCTGATCCACGTAGGTCGATCCCACCGGCACCTCCACATCATTGACGAGGGTCACGCCCGAGAGCGCCCGTCCGTGGCCATGAACCGCGACCACGCGGTCGAGGCGAATGAAGGCGGAGCGGTGAACCCGGATCAGGCCGGCTCCGGCCAGTTCGGTCTCCAGGGCGGCCATGGTCGAGCGGTGAAGGTAGCTGCGCGTCGAGGTGTGCAGTAGGACATAGTCCTTGGCGGCCTCGATCCAGTCGATGGCCGCCAGCGGCACCCGAACCGCGCCGGAATGGCTCTGGACCCAGAGGGCCCGCCCGTCCAGGGAAGCGACGGTCCGCTCTCGCGCCGCCCGTCGCCGCTGGGCGCGCTCCATCGCCTGGCGGAGCCGCTCGAAGCGCACGGGCTTCAGCAGGTAGTCGACGGCCTCCACCTCAAAGGCGTCGGCGGCGAACATTTCAAAGGCGGTGACGAAGACGATCTCGGGCCGTTCGGGACCGCTCGCCAACTGAGACGCGACGGCGAGGCCGCTGATGTCGGGCATCTGGATATCGAGCAGAACCAGATCCGGACGGAGGGTTTCGATGCCCCGGAGCGCCGACGTCCCGTCCGTCGCCGAGCCAACGACCTCGATGTCGCTGATCTGGCCGAGAAGGACTTCCAGGCGTTCGATGGCCGCAGGTTCGTCATCGACGATCAGGATCTGCATCATGCCTCCTCCGGGCGATCAGCGAGCTTCAAAGGCAGATGCAGACTGGTGCGAAAGCCTGGGTCAAGGCGTGCGGTGGTCAGGCCGCCACGTGCGCCATACAGGACGTCCAGCCGGTCGCGGACGGCGGCGAGGCCGATGCCGCCGCCTTCCGGAACGGGGCTGATTTTCAAGGGCTTGGCGTCGTCGTCCACGTGGATCATGAGCGCATCGTCGGCCACCTTGGCGGACACCTTCAAGGAGACCCTGGACTTGCTGCGCGACACGCCGTGCTTGATCGTGTTCTCGATCAGCGGCTGAAGAATGAAGCTCGGGACAAGGGCGCCCCGCAGCCGGTCAGGGCAGTTCACGACGACGGACAGCCGGTCGCGAAAGCGTTCGGATTCGATTTCGAGATAGGCTTCGACCGTGCCCAATTCCTCCTCCAGCCGGACTTCGGCGGCGGGGTCGGCCGACAGGGTCGCTCTCAGGAAGTCCGCCAGGCGCGCGAGCATGGCTTCGGCCTCGTCGTTTCGACGCGTCACGACTGCGGCGCTCACGGCGTTCAGCGTGTTGAACAGGAAGTGCGGATTCAGCTGGTAGCGCAGGGCGGCGAGACGCGCGGCGCTCGCCGCCGACTGCGCCTGGGCGGCCTGGAGTTCGGCATGGGCCAGATCGGCCTCCCGTTCCGCGACGCGGCGATTGGAGTTCAGAAGCAGGATCACGCTGGCGAACAGCGTGAACATCCACGCGAGGAAGATGGTGTTGCTGAGCCCGCGCAGCATCAAGGCTTCGGTCCCCACCTTGGGCGTGACGCCCATCAGGCCCAGCAGGATCACCGCCACGCCGTCCACCAGCCCCAAGGTCAGGGCGGCGGCGACCACCGCGACCCCAACTCCCATTATGCGCGTCCGCGCATTCGCTCGCCTCAACAGATGCAGAACCTGGAAGACGACGAGGCAAAGCAGCCAACCGCCGACGACGATGACCGCCGCCTGGGTGAGCCCCCCGATGGTCACGTTCCCCGCGGCCATGGCGGGCGCAAGAATGAGCGGCGCATCGACCGCCCAGATCACTGCGGCGACGAGCATGGCCTGACCGCGAGGATCGGACGTGAGTTTCATGTCGGAACTGTAGGTCACCTTTTTCGTCACGCCTATTGGCCTGGTCGTTGCTTCAGGGCTCTTGGTCGCGCAAGCTTGGCGCGGCCTGCGGATCAGAATTCGAAAACGGCCGAATATTCGCCTTCCTCGACGGTGATGCTCGCGGTCCGTCCGTTCCGGTCGAAGACGAACTTGGTCCTGATCTCGCGACCGGGCAGCACGATCGGCGGCGGCGACCCGAACAGTTCCGGTCGTCCCGGCAGGGCCTTGAGGCCTTGTCCGCTTTCGGTCACGAGGCCGCTTCCGTCCTCATGCAAGACGTTGACGCGCTCGGTCTGCATCAGTCGCCGCGTGCTGTCGTTCCGCAGCGTCAGATAGACATGGGTCAGCCGGTCATCTCGGGGATTTTCCACCCGGTCGACCCGAACCGACCAGGCGCCGAGCGGCTGGAAATCGTCGCCGGCAGGAGTCTGCTCTGGCTGCGACGGCTCGGGGCGAGGCGGAACCGGCGTGGGGACGGGCTCTGGCATGGGCTCCGGCGTTGGCGTCGGCTCGGGTTCCGGCTCAGGTTCCGGCTGAGGTTGCGGCTCGGCGGCGGGGCGTTCGGCTTCGCCGAGCTGGGGCATGAACAGCTTGCGCC
>RCUK01001769.1_pt1 | contig 12890 bp, 8 predicted proteins | sample 2166381 | NCBI WGS metagenome assembly RCUK01 (sample SAMN09932809, study PRJNA488358) | compost metagenome | isolation source: compost soil in an enriched community | place: Germany: Experimental Botanical Garden
GGCATCCAGCCCCACTTCCAGCTGACCGGCATGCACGCCCTCGAGACCCTGGAGCGGCTGGTGCGCCGGGGTGTCTACATGGGCCCGCTCAACCTCACCTGGATCGGCATCGGCGGCGGCTTTGACGGCCCCAACCCGTTCAACTTCATGAACTTCGTCCACCGTGCGCCGGACGGGGCCTGCGTCACCGCCGAGTCGCTGCTGAAAAACGTGCTGCCCTTCAACATGATGGCCATGGCCATGGGGCTGCACCCCCGCTGCGGCATAGAGGACACCATCATAGGCCAGCACGGCCAGCGCATGAGCTCGGTGGAGCAGATCCGCCAGTGCGTGCGGGTCGCCCACGAGCTGGGTCGCGAGGTAGCCAACGGCAAGGAGGCGCGCGCCATCTACCGCATCGGCGTGCAGTACGACAGCGTGGAGGAGACGCTGCTGGCCAACGGCATGGCGCCGAACCGGACCCCGGGCCAGAAAGGGGTGCCACAACGGTCCTGAGCCAGATGGGTCGCCGCAAAAATAGCGGGGCGGCGACCCCCCAACACTGTTTGCCAAACGGCCTTGCGCCTTGCACTATGCAGCACGCAGGGTAACTGAGTGATGAATCAATATTGTCTGGCCGGGGGCCTCTGCCGCCGGTCCGTTGACCGAAAAACCCAACCCAATTTGCAGTAGCGCGAGGGATTGTATGGCTACGTATCATATCGATGACGACCCAGAGGCCGGCAAGGTTGCAGTGCCCCGTCGTTATGCCTGGATAGTGTTTGCGCTGACCTTCGGTCTGCTCATCTCCGATTACATGTCGCGTCAGGTGCTCAATGCCGTCTTCCCCATGCTCAAGGGGGAGTGGGCGCTCTCGGACACCCAGCTGGGCCTGCTCAGCGGCATAGTGGCGCTCATGGTCGGGCTCTTGACCTTTCCGCTCTCCCTGCTCGCCGATCGTTTCGGCCGGGTCAAGAGCCTGGCCATGATGGCCGCGCTCTGGAGCCTGGCGACCCTGGGCTGCGCCCTGGCCCAGGACTATGAGCAGATGTTCATCGCCCGCTTCCTGGTGGGAGTGGGGGAGGCGGCCTACGGCAGCGTCGGCATCGCCGTGGTGGTCTCAGTGTTCCCGCGGGAGATGCGGGCCACCCTCTCCGGCGCCTTCATCTCCGGCGGCATGTTCGGCTCTGTGCTTGGCATGGCCACCGGGGGCGTGCTGGCGCACTTCCTCGGCTGGCGCTGGGCCTTCGCCGGCATGGCCCTGTTCGGCCTGGTGCTGGCGGCCATCTATCCCCTCATCGTCAAGGAGGCGCGGATCTCCCAGACCAGCCGGGCGGCACGAGGGAGCACGGAGGCGGGCCGCAATCCCCTGCGCAGCCTCTATTCCAGCCGCTCGGTGATCTCGGCCTATGTGGGCAGCGGCCTGCAACTGTTCGTCGGCGGCACCGTCATCGTCTGGATGCCGAGCTATTTCAACCGCTACTACGGGCTGGACACGGACAAGGCGGGGCTCATGGCCGCCATCATAGTGCTGTGCAGCGGCGCCGGCATGATCCTCTGCGGCATGCTGAGCGATCGGCTGTGCCGCAACCGGCCGGATCGCAAGATAAGCCTCGCCATCGCCTATTGCCTCGGGAGCTGTCTGCTGCTCTCCCTGGCGTTTGCCCTGCCGGCCGGGCTGCCCCAGCTGCTGCTGATAGGTCTGGGGATGTTCATCGCCACCGGCACCTCGGGTCCCGCCGGTGCCATGGTGGCCAACCTCACCCACGCCAGCGTGCACGGCACGGCCTTTGCGACCCTTACCCTTGCCAACAACCTGCTCGGGCTGGCCCCAGGCCCCTTCATCACCGGCAAGGTGTCCGACCACATAGGCCTGGACAACGCCTTCCAGCTGGTGCCCCTCATCAGCGTCGCGGCGGCCGCCGTCTTCTTCTACGGCAAGCGCCACTACCACAAGGACGTGGCCCGGCTCGACGGTGACGCCGGCCGCCAGAGCATCACAGGTCCCCAGGGCTCGGAGGTGAGGGCATGAGGCTCAGCATCGAGGTCTATGTCGATTTCATCTGCCCCTGGTGCCTCATCGGCAAACGCCAGCTGGCGCAGGCCCTGACCCAACTGCGGGCAGAGCGGCCCGAGGTGCAGGTCGATGTACGCTGGCGCGGGGTGCAGCTGCTGCCCGCGCTGCCGGTGCAGGGGGAGGATTTTCACGACTTCTACCTGCGGCGCCTTGGCAGCGAACAGGCCATGGGCCTGCGTCAGGCCCAGGTGCGGCAGGCGGCGGCCAGCGTCGGCGTAGAGCTGGACTTTGGCCATATCCCCCGCATGCCGAACACGGCGGATGCCCACCGCCTGTGGCAACGGGCCTGCCAGCTGGGATCGCCGGCGCAGCTGGACGAGTTGCTGGAGTGGCTGTTCGCCTGCCACTTCCTGCACGGCGGGGATCTGGGGGATGGCGCTACCTTGCTGAGGCTGGCCGAGGCGGCGGGCTTTGGGTCCGCCGATCTGGTGAGCAGCCTGCAGGGGGACGGGACTCCCTTCCACTGCGATCTGCCCGGGGCGGCCCAGCAGGGGGTGCCCAGCTTCGTGATGGGGAAGGGCTTGACTCTCAGCGGGGCCCAGCCGGTGGCGAAGCTGCTGGCCAGCCTGCGCCAGGCGCTGGATGCGGCTGCCGGGGCGACGGCTGCGCGTATCTTGGTGCCAGCCGAGCGAGTGCCTGAACCGGGCAAACGTATCCTCATCGAGGCCCAGGGCAAGAGCCTGGTGCTGTTCAACGTCGATGGCCGCTTCCACGCCATCGACGACAGCTGCCCCCACCAGGGAGCTTCATTGTGCGGCGGCCGGCTGGAGGGGGAGGTGATCCAGTGCCTGGCCCACGGCCTGCGCTTCAACCTGACGACGGGGCTGCTGCTGAACTCGACCCAGCTCAGGGTCGGCCGCTACCCGGTCGAGCGGGAGGGCGAGGGGCTCGCCATCCTCATCCCATCCCGGGAGGTCAGCCCATGCTCACCCTGACCATGACGGATCGCTATCAGCGAGTGCGAACCCTGGCCCCCGGCATGGCGGTCAGCATCACGGTGGCGGCGGCCGCCACCTTCCTCTCCGAACACTACGGCGCCCCCGTGCTGCTGTTTGCCCTGCTGCTCGGCATGGGGCTGAACTTCCTCAGCGCCGAGGGGACCTGCAAGGCGGGCATCGAATTCACCGCGCGCAGCGTGTTGCGGATCGGGGTCGCCCTGCTCGGCATGCGCATCACCCTGGGCCAGATCGCCGAGCTGGGCTGGATGCCGGTGCTGCTGGTGGTCACCCTGGTGGTGGTCACCATCAGTCTCTCGGTGGTGGCGGCCAGGCTGATGGGATTCCAGCGGCTGTTCGGCATGCTGACCGGGGGGGCGACCGCCATCTGCGGCGCCTCCGCCGCCCTGGCCCTGGCCGCCTCCTTGCCCAATCACCCCCAGAAGGAGCGCGCCACCCTGTTCACCGTGATCGGGGTCTCGGTGCTCTCGACCCTGGCGATGATCCTCTACCCCATGATCGCCCGCTTCTTCGAGCTGACGCCGGTGGAGGCGGGGGTCTTCCTCGGCGCCACCATTCACGACGTCGCCCAGGTGGTGGGTGCCGGCTACAGCATGTCCACCGAGACCGGTGACGTGGCGACCGTGGTCAAGCTGATGCGGGTCGCCATGCTGCTGCCGGTGATCCTGGTGGCCGCCATGATCACCCGCAGGCAGGGGGCGGATCCCGCCTCTGGCAAGCGTCCGCCCCTGCTGCCCCTGTTTGCCGTCGGCTTCCTGGTGCTGGCCTGCATCAACAGCACAGGCTGGGTGCCCGTCCCGTTGCAGGAGGGGGTCAACGGCCTGTCACGCTGGTGCCTGGTGATCGCCATCGCCGCCATCGGCATGAAGACCCAGCTCAAGGAGCTGGCGGCGGTCGGCATCAAGCCCATCCTGCTGATGGTGGGGGAGACCGCCTTCCTGGTCGCCCTGGTGCTGACCCTGATGCATTGGGGCATCAAGCCTTAGGAAGGCCATGGATGCCGAATCAAAAAAACAGCCATAAAACGAACGCGCCCCTGTGGCCAACGGACTAGCCAGAGAGCAGAGAGGTAGTTATGAACAAGGTTTATCCCAGCGCCCAGGCCGCCCTGAGCGGCCTGGTGCAGGACGACATCACCATAGCCTCGGGGGGCTTCGGCCTGTGCGGCATCCCCGAGCGGCTCATCGAGGCGCTGAAGGGAAGCGGCAAGGGCGGCTTCACCATCATCAGCAACAACTGCGGGGTGGATGACTTCGGCCTGGGGCCGCTGCTCCACAGCCGCCAGATAAAGAAGATGATCTCCTCCTACGTGGGGGGCAACAAGGAGTTCGAGCGCCAGTACCTCGCGGGGGAACTTGAGCTTGAGTTCACCCCCCAGGGGACGCTCGCCGAGAAGCTCAGAGCCGGCGGCGCCGGCATCCCCGCCTTCTTCACCCGCACCGGTTACGGGACGCTTATCGCCGAGGGCAAGGAGACCCGCCAGTTCGACGGCGAGTGGTATGTGATGGAGCTCGCCCTGACCGCCGACATCGCGCTGATCAAGGGTGCCAAGGCCGACAAGGCGGGCAACCTGATGTTCAACAAGACGGCGCGCAACTTCAACCCGCTCTGTGCCAAGGCGGGGCGGGTCTGCGTCGCCGAGGTGGAGGAGATAGTCGAGGTGGGGGAGCTGGCTCCCGACGACATTCACCTGCCCGGCATCTATGTGCAGCGGCTGGTCCTGAACCCCAACCCCGAGAAACGCATCGAAGTGCGCACCGTCATGGAGAAAAACTGACATGCTCTGGACCCGTGAAGAGTTGGCGCAGTACATCCCCCTGGAGCTTCTATTGGCTTTCTTTTTCCAACCGTGCGCAGCGAGGAACTAAATCATGGCCTGGACCCGTGAAGAGATGGCGCAGCGCGCCGCACAGGAGCTGCAAGACGGCTTCTACGTCAACCTGGGGATCGGCCTGCCGACCCTGGTGGCCAACTACATCCCGGACGGCATGGAGGTGTGGCTGCAGAGCGAGAACGGCCTGCTCGGCATAGGCCCCTTCCCGAGCGAGGCCGAGCTGGACCCGGATCTCATCAATGCCGGCAAGCAGACCATCACCACACTGCCCGGCAGCAGCTTCTTCGACAGCGCCGAGAGTTTTGCCATGATCCGCGGCGGCCACATCAACCTGGCCCTGCTCGGGGCCATGCAGGTCTCCGAGCGCGGGGATCTCGCGAACTGGATGATCCCGGGCAAGATGGTCAAGGGCATGGGGGGGGCCATGGATCTGGTGGCCGGGGTCAAGCGGGTGGTGGTGCTGATGGAGCACTGCGCCAAGGGGGGCGAGCACAAGATACTGGAGTGGTGCTCCCTGCCGCTGACCGGGGTCGGCGTGGTGGATCGCATCATCAGCGATCTCGCCGTGCTGGACGTGACCCCCGGGGGCCTTCGCCTGGTGGAGCTGGCCCCCGGCATCGAGTTCGAGGCGCTGCAAGCCGCCACCGGCTGCGCCATAGCGCGCTGACGCTTAGCCATCCACGGGGAGGGCGCTCGCGCACTCCCCGCTATTTTTTCTCGCCATCTACGTCTCTTGCCCCTTGGCTATCCTGCACAAACCCGTCGCCTCCCGCTTGTCTCCATCTCCTGTTCCCTTCGCGGCTTTTCTGTCGCCCGGATCACTGTTCTCAGCTGAACAAGGGCTGTATGGGGCCGGTCGTCGACGAGCGAATCCCGCGCCAGCCGCGGGATGCAGCCGCTGTCACCAAATGAAAAGTGACTGACGTTCAATGGCAAGCGCGCCCCTGGAGCTAGGCCTTACAGTCGGCACTAAGAACACAGAGCGCACTCGGACAAGCGAAACACGGGGGAGGCAACCGGCCAATGGCCAGCTTGCCAAATCCGGCGAAACGCCCCGGTCAGCGCCATAAAAAAGCCAACGGAAACGGCAACAAAAATAACAAAACGACGACAACACTCGGAGAGACTGTAATGGATTACAAGCACACGAGTCATGGTTGCGGTGCCCTGCGCCTCAGCCTGCTGGCGACGGCCATAGCGGCCGTCCTCATGCCCAGCGTTCAGGCGGTCGAAGTCGACACCCAGAGTGAAGACTGGTCCGTTCGCTTCGACAACACCGGCAAGTTCAACTACGGCATGCGCACCGAGAGTGCCGATGCGCGGATGCTTGCCACCCCGAACAACAACGACGGGGACTACAACTTCAAGGATGCCGGCGATACCGTCACCACCCGCTTCGATCTGCTGACCGAGCTGGATGTGGTGAACAAGGGCAACACCGGCTTTCGCATCAGCGCCGCCAGCTGGTATGACTATGCCTACCGCGACGTCGGCGCTGACGAGAACCCCTTCATCAACGGCAACAGCGCCAGCTCCGGCATCGTCGGGCTGCCCCCGGTGGCGGGCAACCGTCATCTGAGCGACTATGCGGATCGCTACTACCATGGCCCCTCCGGCGAGCTGCTCGATGCCTTCGTGTTCCACAACATGGAAGTGGGCGACGAATCTCTGCTCGGGGTCAAGATAGGCCAGCACAACATCTTCTGGGGGGAAACCCTGCTGAGCCCGGTGCACGCCCTCAGCTATGGCCAGTCCGGCCTGGATCTCGCCAAACTTGCGGCATCCCCGGGGACGGAAGCGAAAGAGCTGTTCGTGCCCCGCAACCAGATCTCCGCCTCCTTCACCCTGAACCCGGAGTGGACCTTCGCCGCCCAGTACTTCCTGGACTGGAACGCCGCCCGCCTGCCGGAAGCCGGCACCTATTACGGCAGCTCCGATCTGGTGGGCTTCGGTGCCCAGTCCTTCCTGCTGGGTCACACCGGCGGGCCGGGGCTGGCCGGACCGAGCGGCACCCTCAGCAACATTCGCCGGGGGGATGACCTGGAGCCGGGCAAGCACGGCGACTGGGGCATCATGGCCAAGTGGTCCCCCGAGGCGCTGGATGCGACCCTGGGGGCCTTCTACCGCCGTACCGCCGACATCCTGCCCCAGGCGGTGCTCGATGCCCGTGGCATGACCATTCGCGGGGCGGCGCCCCTGCCGGCCGGGGCCGTGCCCAACCTGCGCCAGTCCATCGCCAACACCAGCTACGCCCTGGCCTATGGCGACGACATCGACATCTTTGGCCTCAGCCTCTCCAAGGATGTGGCCGGGGTGAGCGTCGGCAGCGACCTCAACTATCGCCAGCACATGCCCCTCTCCAGCATCCCGGCCCTGCTCAGTGCCACGGGCCCCGGGGGACTGGCCAACGGCTTCGGGATCCCGGCGCCCGTGCTAGGTCCCCGTCATCCGGACACCGGGGTGATCACCGATGACTCCGATGGCTACAGCGCCACCGGCGATACCCTGCACTGGACCCTCAACGGTCTGATGACCTTCGCGGACACGGCGCTGTTCGACGGCGCCGCCCTGCTCGGGGAGCTCTACTACAGCAACCTGCTGAGCCTGGATGACCACAACAAGGCGCTCTACAAGGGAGAAGATAGCTATCAGGGCATCGACAAGCCCACCCGGGACAACTGGGGGCTGGCGGTCAACTTCACCCCGACCTGGTATCAGGTCCTGCCGGGGGTCGACATGAACATGCCGCTCTCGGTGAACTGGGGGCTGGCGGGCATCTCCCCGGTCCAGGCGGGCGGGGCGAAAGACACCGGCAGCTATGCGGTGGGGCTCGGTGCCACCCTCTACAACCAGTACTTCGTCGATCTGAAATACGTGGACTCCTTTGGCAAGTCTGCCGAGTGCAATGACGGTGCCGAGGATGGCGCCACCCCCAATGCCCTCGATGGGGCCCAGCGCAACACCTGTTATGCCGGTGGTTACGCCTCCTTCTCCGGTGGCGGTGCCACCACGGAAGACAGAGGCGCCATCTACCTGACCCTGAAGACCACTTACTGAGTCACCTCAAGCGACCGAGTCGGAGAACGAGATATGACATTCAACAAGACCATGCTGGCCGCCTCTCTCACCCTGGCCCTCGCGGGCCAGGCACTGGCCGCCGTCTCCAGCAGCGAAGCCGCACAGCTGGGCACCAGTCTGACCCAGGTGGGCGCCGAAGCGGCCGCCAATGCCGATGGCAGCATCCCCGCCTACAGCGGGGGCCTGACCACGCCCCCCGCCAGCTTCAAGGCCGGTGACAGCATGCGCCCGGATCCCTATGCGGGTGAGCAGCCGCTTTTGGTCATCACCGGCAAGAATGCGGCCCAATACCAGGGGGCGCTGACCGCCACCACGGCGGAGCTGCTCAAGCGCTTCCCGGACTTCAGGGTGGACCTCTACCCGACCCACCGCAGCGTGGCGCTGCCACAGGCGGTGCTGGACAACACCAGGAAGAACGCGCTCAGCGCCACCACCCTGGCGGGGGGCATGGCGGTGGACAAGGTGCTGCCGGGCATTCCCTTCCCCATCCCCAAGAGCGGGGCGGAGGCGATGTGGAACTTCCTGCTGCGCTACCAGGGGGTGAACATCGCCACCAAGTACGACTCCTGGAACGTGGACGCCGCCGGCACGGCGGCCCTCTCCACCACGGGGCAGGCCTTCATCAACTACGCCATCTACGAGGACATGAATAAGCCCATCTCGGCCAAGGACACCTACTACCAGATGAAGCTCCATTACACGGGCCCGGCCCGTCGCGCCGGCGAGGCCATCATGCTGCGCGATGCTGCCAACCCCCTGGAGCAGCCGCGCAAGGCCTGGCAGTACCTGCCGGGCCAGCGCCGGGTCAAGCTGGCGCCGAACCTGGCCTACGATACCCCGAACCCGGGCACCTCAGGGGCGGGCACCTATGACGATGTCTTCGTCTTCAACGGGGCGCTGGACAGATTCGACTGGAAGCTGGTGGGCAAGCAGGAAATGATAGTCCCCTACAACACCTATCGGCTGACCTATCAGCCCGATGCCAGGGCGCTGACCACCCCCAACTTCCTGTCACCGGATCACGTGCGCTGGGAGAAGCACAGGGTCTGGGTGGTGGAGGGCAACCTCAAGGCCGGTGAGCGCCACATCTACGCCAAGCGCCGCTTCTACCTGGACGAAGACAGCTGGGTGGCGCTGGCCTCCGATCAGTACGACGCCCGTGGTCAGCTCTATCGCGGCTCCTTCGCCTTCCTGAGCCAGAGCTACGACAAGCAGACTCCGGACGCCACCCCCTTCATGATCTATGACCTGGTGGCGGGCACCTACAACATCAACGGTGTGGTAGGCCCCTACGGCGGCATCAAGTACGGCGCCTCCCTGTCCAAGGCGAAGTGGTCGCCGGAGTCCCTGGCTGGCGCCGGGATCCGCTAGCCGTAACAGGAGTCCGGTTCGTCATTGATGAACCGGGCTCCTCGATGTTGGTGTCGGGGGCCTTTTGGTATCCCGCCGCCCTCTGAGACAAGGACGTAGTATGGGTTCATTCAAGACGTTGGCGCCATTGATCTGCTGCGCCCTGCTGATGCAAAGCGCAGGGGTGACAGCCGGGCAGGCGACCGATTATGTGGACGTGCTGGACCTGCCGGCCAAGGCGAGCGCCCTGGCCCAGCGCAGCCCCCTGCTGGATCTGGCCCGTGCCGGGTCGCGGCTGGTGGCGGTGGGGCAACGGGGTCACATCCTCTACTCGGACGACGAGGGAGGGCGCTGGCAGCAGGCCAGGGTGCCGGTGAGCTCGGATCTGAACGCCGTCACCTTCCCCACCCCCGAGCAGGGTTGGGCCGTGGGGGGGGATGGGGTGGTGCTGCACAGTCAGGATGGCGGTGCCAGCTGGCAAAAACAGCTGGATGGCCGCCAGATAGGGGAGCTGGTCCTGCGCCATTACTCGGCCCTGGCCCGTGCCGAACCAGGTAGCGAGCTCTGGCCGCAATGGGTGGAAGAGGGCCAGCGGCTGGTGGAGGAGGGGGCCGACAAACCCCTGCTCGACGTCTGGTTTGAGGACGACAAGGTGGGCTACGTGGTCGGGGTCTTCAACCTGATACTGCGCACCCAGGATGGCGGCCTGCACTGGACGCCGATGCAGGATCGCACCGACAACCCGGATGGGCTCCATCTCAATGCCATAGCCCCCGCCGGTGACGCCCTCTATCTGGTGGGCGAGCAGGGCCTGCTGCGCAAATGGGAGCCGCAGACGCAGCGCTTCGTTTCACTGCCCAGCCCCTATGACGGCAGCTTCTTCGGCCTTATCGGCCGCCCGGATGAGGTGATCGTCTATGGCCTGCGGGGCCATGTCTATCGCAGCACGGATGGCGGCCAGCAGTGGGTGCGACTGGCCAGCCCGCTGCCCATCAGCATCAGCGCCGCTATGCAGGGGGCCGATGGCCAGTTCCGCCTGTTTACCCAGGCCGGCCATATGCTGCTGCAACGGGGCAACGAGCCGCTGACCCTGGCCCCCCTGGCCGAGCCATCGCCGGTGGCGGGCGCCGCCCTGACCGCCGATGGCACCCTGGCGCTGGTGGGCAGCCGCGGGGTGCGCACCCTGACGGTGGTCAAATAAGGTGTCTCAACGCAGGCCGTCACCGGATGACGGCCCAATAACGATAACGAGGATCCAGACATGGGCCATGTGAAGCAAGATTCGATGCCGGTGATCCGCGAGCTGAGCGCGTTCGACAGGCACTCCGGCAACCTGCTGGAGCGGCTGGTGTTCAACCACAGGGCGCTCTTCATGCTGGCGATGACGCTGGCGACCCTGGTGCTTGGCTACATGGGCGCGACCCGTCTGGCGCTGGCGCCCAGCTTCGAGAAGATGATCCCCCAGAGCCAGCCCTACATCAAAAACTTCCTGGAGAACCGGGACTCCCTGCGTGGCCTCGGCAACTCGGTGCGAGTGGTGGTGGAGAATACCCGGGGGGACATCTTCGACCCCGACTATCTAAGCGTCCTCAAGCGGGTCAATGACGAGCTGTTCCTGACCGAAGGGGTCGACAGGGCCTGGATGAAGTCCCTCTGGAGCCCGGCGGTGCGCTGGACCGAGGTGACCGAGGAGGGCTTCCAGGGCGGGCCCGTGATGCCGGATGCCTATCAGGGATCGGCCTCTGACATCGAGCAGCTGCGCCAGAACATCAACAGAGCCGGCATAGTCGGCAGCCTGGTGGCGAGCGATTTCAAGTCCAGCATGCTGATAGTGCCCCTGCTGGACAAGGCCTCTGTCACCGGCAAGCCCCTCAATTACCATGACTTCTCCCAGCGCATCGAGGCGCTGCGCAGCCAGATAGAGTTCGCAGGCGCCCCCCATCAGGCGGGGGAGGAGGGGACGGGCCAGTACAAGATCCGGGTGATCGGCTTTGCCAAGCTGGTCGGCGATCTCATCGACGGCCTCATCCAGGTGATCCTCTTCTTCGCCCTGGCGGTGGCGACTTCGCTCCTCATCATCTTCCTCTACACCCGCTGCGTGCGCAGCACCCTGCTGGTGGTGGGCTGCTCCCTGGTCGCCGTGATCTGGCAGCTCGGCATCATCGCCTGGCTCGGCTACGCCATCGACCCTTACTCTGTGCTGGTGCCCTTCCTCATCTTCGCCATCGGGGTCTCCCACGCGGCCCAGAAGATGAACGGCATCATGCAGGACATCGCCCGCGGCACCCACCGCCAGATAGCGGCGCGCTATACCTTCCGCCGCCTCTTCCTCGCCGGGGTCACGGCGCTGCTGGCCGATGCGGTGGGCTTCGCCGTGCTGATGCTGATCGACATCCCCGTCATCCAGGATCTCGCCATCACCGCCAGCATAGGGGTGGCGGTGCTCATCTTCACCTCGCTGCTGCTGATGCCGGTGGCCCTCTCCTATGTGGGGGTGGGCCGCAAGGCGGCCGAGCGAGCGCTCAAGATAGACACCCACGCCGCCGCCAATCAGGGCTTCGGCCGACTCTGGGCACTGCTGGATCGCTGCACCGAGCGCAAGTGGGCCACAGTGGTGGTGATCCTCGGCCTGGCGATGGGCATAGGCGGCTACCTGGTGAGCCTGCAGCTCAAGATTGGCGATCTGGACAGCGGCGCCCCCGAGCTTCGCGCGGATTCGCGCTACAACAGGGACAACGCCTACATCACCAGCCACTACGCCCTCTCCAGCGATCTCTTTGCGGTCATGATCAAGACGGCGCCCGAGGGGTGCCTCGACTACCAGACCCTGATCCTGGCCGATCGCCTGGGGTGGGAGTTGCAGCAGCATCCCGGGGTGCAGGCCACGACCTCGCTGGTCAACGCGGTGCGCCAGATCACCGCCGGCACCTATGAGGGCAACCCCAAGCTCGCCAGCATCCAGCGCAACCAGAACGTGCTGAACTATGCCGCCCAGCAGGCCTCGGTCAACAGCCCGGAGCTCTTCAACACCGACTGCTCCCTGATGCCGGTGATCGCCTACTTGAAAGATCACAAGGCCGAGACCCTGAGCGGCGTGGTGGCCATCGCCGAGCGGTTTGCCCGGGAGAACAGCACGGCGGATCGCCAGTTCCTGCTGGCCGCAGGCAGTGCCGGCATAGAGGCCGCCACCAACATGGTGGTGCACGAGGCCAACCGCACCATGCTGCTCTACGTCTATCTGGCGGTGACCCTGTTCTGCCTCATCACCTTCCGCAGCTGGCGGGCGACCGTGGTGGCGCTGGTGCCCCTGATGCTCACCTCTGTGCTGTGCGAGGCGCTGATGGTATTCATGGGCATAGGCGTCAAGGTGGCGACCCTGCCGGTGATTGCGCTGGGGGTCGGCATAGGGGTGGACTACGCCCTCTACCTGCTGAGCGTGCAGCTGCACCATCAGCGCCAGGGCATGTCACTGGTGGATGCCTATCGCCAGGCCGTGGCCTTCACCGGCCGGGTGGTGGGGCTGGTGGGCATCACCCTGGCCGCCGGTGTGGTGGCCTGGGTCTGGTCCCCCATCAAGTTCCAGGCCGACATGGGCATACTGCTCACCTTCATGTTC
>RCUK01001770.1_pt1 | contig 12868 bp, 11 predicted proteins | sample 2166381 | NCBI WGS metagenome assembly RCUK01 (sample SAMN09932809, study PRJNA488358) | compost metagenome | isolation source: compost soil in an enriched community | place: Germany: Experimental Botanical Garden
TGGTTAGAATACATGCCTGTCACGCATGGGGTCGCGGGTTCGAGTCCCGTCCAGACCGCCTAAGTTTGTAAAATGCCTCTCATTACGAGAGGCATTTTTTTTATATGACTTTTTAAGGAAATCGTCTAGCTTTGTCATTCCGAGGAACGAGGAATCACACTAGAAACTCCATAACAGTACGTGAATTTCGTGTGAGATTCCTCGTTCCTCGGAATGACAAATTGTATGGAATTTGGAATTTATTTCTTTCCTATCTTTATATTATGGAACAATCAACATTCAAAGTAGACAAATACTATCTCCATAAAGTAGATGCCGATAAAAAAAGCATTTACTGTCATCATAATATAATGGGGGAATTGCTTGTTCCAACACATAAGCATAACAAAGCGCAAATGCTATATGCAGAAGGCGACGTAGTTTTTGTGACAACTGAAACGAAATCATACTTTTTGCCTGCAAGACATTTTATCTGGATTCCCGCGGGAGTAGAGCATAGTATCGAGCCCAAGTCGGAACATGTGATGATGCGAAATTTGTATTTTCCGGTTGAAAAGGATGAAGATGAATTTTATAAAATCGAAGGTATTTATCCTGTGAATAATCTGCTGCTTCAAATGATGATGTTTACCAATCAGTGGAACGGTGATTTGAAAAAGGGAACTCCGAGTTTTGTCATTGCAAAAGCCATAAAAGCGATTCTTCCGCAAATATGTCATACAAATTTACCTTTAGAACTACCTCAGCCTAAAGATAAACGACTAGGAAAAATTCTTCGATATATCGAAAATAATTTGGGAGAAACAATTCTCTTTGCTGATGTAGCACATGAATTTGGCTTTAGCGAACGCTCTTTGTATCGCTTATTTCAAAAAGATCTCAAGATGTCTTTTATTCAATATTATACCATTCGAAGAATCCTTAAAGCAATCGAACTTTTATTAGAAAGAAAACTTTCGGTAAAAGAGGTAGCTCTAGAAGTTGGGTACAATAGTGTTCCGACCTTTAGTAACACTTTTTTTAAGATTTTAGGACAAAGACCTTCTGATTACTTAAACGGAGAGGAAATTTTGGAAAAGAACTAAATAGTTTTTGTTTCACGCAGATTTTAATTGATTTTAGCTGATTTTGCAGATTCTTTTTTGTTCCGTGCGAAAAAAAAAATCTCTCGCAGATTCCGCAGATTTGAGAGATTTTTTTAAATGCTTTATAATCTGCACAATCTGCCAAATCTGCGAGAACAAAAAATAGAAATCTGCGTGTATCTGCTAAAATCCTTTATCCCGATGGCTATCGGGAGCGTGAAATAGCACAATCCAAACCTATTTTGTAATAAATTGTTTTTCAGTGTTTTAATATAACGTTTTCGGAAAAAGGAATTTTAACATTTGTCCGAAATGAATATGTTATTGACTTTTTAGAATCATCAGCCAAGAAAAAAATGAAGGAACTTTGCAGCATAAATTATTCAAATATTCATGTTCCTTACAAAAACAAACTCTAAAGAAGATTGTTTTCCCAGAAGCTTATTGATTTTACTAATGGTATTAGTGTTCAATAGTTTACAGGCTCAGGAAGTTCATACGGTTTCTTTACAAGAAGCGATGAAACTGGCGAAGGAAAACAACAAAAAAATCCTTAAATCTCAACTGGAGATTACGCTCGCTGAGCAAAACATCAAAGAAAGAAAAGAACTTAGATTACCGGATGTACAACTAAACGGAATGTACTCCAGAATTACCAACATTACAGAATTTAAAGGAGATGGTTTCTTAAACGGAAAAGAAGTTACGAAAGCAATTCCTGAAATCTATGAGGTAAATTCAACTTTTAAAATGCCAATTTACGTTGGAAACAAGATTAATAACGCAATAAAAATTGCGAATCAGGAAAACGAAATTGCAAAAATAAAATCGGAAAAAACAGAAAATGATATTGAATTGGAAGTTGTTGCAAACTATCTGGCGATTTACAAAATGATGGAGCTTCAAAAGATATTTGAAGAAAATATCAAAGAAGAAAAAAGCCGATTAAAAGAAGTGCAATCGCTTCAAAAACACGGAACGGTAACCAAAAATGAGGTTATACGTGCCGAATTACAGCTCTCAGATCGTGAGTTGAACGCGCTTACAAACTCCAAAAACATTAAAATTGCGCTTCACGATCTGAAGACTTTAATTCAGATTCCGGAAAATGAAGAAATTGCAATTGACACCACTGCAAGTCTGGATGAAATGAACGGTTTAGATCCGTATGATTTTTATCTGAATAAAGCGATGCAGAACGAAGAAATGCGAATTGCAAGTCAGGAATTAAACATCAGTAAAACCGAAATGCAATTGGTAAAAGGGAATTATCTGCCTAGCGTAAACTTCTTCGGGAATTATGGCTTTTATTATCCAAACTACAAATTCTTTCCGCCAAATCCGTATTTGTACACTTTAGGTCAGGTAGGAATAGAGGCGCGTTTTGATCTTTCGGCTTTGTATAAAAACAAAACGAAAGTGGCAAAAGCGAGTACTAAAATCGATTTGCAGAAAATGCAGACTGAAATTATAAAAGAAGAAATTCAAGATCAGTTATACAAAGAGCATACGCAGTATCAGGAAATCCTTGAAAAATTTGTTGTGGTGGACAAAGCTTTGGATTTGGCTGAAGAAAATTACCGAATAGTAAAGCTGAAATACTTAAACCAATTGGTTTTAATTACCGAAATGGTCGATGCTGACAATGCTTTGCTTCAGGCAAAATACAACAAAATCTCTACCCGATTAGATGCTGTTTTGAAACATTACCAAATGATGCATACGGCTGGGATTATGCCAAATGCAGGAAGTTAGATGTGAAAAGTTAGAAGAAAGAAGTAAGAGGAAAGACTTAATGCGAGAATTTTAGAAGCAAGACTTAAAGAAAGAACTAAGATAAAGAGATAAAAAAGATGGTTAAGATAAAAAATGAGACTAAAAGAAATAAAACGTTTCATATACTAATAACAATTATTGCGTGTGCGCTGGTAATAAGCGGGGTTATTTTGGGAATTTGGTTTTATGTGTTTAACCGAAACCATGAAGAAACCAATGACGCGCAGGTCGAACAATACGTTACGCCAATTATGTCTAGAATTACAGGGTATGTGCAGGAAGTTCGTTTTGACGAAAACCAATTTGTGCATAAAGGAGATACTTTGGTGGTGATCGATAATAGAGAATATAAATCGAAATTGAATGTGGCTCTTGCCGATGTTCAAAATGCACAGCAAAATAGTGTTGTGGCTCAAAAAAATGCCATTAATACAGCAAGTGCAACGGCAATTAACGAATCGCAATTAGAGGCTGCAAAATCAAATCTTTGGAAAACTAAGCTAGAATACGAAAGATATAAAGCTTTGGTGAGCGAAGAAGCAGCAACTTCTCAGCAATTAGAAAAAGTCCGCGCCGATTACGAGTCGGCGCAAGCACATTTTCAGGAAATGAAAAACAGAATTCATTCGGCTACTTTAAGTACTTCTGTTGCCGAAGCGAATGTTCCAACAACGCAAACGAATATTGCTTCAAAACAGGCTGTTGCAGACAATGCGGCATTATTTCTTTCGTATACTGTAATCACAGCACCTTATGACGGCTGGGTTGGAAAAAGAACTTTGCAGCCTGGACAAATGGTAAAAGAAGGGCAATCGCTGCTTTCTATCGTAAGTAAAGAAAAATGGATTACAGCCAATTTTAAAGAAACTCAACTGCAATATTTAACTGTTGGGCAAGAAGTAGAAATCAAAGCTGATGCTATAAACGATAAAGTTTTTGTGGGAACAATTGCTTCGTTATCGCCTGCGAGTGGTGCGAGATTCTCGTTGCTTCCTCCAGACAATGCGACTGGAAACTTCGTGAAAATTGAACAGAGAATTCCAGTTAGAATTCAGTTAAAAGAACAAGACAAACAAACCGATTTTTTAAGAGCAGGAATGAACATTACGGTTGTTGCTGCACACAAATAAAATGGAAGATAAAAGTATATTTAAATCATGGGTTCCAAGATGGGCGATCATTATTATTTTGTTCGTTTGTTTGCTGCATTCCATGATTTTATTGGGAGTTTATACGTCAAATGTAACATATGCGGCGAGTTTTCTGGACATTGAGCCTGAAGATTTGCAGTTTGCAATGTGCGTTACGTACGGAACTCTGCTGGCAACCATTTTAATAGAAGGCCGATTTTCGAGTTTTTTCCCTGCAAAAAATTACTTAATGGCAGTTTATTCCTTAATCGGAATTACGATTGTTTCATCGGCTTATATTACTAATTTTTCGGTTTTTCTAGTGATGAGAGTTGTCGAAGGAATCCTGATGGCGCTTCCTGTTATCACAATCAGACAATTGCTTATTGAGCAGTTCAATACTAAAAATGCCATTATTATTGGATTTTCATTTTACTATGGCGCACTGTTGTTGTCTACGCCTTTTATTATGAATATCGCCGTGTGGTTTCTCGATCATTACGACTGGAAATATATGTTGTATGTTTCGGGCGGACTACAAGTTTTAAATGTCTTTTTAATCTTAGTTACTTTCAGAGGGCACCGAATTACAAAGAAGATTCCGTTGTATCAAATCGACTGGATGAGTTATTTTTTGGTTTTAATTTCGATTCTTTGCGGTGCCTACTTTTTTGTTTATGCTGAGAAAAAATATTGGTTGCAGTCTTCAGAAATGGTTTTAATCTTGATGATTTCGCTCATTACAGGCGGATTGTTCATTTTTAAAGAGCGTTTGGTAAAAAGACCAAGTTTTGATTTTGAAGTTATAAAATACGCCAATCTGCGAATAGGATTTTTATTGTTTTTCCTTTTCTATATCAGCAGAGCAACACTGAGTCTTTGTCATTCGGCAATGTTTTCAATCTGGAATTGGGATCCTTCTCGTGTTGCGGGCGTTCAGTACATAAACGGATTAGGAAATGTAATCGGACTTATTTTAGCCGCATTTTTTCTGATGAAATCTGTTTCGACAAAAATTATTTTTATGATTGGTTTTACGCTTATTGCTATTTTCCATTTCTGGTTTACTTTTCTTTTTGTGCCAGATATTGCACTGAGCGATATTATCATTCCCTATATTTTGCAAGGAATCGGTGTGGGGTTTTTATTTGTTCCGCTCATCTTATTTACCACATCATCGGTTCCAGTAAATATGGCGGTTTCTTCTGGAATTGTTGGGGTTTCAGGGCGTTTTTGGGGAAGTACAATTGGTTTCTGCGTCATGCAGAATGCAATGGTTTTCTTGAATAAAAAACACTTTCTGAAATTAAGCCAATTCGTAACAGGCGAAAATCCCGAAGCACAGCAAACCATTTCAAGCACAACTCAAAGTTTTATTGCCAAAGGATATTCGGCAGATAATGCAAATGTTCTAGCCATGAAAAAGGTTTTCAGCACAATCACAAAACAATCGACTTTATTGGCCGATATGGAAATTTATACCATTGTTGGTTATGGTTTAGTGGTTTTGATTATTCTAATTGCGTGCAATCAGCATTTGAGACAAACTATGACTTTGGTTAAAAGTAAAATTTGGATTGGGTAAGAAAGTTAAATTGTAGTTTTTTTTATTGGAAATATGGTTTTTGAAAGATTATTCTATTAGTTTTGTTTTAACTAATTCAAAATCAAATCCAAAATCTTAAGAACCTATGAAAAAAATTATCTTCTTTCTATTTACGATCACTTTGTTTTCTTGTTCAAGTGATGACAATGAAAATGCAACTATTATTGAATACGATAAAGTCAGCACTGTTGCGGCAGGGGTCTTTAAGCCGAGAGATTTACATCCTACTGCATTGACTATAGACGGAAATGGAAATATATATGTAGCAAGTTTTGAATCTGATCAAATAAGAAAAGTAGACAAAAACGGTGTTGTAACAGTTCTTGCTGGATCTGGAGGATATAGTGAGATAGATTTAAACGGGCAGGGCGAAGATGCTGTTTTTACAACAATTGCTGATTTAAATACAGATTCTAAAGGAAATATATACTTTTCTGGTTCTCATGATAGAGCTTTGAGAAAAATTACTCCAGAAGGCTTAGTAACTACTTATTTGACAGAAGCGCAAATGGGGCGTCAGGCTTTTGGTTTTCTTATTGATAAAGAGGATAATTTATATATCTCAGATGCAACATCAATATTAAAATTTAATCCAACGGGACAATCAACTATTTTAGCAGGAAAACCAGATGCATGGGGACATAATGATGGTAAAGGCGAAGAGGCGCGTTTTAGTTCTGCGCAGTTTATGGCTAAGGATAGTAAGGGTAATTTATATGTGAAAGAAAATCTTGGTGCCGAAGGGATTCGAAAAATAACACCGGAAGGACTTGTAACTACAATTAAAATTACGGTAAAACAAGATGGAGTCTATGTGCCGTATGTAGGTTTAGAAAATGCACAGGGACTGGCTATAGATAAAAATGACATTATATACATATCAACAGCTAACAATAATATTTTACAGATATCACCCGACGGAAAAGGGAAATATTTATTGGGAGAAGGTGAGAGACCTACCGGATATAAAGATGGTGTGGTTGGTGAAGCACTAACCTCTATTATAGGAAGAATCGCTTTTGATAAAAATGGGGATCTTATTATGATCGAGAATAGAAAAAACGGAATTAACGTACGTAAATTATCTCGAAAATAATCAAAATTTAATTTTATATAATGAAGGCAGATAAAGCGATTCAGTATATTTGAAGATAAAAAAACAACAAAACAAATATATGAGCCAGCAATGTGTAATTTTTGATATGGATGGCGTAATTTCACACACCAATCCGCATCATGTAATCGCTTTTGAAAAGTTTTTCGATAAATATAATATTCCGTACACTCAGGAAGAATTTGAAGAACATATGTACGGAAAACACAATAGTTATATCATGACGCATTTCTTCAAACGTCCAATTACGGGAGAAGAATTAATCAAACTGGAAGACGAAAAAGAAGGAATGTTTCGTGAGATTTACAAAGACAAAGTCGAAACGATTCCGCATTATATGGATTTTTTAAACGAATTAAAATCTCGTGGTTTCAAAACCGCAGTTGCCACATCGGCGCCGCGTGCGAATCTGGATTTAATTGCCAATTTCCTAAAACTCGGCGAAAAAATGGATTCGATGATGTCCAGCGAAGACGTTAAATTTCATAAACCAAATCCAGAAGTATATTTAAAATCGGCAGAACGAGTTGGAGTTTCTCCTTCGGATTGTGTGGTTTTCGAAGATTCTTTTTCGGGCATTACGGCAGGATTAAATGCCGGAATGAAAGTCGTAGGTGTTTTGAGTACGCATACCAAAGAACAGCTTCCGCCATGTGATTTTTATATTAATGATTATAGTGAAGTGAATGTAGATAAGATTATTGAAATATTGGGTAGATAAATTCCAATTTTTTAAATTCCAAATTCCAAACTTTGCGCCTCTGCGTCTTTGCGAGATTAATTTAAAGTATTAAACTTATGAATCTCTCGCAAAGACGCAGAGGGGCAAAGTTTTTTAATAATTCTCCTCCAAAAAAGCCATCCAGCCTTTTTCAAATTCCTCTTGCGTTACGTTCAATGTTTTTTCGATATTACCGAAAGACGCAATCAGTTTGGGCAGAATATCTTTTCCCCATTTTTGGGTCATGTATTCGATTATCGTGTAGCCAATATTATAAATCTGATTGCTGTGATTTAAATCTTCTAAAGTCAAGTTTTTGCTTTTAGCATATTTTACGCTTAACGTATTTACTTCTTTCGCTTCAAAAATACTAATCGATTCCCAGAGCCATCGCGGATATTCTGCTTTAAGCTTTTTATCAAATTCCCTTTCAAAAGTCAGTCGGTCTTGGGTGATAATGGTGTCTTTTGCTTTGTATATTAATATGTTTAATTGAACGCAATGTGTAAACTCATGCAAAGCCGTTTTGAGCGGATCGTCTGGGAAGATGGAATTAAACCAATTCGTCCATACAAAATGAAATTCGTTTGGGCCACGGCTTGTGCCTTTTGTGTTTTCTGTTAAACCCGTAGCTTCATTAAACTTGAATTGCGAACCGTAAACAAAAACCTTTATCGGGTCGTGTTCTACGTTTTTTAGATTTTCTCTTATTCTAGAATAATTTTCCTCGAGATGTTTGCTGACTTTTTCGGCCTCGCTTTTATAAATTCCGTTATAGGAAACAATAAAATGCTCCGATTTAAGAGTTTTGGTTTCGTGCTGAACGGTAAAGCTTCGAATCGTTCTCGCAAAGTAAAAAACAGCAATAATTGCTAATAGAATAACTAATAATCTGTATTTTCTCATGTGTTCTAATTGTTTTTTGAGATTTAAAAACAAGCGAAATTTTGAGAATTAGGTTTTTGGTTTTTTAAAAGTAAGAATATTTAAATACTAAAGCGTAAAATAATTAAAGAAATTTCTGAATTTAAATTTTTGGCGTGGTTTAATCTCGTAATCCCGATAGTTATCGGGAGCAGGGGCGCAAAGTCTTTTTAGCCACAGATTATTAAGATTAAAAGGATTTTCGTTCCTTTTTTGTCATTTCGAGGAACGAGGACACGAGCGATAGCGAACTGGCGAAGCAATCACACTAGAAACTCCGCAAAGTTTTTTCCGCATCGTAACCAGAAAGTATTGTCATTTATTTAATGCATTCATTGTAGATAATCTTTGTCTCCCGTGGCTGAAACCACAGACTATATTTGAAATAAAATCGAATAATGTAAAATTGTATAAAACAAAAAAGCTTCTGAAACATTTCAGAAGCTTTTTCGGGTTATTTATCAAGCGGTTTCAAAATTATTTTTCTCCAGCAATCACAAGTGCATTCCCGTCGATAATGACATTTCCGTCAGGGAATTTTTCATTTACTTGGGCAAAAACTTCTTGTTTGATTTTTTCTCTCATTTCGTCATCGGCATTGCTGAGCGCGGCGACAAAAGGCGCGGCAATTTCTGTGATTAGATTCCAATAGACTTCTGCTGTGCCACAAACTAATTTGCCAGTAAGTTCTTTTTCGGTAGTATTTTTAAATCCAGCTTGTTGGAAAATATCGGCTATTAAGCCACTTTTCGAACAGCGAAACATTCCTGGAGCTTCAGGAGGCGGAGGAGCGAGTTGCATGTTTCTGTTAATCGTTCCGCCAACAGCAGTGATCCAGAAATTTTTCTCAGGTCCGCTCCAGACTGCAGTTGCAATTTTGCCACCAGGTTTCAGAACCCGATACATTTCTTTTGCTGCTAAAAGCATATCAGGAAAAAACATAAAACCCATTCGGCAGCTTATGGCATCGAAGGTATTGTCGAAAAAAGGAAGCTCCGTGACATCGCAAGCTTGAAATTCAACATTTGTAATTCCTTTCCTAAAAGCATTTTCGCGGGCAATGGTAAGCATATCATCAGCGAGATCGGTAATAACGACTTTTCCGTCAGAAAGTATCATGGCAATGCTCAAACCCGGTTCTCCAGTTCCGGCCGCAACATCTAAAATCACGTCTGATCCTTTTGGATTTATCGAACGAATGATTTCATCAGCAAAAGGTCTCATAAAATCTAGAATTTCATGATCCCATTTTTTCCAGCCTGGAGAAAATTTGTTCCAAGATGCTTTTTGCTGTTCCCGAATTTCTTGTAGTTGTGGTTCCATTTTGTTTATTGTTAAGTGGTTGAAAACGAATTTTATAACCGAAACAAAATTTGGGGAATTTGTTCTGCAATAGGCAAAGAGAAGGGTTTACAGGCAGATTTTTTTTGGATTAGTAAAGATACGGAAGAAATCTTTTTGTTGGGCTGGGTTTGGTGTTAATTTGTTGGTTTGTAGTGTTTTGTGTTGGGATTTGTTGCCGAATTAGATGGGTTTTGCAATCTTGATGAAGGGAGAAAAGCAAAACCGACAAAAAATTCCAGAGTGATTTCCGCAATTTTTTCATAGTGTACAACCTGTTGGTGATGCTGAAAAGCTCCTTTCGTCAAGATGGGTTTGTAATTGTCATTTTTCGGCACAAGAAACTCAGTAAGAAGCTTATGCGTTAATTTAAGTCTCTAGTCTCTAATGATGAAAAAGGAAGTATGTGTTAGGTTAAAGTCTCTTATGCTTTTAAGTTAGAAGAAACGTTATAAATTTATTTTTCTAGCAATTTAATTAAATCTTTAACATCTGTTTTAGTTTGAAAATTAAGTAAAATTTCTGAATCAATTGTTTTTAGTAGATCAAATCTACTGTTGAATTTTGTTTTTATTAATTCATTTATTGAAATTATACTATTAAAGTTGATATCATTGAAATATTTATTTATGAAATTTTCATTTTGAAAAAATACTACTTCAAGCTGAGGAACAAAAAAGAAAGTTTTAATTTGTTTTTCTTTTCCTAACATCGAAAATATCGATTGAATGTTTTGATGCTTCTCATTTATTTCAAATTCGTTAGTGGTGTCAGAATCCATTATTAGAAAGATGTCAATATTGCTACTTATGGATATGCTTTTGGCTTTGGAAATTAGGGAACTGTATCCTTGGCCAATAATAAAAGTACTTTCTTTGATGATGTCTACAGGTAAAACCTTATGAAGAAATTCTGTGTCGAAATTTCCTTCTGTTATTATTATTCTTTTATCGCGTTGACTTTTCATTATATGTCTATTGTTGTTATGTTAAAATCGTGAATTCCATGTTCTACTCGAGCTTGAAATTTATATCTAAAATATTCTATGATCTTTTTTTCATCTAAACATTTTTGAACTTCCTCACCTTGCCAAAGTAGAATTGTATCATTTCCTAAATAGTCTATTAGTGAAGAAACAGGTTCAGTAAATCCTCCAGCGCTAAAGATGCAACCTATTGAAATGAAAGGTCTTCTGTTTAATTGATTTCGCATTTTTGCAATGGGTTCTATATTTATGTTTGATTTTTTATCACCATTATTATAATCCTTCGATTCAATTAGAATAGCTAGATTATCTATATATGCTACTCCATCGATTTGTTCCATGACGCTATTGTTGTATGGCAAACGAATGCTATAAGGATATTTAACTTCAACATTGTCGAGTTCGAACATTCTAACAACTAAATATTCAAATGCTTTTCCTGAATCCCAGTCTGGAGTATTGTTTGCTAAAATTTCTTGCCAGAGATCTCTTAATTCATCCCAGGTTAAGGTTTTTGCTTTTGCAGCGTATTTTTCTTCGGTCATTTTTTTGTAATTTAGGATAGCTAGTTTAAAAATCAAAGATTCACAGTGCTTTAAGGCTTCTTAGTTTTTTACGCTAATATATGAAATAAATTGACTTGGCATTTTTTGAATAATTGCCAGGTGGATTCTCATAAAAAAAGCTCAACAATAAAAAAGTAGAATAATACCCAAGTTCCTATGAAAAAAAATCCAAGGCACATATTGTTTAAGTTTTTCTTTAAGTCCTTTTTAATTATAAGGTGATATAAAACCCAACCGAAGAAAGCGAGCGTTAAACCCATTGCCATAAAAATTCTTGACATAATTTATCTGTTTTTGGCGACATTTCAATTGGTTGTGTCGTCTGTTAGAAATTGATTTTTGTATTCTATAAATTCAGTAGTTCCAGATTTATAGAAAGTTAAGTAAAATTACAGAAATGGTATTTAACAGTAAAAACAAAATGTAGTAAAAACAAAAAAGCTTCTGAAAATCTATTCAGAAGCTTTTTTTAGTGCGGATAATAGGACTCGAACCTACACGCCTTGCGGCACCAGATCCTAAGTCTGGCACGTCTACCAATTTCGCCATATCCGCGGTAATTGTGGGTGCAAAGATAGGCATACTTTTGAATTATCAAAGCATTTTTTCAAAATTTTTTTTAATTCTCTTTTTCGTACTTTTGGGTTTCTATAAAAATAATTTAAATGGAAAATATTAAGTCCTACGTTCAACAACATAAAGATCGGTTTATCAATGAATTGATCGAATTATTAAAGATTCCGTCGGTTAGTGCCGACACTGCATATTCTCAAGATGTTATTGACACAGCAGAGGCTGTAAAAGAAAGTTTATCAAAAGCAGGGTGCGATTATGTCGAAACTTGCGACACTCCAGGTTACCCAATTATCTACGGAGAGAAAATTATAGATCCAAATCTTCCAACGGTTTTAGTTTACGGCCACTACGACGTACAACCGCCAGATCCATTAGAATTATGGACTTCACCACCTTTTGAACCGGTTATTAAAACTACAGATATTCACCCAGAAGGAGCAATCTTCGCGCGTGGAGCATGTGACGACAAAGGTCAGATGTACATGCACGTAAAAGCGCTTGAATTAATGGTGCAAAGCAATACGTTGCCTTGTAACGTAAAATTCATGATCGAAGGTGAAGAAGAAGTAGGTTCTGCAAGTTTGGCTTGGTTCGTAGAACGTAATCAGGAAAAACTGAAAAACGACGTAATCTTGATTTCAGATACAGGAATGATCTCCAACCAACAGCCATCGATCACGACAGGTTTAAGAGGTTTGAGTTATGTTGAGGTAGAAGTTACAGGTCCAAACCGCGATTTGCATTCAGGTTTATACGGTGGAGCTGTGGCGAATCCAATTAATATTTTGGCAAAAATGATTGCTTCGCTTCACGATGAAAACAATCATATTACTATTCCAGGTTTCTACGATAAAGTAGAAGAATTATCTGCAGAAGAAAGAGCCGAAATGGCAAAAGCGCCTTTCAGCCTAGAAAAATATAAAAATGCTTTAAACATTGCCGATGTTTACGGTGAAAAAGGATATGTAACCAACGAGCGCAACTCAATTCGTCCGACATTAGACGTAAACGGAATCTGGGGCGGTTATACTGGCGAAGGTGCTA
>RCUK01001773.1_pt1 | contig 12861 bp, 9 predicted proteins | sample 2166381 | NCBI WGS metagenome assembly RCUK01 (sample SAMN09932809, study PRJNA488358) | compost metagenome | isolation source: compost soil in an enriched community | place: Germany: Experimental Botanical Garden
CTCCTGTTCCTATGAATGAAAACTCTCCAATTTCACAATTACCAGAAATAGCTACATTTGGGCAAATTTCACAAAAATCATAAATTTTAACATCATGTCCAATAGAACTAATTTGATTGATTATAACTCCTATACCAATATAAATATCATTAGTCAAAACAACATTTTGCATTAAATTAGAACCTTTATTGATTTGGTTACCGAAACTACCAATAATAGCATTTTTACTGATGGTTGAAGTAAAATCACCTCCCAACATGATAAATTTATCATATAGCCTTTTTCTTAAGGCTGGTCCCCCAACACCTATCGTAAATTTGTTCCCAAATTTTTCAAAAAAATCTCTAACCTGATTCTCGTTTTTTAAAATTGGAAATCTATTGTATAATAAATCTCCGATCTCTAAATTAATATCATCATAAAAAGCAATATTATCAATATTGTCTGATTGAATTAAAATTTCCAAAACTTCTTTTGCAAATCCTTTTGCTCCTACTACTAACATATATTAATTATTTTGTGTTCTTAAGATTAAGCGGCAAATTAAATCTACTTCTTCCAAAGTTAAATCATAATATAAGGGCAGACACAGTACTCGTTTAGAAACATCATCCGTAATTATCAAATTTTTTGGATCAAGATAAGGTAATGTATTCGCCAAAGATGGATAAAAATAACGACGAGTGAAAATTTCATTACCATCTAAAACTGATTTTATTTTAAGAAGTAATTCTTCATTTTCTAGAACCAAAGGATAGTATGCAAAATTTACATTAGCTTTTTTATGCCAATTTGGACGATATGCCCTTAATTTTTGCAATTTATCATTATATCTCATCGTCAATTTTTCTCTTTTTTCTTGTATTGACTGAATATGATTCAAATTTACTAAGCCCATAGCAGCATGAAACTCTGAATTTTTTCCGTTAATACCCAACTCTGCAAAAGTATCAAATCCAGAAATACCAAAATTTCGAATGTATGCAAGCTTCTTTAATAACTCTGCGTCTTTTGTAATAATTAAACCTCCTTCGACAGAATGATATAATTTGGTAGCATGAAGGCTACAAGTAGAAATATCTCCATATTCAAAGATAGATTTACCATTAATATTAACACCGAAAGCATGTGCACCATCATAAATAACTTTAAGATTATGCTTTTTCGCAATTTTTTCAATAGCAATAACATCACAAGGATTTCCGTAAACATGAGTAGCTAGTATAGCAGATGTATTTTTTGTAATTGCAGCTTCTATTTTTAAAGCATCAATATTTAAAGAATTCTCATCTATATCAACAAATACTGGTTGACAATTTTCCCACACAATACAACTTGTAGTGGCAACAAAGGAGAAAGGTGTAGTAATAATCTCTCCTTTAAGATCAAGGGCTTTAATCGCCATTTGTAATGCAACTGTACCATTAGTAACAAATAACAAATGATTTACTTTAAGATGTTCTTTAAGATTCATCTCTAACTCACTTGCTAATGGCCCCATATTGGTCAGCCATTGCCGCTTCCAAATTCCATTAACCAAATCTTGATATTCTTCTTGGGGAGGTAAAAATGGCTTAGTAACTGGTATCATTGTTTTTTTATAATTTTAATCAACTCGTTTAGTGAATTCATTTGAAATATGTATGCAGCCACCAGATATAAAAACATGCCAGTGAAACTTCCTACAACAAGTCTTAATATATCGTAGCTCAAATAATCTTTAAGAATAAAATCCATTTCATATATAACTAATCCAATTATTGTAGCCAAGCATACTGTAGGCAATAAATCTAACAATTGTTTTATAGATGTATAATTAAGAAAAATCCCTGTGTAATATGAATTTATGAAAAAAGCCAAAACTGATGATAATATACTTCCATATAGTAAACCTTGTATACCAAACTGAATGGTAGCTACAATTACTATTATGACCATAAATTTCTTTACTATTTCCAATTTTAAAAAAAGATCACTTCGCCCTTTTACCTTTAAAATGTTTAGATTATATGCATGTATAGGATAAAGTATTCCATTCCAACATAATATTTGAAAATATGGAACTGCCGGTAGCCATTTTGCTGTGAAAAGTAAACGAAACAATGGTTCAGCCAATGCAGACATAAACAATAACGTAGGAGCTATCACAAACAACACCATTTGCATAATACGTTTATAAATATCTTTCAATCGTTCATCATCATTGTATACTTGTGCAAATAATGGAAAAGTAACCTTATTTAAAACTACTGAAATATTACTAACAGGTAATTGTTTTAAAGTATCTGCCCGATTATAAAAACCAACCTGAGCTGGGGCAAAAAACTTTCCAATTATTATTGCATAAGCATTTACGAAAATGGCATCCAATACTCCTGATAAAGTCAATTTATAACCATAATGAAAATGGTAATCAAACTTCTCCCTGTTAAAACTTATAGATGGTTTCCAATCCGACCGTATCCATAACTGAATTGATGCTGAAGCTGATTGAACCAAGGCGCTAACTATCAAACTCCATATCCCATATCCCATATAAGCCATTACAATACCAACAATACTACTTAAAATAAGTGATGGAATAACTATCGTTAGTTCTTTCCTGAATTCCATCTGTTTAGATAATTTAGTGTATTGTACACTTGAAAAAGCATTGATAACAAAAATTAGACAATACCATTTAATGACAGATTCTAATAATGGTTGTTTATAAAATTCAGCAATAGAACCTGATATAAAAAAAACAAAAAAATATATTACAAAACTACCTATTAAATTAAAATAAAAAACTGTAGTGTAATCTTCTTCTGTTGGATTAGTTGTTCTTATTAGTGATTGCCCTAAGCCTCCTTCCATAAGCACAGTTCCTATACTCATTAATACAGTAATCATTCCTATTAATCCAAATTCCGATGGAGAAAGTAATCGTGCTAAAATAATTGATACAACAAAGGTGATACCTTGAGTGCTGAATTGCTGTATTGCCGACCAAAGCACACCAGATAAAGCGGCTCTTTTTAAAGACATAATATAAAATTACAAACGGCCATCAATACTATTTCCCAAACATCCTTTTACATCATACAACACACTATTTGATTTTTGAACAGAAGTAAAGTCAATCTTAAAAAATTCTTTATGTGCGACTCCTAATACAACAGCATCAAATCTCTCATCTGGCAATTTTGAAATTGTAGATAATCCATATTCATATTCGACCTCTTTCGTATTTGCTAAAGGATCAAATATAGTAACCTTGATACCATAATCAGACAATGCTTTAATTACATCTACTATTTTAGTGTTTCGAACATCTGGGCAATTCTCCTTAAATGTTATTCCCAACATTAACAGATTTGCTCCATTAATTGGGACCTCCTTTTTTATCATCAATTTAACCACTTGAGAAGCAACATATTCTCCCATGCTATCATTTAATCGTCTTCCTGCCAAAATTATTTCTGGATGATATCCAAATTCTTGTGCCCTTTGTGCCAAATAGTAGGGATCAACTCCAATACAATGGCCACCTACTAATCCAGGTTTAAATGGCAAAAAATTCCATTTTGTACTTGCAGCCGCTAAGACAGCATGAGTGTCAATCTTCATTAAATTGAAAATCTTTGCTAATTCATTTACAAAAGCAATATTAATGTCACGTTGTGAGTTTTCAATTACTTTAGCCGCTTCTGCCACCTTAATAGAAGGTGCTAAATGAGTTCCGGCTGTGATAACGCTTTTATATAAATTATCAATAACAACACCAATTTCTGGAGTAGAACCAGCAGTAACTTTCAAGATTTTTTCTACTGTATGTTCTTTATCGCCTGGATTAATTCTTTCAGGAGAATAACCAGCAAAAAAATCATTATTAAATTTCAAACCGGATATTTTCTCTAAGACTGGCACACATTCTTCTTCAGTAACACCTGGGTATACTGTTGACTCATATATTACTATATCTCCTTTTTTTAGAACGCTCCCCACGGTTTCGCTTGCTCTGTAAAGTGGAGTTAAATCTGGTCTATTATTCTTATCCACTGGGGTTGGAACGGTAATAATAAAAACATCAGATTCTTTTAAAACTTCTATCTCATTTGTGCAATATAGCCCATTTTTATCAGAAGACTTATCAACTAAAACTGCTTTTAGAACATCATCTTCTACCTCACGAGTACTATCGTGTCCTTCATTCAAGGATGCAATTCTTTCTTTATTAATATCAAACCCTATTACAGAATATTTTGTCGCAAATAATCTTGCTAGTGGAAGTCCAACGTAACCTAAACCAATAATGGCGATTTTTTTCATTTCTAAATATTTCCTTAGCTATTATAAATAATGCTATCTTTTAAATTATTGTAATACCAATTAACAGCTTCCTTAAGTCCATCTTGGATAGAATATTCAGGTTTATATCCTAATAGTCGCTCCGCCTTCGCAATACTTGCTAAAGAATGAGGAATATCACCAGCTCTTTTCGAGCCATATATAACTTCAACATCTTTTATTTTTGGATCCAAGATTGATAAATTATCCTTTAACAAAAGGACTAGTTCAGTTAATGTTGTTCTATCACCAAATGCAGTATTATAAACAGTATTAATTGCTTCTGAATTTTGAGTAGACATAGCTAATTCATTCATCTGAATAACATTATCTATATATGTAAAATCTCTCGAAAAATTTCCGTCCCCATTAATTATCGGGCTTTCATAATTCATAAACTGCATAACAAACTTTGGAATAACAGCGGCATAAGCACCATTTGGATCTTGTTTTCTTCCAAAAACATTAAAATATCTCAACCCAATTGTTTCTATACCATATGTTTTACTAAAAATATCTGCATATAATTCGTTAACATATTTGGTTATAGCATAAGGAGAAAGTGGTTTACCTATTATTTCCTCGACTTTAGGCAGTCCTTGAGAATCCCCATAAGTAGATGAGCTTGCAGCATATACAAAACGTTTTACCTTAGCATCACGCGAAGCCACAAGCATATTTAAAAAACCAGAAACATTAACATCGTTTGTTGTAATAGGATCATTTATTGATCTTGGTACAGACCCTAATGCAGCTTGATGTAAAACATAATCAACATTCTCAACTGCTTTTTGACAATCGGAAAAATTACGTATATCACCTTCAATTAATGTAAAATTAGGGTTATTTAGACAATTTTTTAAATTATGTTTATGACCTGTTGAAAAGTTATCAAGACAAATAATCTTGTAGCCTTTGTTTAGAAAATACTCTGTCAGGTTTGATCCAATAAAACCTGCCCCTCCTGTAATTAAAATTTTCATTAAATAGATTTCAATATTTTTTTTAATAGTAAAAAAGCAACAATAAAAAAACCTCCTAAAAAACCTCCTAATATAATTCCTTTAGCCTTACCAAAACGTGCTTTCGCCAGAGGTAAAATTGGTCTATCAATAACTTGAATTAAGGGAGTTTCTTTTCTTAGCGTTACTTTTGCTAATTCACTTTGTTTTACTAGTTCAGTCAATATAGCAGTATTAGCCTGCACATCAACTTGCCTTCTTGCTGAAGGTGCACGGCGAACATTTAGAGCTGGATTTAAATTAAATGTATTATCATTAGCCACGGCAACACCTGTTATTGCACCATTTAGCTGCCCTCTAATAGAATCTACTTGGTGCTCTAATATAGCCATATTTATTCTCGCTTTTTTACTTTTAGTTTCAACATAAAATTTACCAACCTGTTTTGCTAAAGTTTCACAAAAATATTTGGCAAAAAGTTCATTTGTAGAACTAACATCAATATTAACTATTGATATCTTTTTATCTTTTTGTGCAACTGTTAATCCTCCTTGAGAAAGATTTTGATACATAACTCCCATAATACTATCTTGTATGCGAGTGAATTTTGTTTGATTTGCATTAGGCAAAAATTGAATAGATCTAAACTTTGGATTATCATTCCAGTCCTTTCTCCATTTGTTATTTTGAATATACATTTCAGCCAATGAGATTACTTTGCCGTTTAATGTAATTGGCGATAAAAGAGTTTTTTCAACCATCGATCTAGATTTAAATAGCTCTGTTAAGTTTGAACCGGTAAAAATTCCTCCACCACTACTTCCTAAATCCAATCCAAATGAACTTGCAAGACCTAACGCTCCACCTAACCCCCCTGCTCCCTTTTCATCTTCTAAAGCAAATGTTAATGTAGCTGTATAAACTGGCTTTTTAATCAACGAATATGTTACACCTAAAGCTGCTCCTACTATTCCAGCCAAAACAATAATTTTCCATTTAGAAAGCAAATACAAATACCATTCTCTTAATTTTTGTATTAATTCTTTTAACGAAATTTCATCGTCTTTGATAGGTCTATTATTCATGAAATTTAATTATTTAAATGCTGTAACAATTAATAAAGCTAAACTAGAAATTACACTTCCAATTCCAACCCATTCTCCCGCAGACATTTTTTTAGTTTCTGGTTTTTCCGGAACAACAATTTGAGAATCTGGTTCAACTTTTGGATATGATCTGAAAAATAAAAATGAGCCCGTGACCGCTGCCTTACCATTTGGATAAATAATGTATGCTTTTTTCTTCCAACCTTTATTGTCAACTCCTCCAACTGCATTTAAATAATACTTAAATCCTTTCCCGCTTCTATATGGAATTTCAGACGTTAACAAAACATTACCTGTTACTTTCACACCTTCATTGTATACAGCAACTTCAACTTCATCGCCAGGAAATAAAGTAACGTTAGAATAATGGTCTTTATCTTTTACAATTTTTTCCCAGTTTACAGGGATGGTAGCGTATTTTAATTCTTCTTTTAATTTTTTAGTAAGTTTTTCTTTTAAAGTATCATTTTTTGACAAATTCAAATCAATACTTTCAATTTTTTCGATTTGTTCTTGCTTAATAGGTCTTTTAATTTTCATACCGTCTAAATTAGCAATAGATGTTAATCCACCGGCTCTCATTACAACATTATAAACTGTTTCTTTTTTATTTGCCAGAACATATTTACCCGGATAACTTACAGCACCACTAACTATTACCATTTGTGGTTTTTCATAAACAGCCATTCGACGAATATTTATAACATCAAAAGGTTTTAAAACAAAGTTTTTAATTTGTTCGTTATTGTCTGCTGTGATTTCAAGTTCTATCAATTCAACACGTTTTGGATCAGCATCATCAATTACATCAGATTTAACCATTCGTGCAATTTCAACTCTTTTAGAAGCAGATCCTGTTAAACCGCCAACTTGTACCACTAAGTCATTTAAAGTCAGATTTTCAAAATATTCATATTCACCAGGATTTTTAACTTCTCCGTCTATAGTAATTTTATATTCTTCCCTGAAATCTAAAATAGAATATACTGTTATTATATCTTCCCTTTTTAATTCAATATCTGCATTTAAATCTCCTGATAATGCGGCACTTAAATCTACATTTACTATTTCTGTAGTCAAATCTGTTTTTAAACGAATGATTCTTGCTCTTTTAGTATATGCATCTTCTTTCAGTCCTTCAGCTCTTGTTATAAGATCTGAAATTCTCATCCCTTCACTATAAGAATAGTAATCTGGTCTAAAAACAGCTCCTTCAATTTTGATTCGGTTTTCAAAACGATTTAAAATCCTAGTTATTCTAAAAACATCCCCTGATTGAGGCATATATGAGCCATATTCACTTTCATTAATATCATGAACTTTAAATTCCTTTCCTGTCTTTTGTATAACGTTTATAGAAGCTGTGTAGGCAAATTCATTAAAACCAGAGGCAAAATTTAATAAATCAGAGAAGGTTTCTCCTTTTTTCATTTCAAAAATTCCCGGGCGCTTTACTTCGCCTTCTACAACAACTCTTTGATTATATGCGGGAATTCGAATGACATCATTATCTTTAAGGTTAACATTATCAGATTGATCTCCTTTTACCAAAAATCTATAGATGTCAATATTTCTATAAACTTTATTATTTCTAATCAATTCAATATTTCTATAACTTCCATTCTTCCCTGGTCCTCCAGCAAGATGCAAGGCATTATAAACTGTAGCTAAAGATGATATAGAATAATTTCCTGGTTGTTTTCCTCCGACAACTGTTATCTTAATGGTTCTAATTTGACTCAAACTGACACTTACTTGAGATTGTCCGGATCGTACTGTACTATACACCTTTGCGATGGCAGCCTTAATTTTCTGAGTTGCTGCTTCAATTGACATTCCTGAAACTGCAATTTGTCCCACGTAGTCAATTGTTACTCTTCCTTCAACGCTCACTGGAGTGCTTGCATTATATTCCTGAACTCCGTATACGCTAATCTGCAGTTCATCGCCTGGGCCTAAAACATAATTCATTGGAGTAGCTAATTTCAAATCAGGTTCAAAATTAAGAGTTGGATTATCAAATAATTCAGAACCAAAAATTAATGCGTTTGCAGAATCTTTTACTTTTTCATTTTTGATTATTTCCTGTTTTCTTCCAAACTCAGAATCTTTCTCTTCTATTTTTGGCTTATTACCTTTATCATTTGCAGAATTCTTAGCATTTTTTTTTTCATATTCAGTAAGTTTAATTTTAAGCTTATTGAATTCAGCCTGGCTCATTCCTTTTGATAAAACCATGGATTCAACTTGATCGATAGTCGCATTGTTGCTTTTTAACTGAGCGCTAATTTTTGCTAAATCATCATCTGAAAGATAATCCACTTGGACTGTACTTAAATCTTTTGATTTCATTATATCCTGAGCATTTACACCTAAAGACATTAATAGGATCAAAAACAGGGTAAGAACGTATGTTATTTTTTTCATATTAAATTAAAATTTAAATCTTAAATTTCTAATGTTTGTTTATGAATATTGTTTTTGATAATAGTCTTTATAAGCTCCTGAAGTTACATTTTTTAACCAATCTCCATTACTTAAATACCAGTTAATAGTTTTTTCCAAACCTTCCTCAAAAGTTACAGATGGTTTCCATCCTAACTCTTTATTTATTTTTGATGCATCAATAGCATAGCGCAAATCATGTCCCGGTCTATCTTTTACATATGTAATTAATTCCGCAGAAGTTCCCATATTTCTACCAAGCTTTTGATCCATAATTTGGCATAGTAATTTAACCAAATCAATGTTTTTCCATTCATTAAAACCGCCAATATTATAAGTCTCATGATTTTTCCCATTATGAAACACTAAATCTATTGCAATTGCATGATCTTCAACAAATAGCCAATCACGTGTATAATTTCCATCTCCATAAACTGGCAATGGTTTATTATTTATAATATTATTTATAAAAAGCGGAATCAATTTTTCTGGAAAATGATAAGAGCCATAATTATTAGAACAATTTGTCAAAACATAAGGTAAGCCATAAGTTTCGCCATAAGCTCTTACAAAATGATCTGAACCTGCTTTTGATGCGGAATATGGAGAATTTGGATCATAAGGAGTCGTTTCAGTAAAAAGCCCTTCAATACCTAATGAGCCGTATACTTCATCTGTACTAATATGATAGAATCTTTTGGCTTCAAAATTATCCTTCCATTGATTTTTCGCTGCATTTAGCAAATTCATAGTCCCAATAATATTGGTTTTAACAAATGACAATGGATCTTCAATAGAACGATCAACATGTGATTCAGCCGCTAAATGTAAAACTCCATCAAATTTATGAATGGAAAAAAGTTCATTTATAAAAGTTTCGTCAACAATATCTCCTTTTACAAAATTATAATTAGGTTGATTTTCAATATCTTTAATATTCTCTAAATTCCCAGCATATGTTAGTGCATCCAAATTAAAAATTTGATATTCGGGATATTTATTCACAAATCGTCTTACCACGTGCGATCCAATAAAACCAGCACCTCCTGTTATAAGTATTTTTTTCATTTTAAATTTCTTAATTTAATAAGTCAGAATTTTGCTTCTCTAATTCACTATAAATATCTTTTACATCCTGCGAATTTTCTTTTTGTAAAATCAAATTAGCCGAAGGAGTATGCACAAAAATAGTGTTTTTTAACCCTAAAAAAGTAGTATGTATATCAGAGCCAATAACCATATTACCGTTTTGATCAGTCGAATGACCTTTATCTACCAAATAATCATAAACAGATTCAAAGGAACCTAAATCAGACCATGAAAATGATGCCGGAACAACTTTTATCTTTTTACTACGTTCCATCACAGCATAGTCAATACTAATTGATGGAATCTCCAAGGATAAATCTAAATCTAAGAAGCCATTTGTACTAGATTCCCAAACTGCTTTAGATTTTTCGTAAACATCTGGTTGAAATTGTTTTAATTCATCAAGCAAAACTCCTGCTTTAAAACAAAACATTCCGCTGTTCCATAAAAAATTACCTTTTGCAATAAATTCTTTAGCTGTAGTTTCATTTGGTTTTTCACGAAAAGAAATTACCTTATCTCCTTTTGCTTCTATATAACCGTAACCTGTTTCAGGTTTTGTTGGAACAACTCCAAATGTAACAATAAAACCATCCTCAGCTTTAGAAACGGCCTCATCTATAGCGCTATTGTAATTATCCATTAAATCAATAATATGATCTGAAGGCGTAATAATTAGGACATCATCAGGATTTGATGCAAATGCAGCAAATGCAATAGCCGCTGCTGTATTTCGAGGAGTTGATTCTACAATATTTACATAAGAAGTTTTGGATTTATCCATCACTTTTCCGCTTAAATGATGATTGTCTACATTCCCAACTACCATTACCTTATTCGCCAAATGACTATTTCGATCAACAGTCATTTCAAATAAAGATTTCCCTTCAAATATTTCTAAATATTGTTTTGGTTGGCTTTTACGAGAAAGCGGCCATAATCTACTTCCTACTCCTCCTGTTAAAATTACATGGGTAATTGATTTATCAGTATTCATACTTTTTTTCTAATAAAAAAAGAACTTTTAGTTTCTATAATCTATTGTCAGCTATAGTACCTAAAAACCCTTTTACATCGTATAATAAACTATTTTCTTTTTGTAGCTCTGAAAAATTTAATTTTAAAAATTCATCATGTGAAACTCCCAAAATAATAGCGTCAAATTTATCGGTTGGTACAGAGTCAACCGTTATTAAATTATATTCTTTTTTTACATCTTTTGCATTAGCCAAAGGATCATAAATAGTCACTGATATACCATATTCTGTCAATGCTGTTATTACATCGACTATTTTAGTATTTCGAACATCAGGACAATTTTCTTTGAATGTAATTCCAAGCATTAAAAGGTTTGCACCGTTAACAGTAATTCCTTTTTTAATCATTAACTTAACAACTTGCGAGGCAATATATTCTCCCATGCTATCATTCAAACGACGTCCCGCTAAAATTATTTCAGGATGATAGCCAAATTCTTGTGCTCTTTGTGCCAGGTAATAGGGATCAACGCCAATACAATGTCCACCAACTAATCCCGGTTTAAAAGGTAAAAAATTCCATTTTGTTGCAGCGGCAGCTAATACTTCCTGAGTATCAATATTCATTAAATTAAATATTTTAGCAAGCTCGTTTACAAAGGCAATATTAATATCTCGTTGTGAATTTTCGATTACTTTAGCTGCTTCAGCAACTTTTATACTTGGCGCTAAATGAGTTCCTGCAGTTATAACAGATTTATATAATGCATCAACTTTTAAACCAATTTCAGGAGTTGAACCTGAAGTTACTTTTAAAATCTTTTCAACAGTATGTTCTTTATCACCAGGATTGATTCTTTCGGGAGAGTATCCTGCAAAGAAATCTTCATTGAATTTTAATCCAGAAACCTTCTCGAGAACGGGCACACATTGCTCTTCTGTAACTCCTGGATAAACAGTAGATTCATAGATTACTGTATCTCCTTTTTTTAATATCTTACCAACTGATTCACTTGATTTATATAATGGCGTTAAGTCTGGGCGATTGTTTTTATCAACAGGAGTTGGAACTGTAATTATATAGTAATTACAATCAGAAATATCTTTTAATGTAGTCGTACAAAACAATCCATTTTCTGAATTGGGTTTTTCTACTAGCACTTTTTGTAAGTCACGACTTTCAACTTCTAATGTAGAATCTATTCCTGACCTTAAACTAGCAACTCTTGATTCATTAATATCAAATCCTATAACTGGATATTTGGTTGCAAATAATCTAGCTAATGGCAACCCAACATATCCAAGACCAATAATTGCTATTTTTATATTTTCGTTCATTTAAAAAATATTAATTTTAGTTACAACAGTATATGGCTTCGCCCTTCCAAGCCCCATTTATGTGCTCAGTTATAAAAAAAGTGTAATCTCGGCAAATATAGCATATTAACTCAATTTATTCAATACGGTTTCCCGTAATCAGATAAAAGCAAAAATATAAAACGCCTTGCAAAATTCCAACTTACTATTTATCAGCATGTAAAAATTTACTTTATAAAAAAAAACAAAAAATAAAATTCTTAGCTAAAGAAATTTTATCTCCTGTTTATCTTAAAACGTATAATCTCTACGAAAAACTATTTATATTTTATTTTCAAAACACAACCCAAGGATTCCAATACCAAAATATAATGAGTATTAGAAACTTCCTGAACTATTGCATCCTGATTAGTAAAAGCCCCGGAATCTAATTTTATTCTGTCACCCACTTTCATAGCTGTAATTGAAATATCAGTTACATTTGAATCATTAAGGCTTTTTTTTATAATACCAATCTCCTCATCTCTGACAATCGCAGGTTTTCCAAGCCAAAAAAGATAGCGTACAACACCTGGCACCTGGAAAACAGCATTTCGATCTATTTCCTCAAGTTGAACAAAGACATAAGAATTAAAA
>RCUK01001774.1_pt1 | contig 12859 bp, 10 predicted proteins | sample 2166381 | NCBI WGS metagenome assembly RCUK01 (sample SAMN09932809, study PRJNA488358) | compost metagenome | isolation source: compost soil in an enriched community | place: Germany: Experimental Botanical Garden
ACATGGCCTCCGCCATCATCGACGGCTTGCTCGGCCAGGGCCGGGCATTGACCGATTTCCTGGTGATCGAGCCCTATGCGCCCACGCGCGAGGCGCTGCTCGCGCGCGGCCTGCCGTGCCGCGAAAGCGTCGGCGCAGACATGGCCGATGCCGCGCTGTGCGTGCTGGCCACCAAGCCGCAGGTGCTGCGCGAGGTCTGCGGGCAGGTCGGGCGCCACCTGCCGTCCGAGGCCACCGTCGTCAGCATCGCGGCGGGCGTGGAACTGGCGTCGCTGTCCGACTGGCTGGGCGGCCATGCGCGCATCGTGCGCGCGATGCCGAACACGCCGGCCAAGGTGGGGCTGGGCATGACCGGCCTGTACGCCACGCCAGCCTGCGGGCCGGCCGAACGCGAGCAGGTGGACGCGCTGTTCGCCGCCGTGGGCGAGCGCATCTGGACGGGCAGCGAAGCGATGATCGATGCCGTCACCGCCGTGACGGGCAGCGGCCCCGGCTACGTCTTCCATTTCATGGCGGCCCTGGAAAAGGGCGCGGTCGAACTGGGCTTTGCGCCCGAGGATGCGCGCCGCCTGGCGGTCGCGGCGTTTCGGGGCGCGGCCGGCCTGGCCGCAAGCGAAGACGTGCCGCTGACCGAATTGCAGGAGCGTGTCACCTCCAAGGGCGGCACCACCTACGCCGCCTTGTCCCACATGCAGGAAGCAGGCGTGGCCGCCGCCATCACGCAGGCCGTCCACAAGGCCGAACAGCGGGCGCGCGAACTGTCCGCGGGCTAGGGCAACGCGCGGCCGGCAAGCGAGGCCGGCGCGTGGCCCCAGAGAATAGGCGCGGCGTGGGTCTACGGGGGCGCCGCTTGCGCGGCCCGTTCTTCCGCCCATGTCCACCGCCACGCTTTCCCGCAGAAACGCCTTGCTGCTGCTAGTGGTGGTGGTGCTGGCCTGGGGCTACACCTGGGTCGTCAGCAAGCTGCTGTTGTCGCACATGACACCGCTGTGGGCGGTGGCCGCGCGCAGCATGGCGGGCACTGCCGCGTTGCTGGCGCTGGGCCTGGCCTTGCGCCGCGTGGCATGGCCAGTGAAGGCCGACGTTCCCGTGATACTCAGCGTCGGGCTGCTGCACATGGGCGCGTTCGCCGCGCTGGTCAGCCTGGGCCTCCAATACGTGCCGGCGGGCCGCTCGGGTGCTGGGCGGCCAACATCATCTATGTGCGCGCGCACCGCTGGGCCACGCCGCCCTTTGAACTCGCGTTCTGGCAGGCTTTGCTGGCGACCGGGGTGCTGTCGGCGGCGGCGCTGCTGGCGGAAGGGACGCCCGTGGTGGACTGGAGCGCCGATCTGGCGTGGCTGCTGGGCTACGGCGGGGTGTTCGGCATCGCCATCGCGTATTGGGCCGCCGTGAACGTGAACCGGTCCTTGCCGGCGGGCGTTACGTCGATTGGCCTGTTGGGCGTGCCCGTGTTCGGGCTGCTGTGTTCCTCCCTGATCCTGCGCGAGCCGCTCAGCGCCTCGTTGCTGGCGGGCATGGCGCTGATCGTGGCGGGCGTCGCCGCCGGTGTGCTCGAAGGGCGCGCTTGACGGCTCGATGGCTCGGGGTATATCTTACGACCTATATCGTAAGATACATCGTGAGAGGTAATCATGCGCCATTCCCATTTTCTGACCGCGTTCCGCCAAGCTTTCGAGGGGCGCCACGCCCACGGGCCCCACGCCCACGCCCATCAAGAGCACCCTACCCACGGCGGCCGTCATCACCACCCCCATCACCGCCACGCCAGCGCTGGCGGTGACTGGTTCTCGGGTTCATCCGATGGCCGCGGCGACGCCGATGGCTTCGGTGGCGACGGCCGCGGCTTCACCCGCAGCCGCAAGGTGACGGGCGACGATCTGCAACTGATGCTGCTGGGGCTGCTGGAACAGAATCCCAGCCACGGGTATGAGCTCATCAAGGCGCTGGGCGCCCTGAGCAACGGCTTCTACACGCCCAGCCCGGGCATGGTCTACCCCGCGCTGACCTATCTGGAAGAGCTGGGCTACGCCACCGTCGAACAAGAGGGCACGAAGAAGCGCTACCACCTGGCCGAACCGGGCAGGGCGCACCTGGACGCGAACCGCGAGCGCCTGTCGACGATGTTCAACAAGCTCAAGCACGTCGCGCGCAAGATGGACTGGATGCGCCAGGCCTGGAGCGGCCAGCCGCGAAGCACCGGCCCCGAAGGAGAGGATTCCCGCACCGGCTGGCTGCCGGAATTCGTGGAAGCCCGCCAGGCGATCAAGCGCGCGCTGCTGGAACGCACCGACGCCTCGCCCGCCGAACAACGGCGCATCGCCGCCATCCTGGCGCGTGCGGCCGACGAGATCACCGGCAAGACCGGCGCCTGATCCCGTACCTGAACAAATATTGGAGTATTGATGACCCGTAGCGACCTGAACGTAGAACGCGTGCGCCACACCCTGAAGATGCGCACGCTGACCGTGGCCCGCGTGGAGCGCATCGCCGGCATGCTGGCGCGCGTCACTTTCACCGGCGCGGATCTGCAGGACTTCGTGTCCGCGTCCTTCGACGACCACGTGAAGATATTTTTCCCCGCCGACCCGTCCCGGCCGCTGGTGCTGCCCACCGTCGGCCCAGACGGGGTCAAGTTCCCGGAAGGCACACCCAAGCCGGCCGCACGCGATTACACGCCGCGCCGCTTCGATGCCGCCCGCCAGGAACTGGACATTGATTTCGTCCTGCACGGCGATGGCCCCGCCTCCACCTGGGCCGAACGGGCCGAAGCGGGCCAGCAATTGGGCATCGGCGGCCCGCGCGGCTCCTTCGTGGTGCCCAAGGCGTTCGACTGGCATGTGCTGATCGGCGACGAAACCGCGCTGCCCGCCATTGCGCGCCGCCTGGAAGAACTGCCCGCGACGGCGCAGGCGCTGGTCCTGATCGAAGTGCCCGCCGCGTCCAACGAGATCCCGCTGGCCACCAGCGCCCAGGCCTCGATCCGCTGGCTGCACCGCAATGGCACGGCGCCGGGCTACAGCACCTTGCTGCTGGAAGCGGCGCGCGAACTGACTCTGCCCCAGGGCGAAGGCTATGTGTGGGTGGCGGCGGAATCCGCCGTGGCCAAGGCCGTGCGCGAAATCATGGTGGCGCAGCATGGCATCGACAAGAGCCGCATCCGCGCCGCCAGCTACTGGAAGCGCGGCGCGGTGGCCGTGCACGAGTCGCACGAAGACTGAGCGCCGGGCGCTTCACGCCTTGCGCGGATCGCGGGCCAGCGCCAACAGGTTTGCGGCGCGCCCGCCGGAGGCCTGGTCGCGCACCGCCAGCCCCAGCACCGCGCGCGGCCAGTCCAGCCCGAAAGGCCGGTAGACCACGCCGTCGGGGCGCAGATGGCGCAGGGACGCCGGCACGATGGCCACGCCCATCCCGGCCGCCACCAGGTTCACCGCCGAAGACAGTTGCGGCGCCTGTTGCCCGATCAGCGGATTCAGGCCGTGCTGACGGCATGCCGCCATGACGTCCGCGCTTAGCCCGTAACCCGACTTGCGCGAATACAGGATGAAGCGTTCGCGCGACAGATCGGCAGGCGCCAGGCGCTTGCGGCGCGCCAGCGCGTGGCCCAGCGGCAGCGCCACCATCAGCGGTTCCTGGACAAGCTGTGTGAACGTCAGCCCGCCATCCAGCGCAAACGGCGGCCGCACGAACGCGGCGTCTATCGCGCCCTCGCGCAGGCGCGCCACCAGCGTTTCGCTATCGCCTTGCGACAACGTCATCTCCACGTCCGGGTACAACTGCCGGTACTGGCGGATCAGTTCGGTCACCACGCCGTTGAACGACGCGGACTCCGTGAACCCCAGCGTCAGCTCGCCGACTTCTCCGCGCGCCGCCCGTTGCGCCGTGCGCACCGCGGCGTCGGCGCGTTGCAGGATGTCCTGCGCGCACGCCAGAAACGCGCGGCCGGCGTCGTTCAGCGCCACGCCGCGGCCGGTCCGGTCGAACAACGGCGTGCCCACTTCCTGTTCCAGCCTGCGGATCTGCTGACTGAGCGGCGGTTGCGCCATGCCCAGCAGCTCCGCCGCGCGCGTGAAGTGCTGGGATTCGGCGGTCACGACGAAATAGCGCAGATGGCGTAGTTCCATATCGATATCTAAAAAGTCCTGATTATCAATTTTCCATATATTGGACATTCTAATTCTTCAGGCCGATGATGACTGCATCCACTCGTCACCTGAAGGAATCCGCATGACTACCTTGATGAAACCGGGCGCGCTGCTGCGCCAGCGCCTGGCCCAGGAGATCGTCGTGGCGCCCGGCGCGTACGACGGCCTGTCGGCCAGGCTGGTTGCCGCCGCGGGCTTTTCCGCCGTGTATGCCAGCGGCGGCGCCATCGCGCGCGCGGCGGGCTATCCCGACATCGGCCTGCTCAGCTTCACCGAAGTCATGGACCGCGTGGAGAAAATCGTCGACGCCGGCGGGCTGCCCGTCGTGGCGGACGCGGACACGGGCTTTGGCGGATCGGCCAATGTCGAGCGCACGGTGCGCATCATGGAGCGTGCCGGCGTCGCGGCGTTTCATATCGAGGATCAGTCCTTTCCCAAGCGCTGCGGCCACCTGGACGACAAAACCCTGGTGGACGTCGAAGAGATGTGCCGCAAGGTCCACATCGCCCGGCAGACCCTGGCCGACGCGGACACGCTGGTCATCGCGCGCACCGACGCCATCGCGGTCGAAGGATTCGATGCCGCCATCGCGCGCGCCGAACGCTACGTGAAGGCGGGGGCGGACATGATCTTCGTCGAAGCGCCGGAGACCCTGGCGCAGATCCGCGCCATCGCCGAACGCCTGCCGGGCCTGAAGCTCATCAACATGTTCCATGGCGGCAAGACGCCCCTGGTGCCGCTGCCGGATCTGGCCGCCATGGGCTATCGGCTGGCCATCATTCCGTCGGACCTGCAGCGCGCGGCCATCCACGCGATGCAGGCCACGCTGGCGGCGATCCGGCAATCGGGCGACAGCCGCGAGCTGGCCGACCGGCTTACCAGCTTCAAGGAGCGCGAGGAGATCGTGCAGACCCGCCGCTATCTGGCACTGGATGCCCAGTCGGCGCCGGAATCCGCGCTACGCTGACAGCGCTGCGGCATGCGCAGCGGCCACACGCGCTGGCCGGCGGCGCCGGTCAGCGTGCGGATGCCGCACTCCATTTCGACACGCGCGAACGTCGTGCCATCGGGACCGATGATGCGCGAATCGTCCATCGTGGAGACCACCGCGCGCTGGTCCGCGAAGGGCGACACGGCTTTGTATTCGGCCGGGATGGCAAAGCGGCCCTGGCTGTCCACATAGCCATAGCCGCGGTCGGCGCTGGCGGGCGCCAGGCCTTCGCGCATCGCGCCCAGCGCGTCGAACGCGGGCCCCACGAAAGCGCCCTTGGCGTCCACCGCGCGCACGCCGTCGCCCGATACCTGCGATACGGCACGTCCTTCCGAATACGCCGACGCGTAGCCCTCGACCGTGAGCCGGGTCTTGCCGGACAGATCGGCGTAGTCCGTCAGGGTCCTGCCCTGCACGGTGTAGTGCCTGAGCAGCGTGGCGGATCCACGCGGCCAGCTCCATTCGCCTTCCGGCAGCTTGGCGAGAACCTTGGCGTTGCCGTCGATGACGCGCGTGCCGCCCTGGTCCGTCGACAGTGCCCGCGCGGGCGTGCCGTGAAACGCGGACCCCGAACCGGCGGCCGGCTCGATCTGCCAGCTTCCCTGGCTGTTCAGGTAGCCCAGGCGATCGGCGCGGCGAATCTCCATCCAATCGCCCAGGCGCACGTAGTCCGCGTCCTTCATGTCCAGCGCGTCCTTTCCGTCGGGCGAGATGATCCAGCGGTTCTTGTCGTTGCCGGCGCTGATCGAGCCATCTCCGTAGGCGCCGACCTGCAGGCCGCGCAGGAACGCGGTCAGGGCCTGGCCCTGGGCATTGAACACCGCGGCGGGGTGCGCGTAGTCGTCGTCCTGCTTGCCGGCCTGCACGAGCTTCCACAGGGTGTCGTTCACGCGCTCGGCGTCATGGTGGCTGGCGGGAATGATCCATTTGCCTTGCAGGTCGATGACCCCCACGCGATCCGGACCGAGCGATGCCACGGCCTGGCCATTTTCGAAAGCGCCGATGCTGCGGAAGGCGGGCGCGGCCACTTCCTTGCCGGCCACGAAGTCGTACAGGCCCCAGGGGGCGCCATCTGCCGCGGTCTTCAGAAAGCGGACGACGCCTGGCGCCACGACTTGCGTGTCGAAGGCCTCGGGCAGACCGTAAGTCTTGCCGTCGCGGTCGATCATCCGGACGACGCCGTCGCCGTAGATCTGGGCATACCCGTGATGGAACGCGCCGATGTGCTGCTGTGTCGGCAGGTCGATGGGCCGGCCGCGCGCGTCCAGCAGCCGCATGCCGTCTTCGGTGTCGGCGGCGTAGCGCAGTTGGTCCGCGCCGAGCTCGCCCGGATGCGCGTCTTCGGCGGCATCCAGCGCGATCAGCTCGGTCCAGGACGGGTCCGTGACGATGCTGCCGTCCGCCAGCAGCAGCCCCGCGCCCGCTTCCGCGCCGCCGCAGTGGCAGTGGCCCGGTCCGAGCAGGCCCAGGGGGCCGCCGGCTACGTCGCCCGGAAGCGACGTCAGCGCCAGATCCCGGGCCGCTTCCACGGTCTCGGGCTTGAGCAGCGCCTTGCCGTCGCGGTCCAGCACATTCAGCAGCTTGCCTTGCTGATCGGACACCCATAGCCTGCCTTGGCGCGCGTCGATGCGGCCGGCCTGGGCCAGCCATGCCGGGGCGTTATCCCCATGCACCCAGGCGCCCGTCGGCGTCAGCACGCCCGCGGGTTGGCGCTCGCCGTCCACAAACAGCACATAGCCATCCACATCCTCGGTGGCCGACAGCGCCGGACCGAGTTCGAGCGGCGCGGCCCGTCCCGGCACCAATGCCATGGTGTTCCCGCCGGAGGGATAGACGATGGTGTCGGCATAGCGCTGGGATGCGTGCCCCTCTTCCTGCGTCAGCGTGGCCACCACCGTGCCCGCTGCGTCCAGCACCGCGTAGCCGGCGTGGCGCGGCAGCGCGGCGCTCCAGAATGCCTTGCCCACGGGATTCACGCTTTCGTAGTGCTGGTCCGCGCCGATCAGCTTGCCGTCCGGGGTGATCATCACCGACCCTTCGGCGCCATAGCCCGTGGCCAGCGCGCCGCCTTCCTGGATGAAGATATCTTCCAGCACCGGATCGAGAATCCACTTCCAGTCCCGGTCGACCACCCCGTACTTGCCGTCGGCATTGGTGGCGATGTACAGGCCATGGCCGAAGGGCTTCGTAATGGTGACGCCGGTTCCGCCGTACCGGCGTTCGCCGGTGGCCGAGCGGTACTCTTCCTTGTACTGGACCGTGGCGCGCGCGGGCACGCCGTCCGACAGGTGCAGGGCGCGCACATTGTCCTCGAACGGGGCGCCGACCGGATTGCCTTGGCGGTCGATCAGCAACGGACGCCCGTCCAACGTGGCCACGGCCAGCCCGATCTCGACAAAGTCCTGCACCGCGTCATAGCGCGGCCGAACGGCCATCCGGCCGTTCTTGTCGATGAATCCCCATTTGCCTTGCCACTGCACGGCGGCCAGGCCGTTGCGGAAGTCGCCCACCGCTTCGAAAATGGGCTTGATCGCCACGCGGCCGTTCCGGTCCAGAAAGCCCCACGCATGGCGGCGCAGGGATTCGTCGCGGGGCACTCGGTCGATACTTTCGGTGGCCGACGGCAGCAGCACCGCGGCGCGCCCGTCGGACAGGTTGCGGATGCAGCCGTTGCCGAAGGGATTGCGGCTGGAGATATCGTCGGCGGCCGGATAGGCGCGGTACGCGGATTCTTCCAGGCAATACACATGGCCGGTCTGCGCATGCACGGACAGGGACGCGCCCAGCGCGGCAAGGGCGCAGGCGATTTGGGTGGCGCGGATCACGCGTGACGTCATGGTTACTCTGCCTTGGCGTTGGCGGCGACGGGCGGTTCGAGGCTGGCTGCCTCGGGGCACGTGAGTTTCTGGAGGGGCCAGCTTTGCCGGTCCTGCGCGTCCACGATCACGACCGTGTCGCACAGCACGCCAAACACGGCGGTCGTCTGACCCTTGGTGTCGATGAACTCGACCAGCCTGTCGCGGCGAACCATCGCGCGTCCTTCGTGGAAGTCGTCTGCCCAGAGGAACGCGGGCGCAATCGCGTAGCGTCCCGTCAAATCGACATAGCCGTACAGCTTGCCCGTGCGCTCCAGCCTGCGAGCCTTGGCCAGCCCGTTTTTCAGGGCGCCCAACTGGTCGAAGTGCGGTCCCACGATCCGCTGGCCGGCAGCGTTGACGAAGCCCAATTTGCCATTGCCGTCGCTGTAGGGCACGACGCCTTCGCTGGCGTTGCGATGCTCCACGGCGTAGCGGCCCGCGAAGCGGGTGATCACGCGGCCCTGCAGGTCCGTCATGATGCTGGCATTGGCGTTGTCATCCTCGAATACGATGCGGCGCATCGATGCCAGCGGCGTGCCGTCGCCCAGCTTTTCCAGCACGGCGCGGCCGTTCTGGTCGATCACGCGATAACCCGGCCCGAGGTTGGCGCGCGCCAGGCCTTCGGGCTGCGCGAAGAACGGATTGAACTCGCCATAGATGGCGGGCACCTGCATGTTGCCGCGGGCATCGATGGCGCCCTCGCGTTCGCTGTTCTTGATGTAGAGCCAGTCGCCGTACTGCTCCCTGCTTTCCGGCCGGCCATCGGAGACGCGCGTGGCGCCGCCCTGCGCGTCGAAAAGCACGACGCTGGCGTCGGCCAGTGTGCCCAGGAAACGTCCGCCCTTGAGCTTGTCCGGCTTGCCGATGACAGGTTCGCTGGACTTGCCTGTGTGCAGGTTGACCAGGCGGTAGGCGCTATCGACATAGCCGGACTGCCTGCGCTTGGCCTCGGGGTCGTCGATCAGCATGAGCCCGTTGCCCAGGTACTCCATGTCGTAGGCGCTGGCATGCGTCGCGGGCACGACCCACCGGCCTTCGCGGTTGACCACGCCCCAGCGCCCCTTGTCCTCGACGCGGGCCCAGTCGTCTTCGAATTCCTCCATGCGCTCATAGGCGGGCTTAAGGGCGGGCGCGCCTTTGCGGATGTTCCAGATGCCCCAGAGGCGCGCGCGGCTTTCGTCCCTTGCGCGGTAGAAAAGCAGTTCGCCGTTGAGCGTGGACGCGTCGTTCACGATATCCGCGGGGATGGCGACCGTGTTGCCGCGCTGGTCGATCAGCAGAGCGTCGCCGCGCTTCATGGTTTCCGTGCGGGCCCAGGTGTAGGGGCCACGGAAGGCCCGGAGGTCGCTGAAGGCGGGCGGCACGGCCCACGCCCCGTCCGGGCCGATCGCGCCGGTGCCCTGGTTCTTCGTGCTGACCACCAGCGGCAGCGAGACATCGTAGTTGTCGATGTCCTGCCAATCCGGATTGGTGACGATCTTGCCCGCCGCCGTCAGGATGCCCAGCGCCTGTCCGTACTGCATGGGGCGCAGCAGGGCCAACGGCACGCCGCCGGCGTCCGCCCCGCGCGGATCCGCATATTTGCTCAGGTTGAAGGTGTCGATCTGGTAGCCGCGCAACCGCGCAACCGTCGCGTCGTCCAGCAAGGGGCTGCTGTCCTGCGCGTAGATCTGGAACAGGGGGCCGTCGTCCGACAGCGCGATGGCCGTGTCCTGCGCGGCGCCGTCGGCATCCGCGGCTACCGCCGCGTCGGCAACTGCTGCCGCGTCGGCTACCGCCGCATCGGCCACCGCCGCGTCGGCGGCCATGGCATCCGTGGCATCCGTGGCGTCCGGGGCGTCCGCCGGCGCAGCGATATCCACGGCGGGCTCGGCTTGCGTCACCATGCCCGCCGCACCGTCATCCTGGGCCTCGGCGGTGTCGGCGGACGCTTCCATCGCCTCCGCCACCGCCTCGATTCCCGCGGCTTCCGTTGCGTCAGCGGCGGCGGCCGTCGCACCGCCGGCCGGCATGGGGGTTCCATAGACCCACGCCCGTCCGCGGTGGATTGCCACATTGCCATTGCGCAGCGGCAGAAACTGCAGCCGGCCCGAGGGGGCGATCAGCAGCGTCATGCCGGGTTCGGCCGTGTACCGCCAGCCGTCGCGCTCCTGCACGCCCGGGTAGGCTTCCTGAAACGCATGCACGGGCTTGAGCTGGCCGTCCAGCAAGGACGGATTGCCGCCTTCCGGCTTGACCAGCCAGGCGCCTGCCGCCAGCATCTGCACGCGTTCATAGCGGCCGGGGGATACGGACTCGCCGCGAGGATCCACGAACTCCCAGGCCCGGTCGCGCCGCACGGCGATCACATCGCCGTCGCGCATCGGCGCTTCCAGGGAGCGCAGGACCGGCGGAGCGATGGCCCAGCCGCCGCCGCTGTCCAGCAGGCCCCACCAGCCGCCGTAGCGCGAGTCGCGCGACTGGGCGGGCACGTAGCCGCCGGTCGGGGCGGCCAGCGCCATCACGCCGTCGGGCAGCGCCGCCGCCTTGCCGGTCGCGGTGTTGAACAGGCGCGGCGGCGTCGGCACCTCCATCGACGCCAACTTTTGATCGGGCTGGAAGCCCCACGTGCGCGTGCCCAGCGGAAAGGTCTTGATGACCTTGCCGTGGCGGTCGATCAGCACGTCCCGCCCGGCCTCTTCGGCCAGCGCCGTGCCTTCGGCATTGAAGCCGGTGGCTTCCGTGAAGCGCGGCTCGATGGCCCATTGGCCCTTGGCATCGATGTAGCCCCAGAGGCCGCCCTGGCTGACCGGCGCCAGGCCGTTCTGAAACGGCTTGGCGTCCGTGTAGGCGGGCGTGATGGCCATGCGGCCCTGCTTGTCCAGGTAGCCCCAGGCGCCTGATTCGTCCTTGGCGGTTCCGGTCAGGACCGCCGCCAGGCCCTCCTGATATGCCTGATGGCAGGACGTGCCGGAGCCCTCGCCGTAGTAGCTGGCCGTGCATTGCCGCATCCAGTCGGGCAGGGCGTGCGCCGCGCCGGGCGCCAAGGGCAGGCCCGCCAGGGCCACCGCCAGCGCCCAGGGCTTGAGGGCGGAAACCGCCTTCATCGCGCGGTGGCGCGGCAGCGAGCCGCGCGAACAAAGAAGCCAAGCCGGGCGTGCCACATGGTCGGATGCCTGCCGAGTAAGAAGGGAAGGCAGCACTGTAACCACCGGTAGCAGGCGCGGAGGCCGGTAAATGTAACTATAAAGAACCAAGCGTTAGCATTGGCGGGCTCCACCCCTGTATAAGGCGCTATCATCCGGCAAATAGCCGTAATCCGCGCGGATTGCGGGCCTATTTGCCTGCCATTTATCCTTTGTTCACTTGCTGCTTACCCATCCAGGCAAATGCCTCGCGCCCGCATGCGGATCCGCAACTGGGCGCGCGCACGCGACAGGCGGCTGCGTACTGTGCCGATTGGCAGCGCCAGCCGCTGCGCGGCCTCTTCGTAAGACAGTTCTTCCACGGCGATCAGGTGGATCAGATCGCGCAGGTCCTGCGGGATTTCGCTCATGGCCCGGTCCACGAGACCGACCATCTGCCGCCATTCAGCCTGCGCTGGCGGACCGGGCTCGGGGCTGGGGTCGGACGCCAGCGTGTCGATGTCCACAAAGGCGTAACGCCGCTCTGGCGCCCGCGACAGGTGATTGCGGATCAGGTTCAGCGCAATGCCATATAGCCAGGTCGACGGCTTGCTGTCGCCTCGGAACCGGTGGTAGGACAGCGACATCTCCGCGAATGCCTGCTGGGTAATGTCGTCTGCTTCGCTGCGGTTGCCGACGTGCCTGCCCACGAAGCGGCGCAGCCGGTCGTGTTGCGCCCGCACCAGTTCACTGACCGGATCGGCGGGCGGCGGCGGACTGGCGGGCGAGGCGGCGGCGCGGCCGGCGGCAAGGGCGGGAGCAGGGTGCATGAGGACGGTGCGGCGGGTTCGACGGCACGCGGGAAGGCGGGGACGGCGTGGGAGTCTGGTGCGCGCCCGCGATCCCGGACGTCTTGGCGAACCAGGAAGGCGCAACGCTGCCGGGCCAGTCTAGTGATGGACGACCGGGCGGGAAATACGATGCGTGCCGTATTTTTTGCGGCTAGCCCGTGGGCAGGCCCAGGCGCACCGCGTAGGCGACCAGTTCGGCCGTGCTGTGCAGATCCAGTTTGCGCATCAGGTTTTCGCGGTGCTTGCGCGCGGTGTAGGGGCTGATGTGCAGGTCCTGCGCAATCTGGGCCGCCGTGGCGCCCAGCGCGGCCATCGCCAGCACCTGCTGCTCGCGCCGCGTCAGGGTTTCGTCGGGCGTCTGGGCGTAGGGCGCAAGTGCGGCCCGTGGACGCGCCCCGCCGCTGGCAAGATCCGCGATGGCGGCCAACAGCGGCTGCGAACTGCCGGTCTTCGCGAGAAAGGCGTCGGCGCCGGCCTCCAGCACGGCGGCGCGGGTGCGCTCGTCGGTGTTTGCCGTCAGCACCATGATGTGCAGCGCCGGGTATCGCTCGCGCAGCGCACGCACCCAACCCGATCCCGACACCCCGGGCATGCCCAGGTCCAGCACCAGCAGATCCGCGCCGTGCGCCGCCAGCAACGCCAGCACCTGTTCGCCGGTGCCGGCCTCGTCCACGGCGCCGATTGCAGCCGGCGACTGGGCCAGCATCATCCTCACGCCTTCACGCACGATGCCGTGGTCGTCGGCAATCAGGATGCGCAGCGGGGATGACGGGGGCGGGACGTTCATGGGGGACAGTTCGATGACATGATGTGTCAGAATGATGCGTCATTATAGGGACCGATCCCGGCTCAGGCCCATGACCCATTCCGCCTCCCCCGCCGTGCCCGGGTCTCTCGGGCCTGCCCTGGC
>RCUK01001776.1_pt1 | contig 12838 bp, 7 predicted proteins | sample 2166381 | NCBI WGS metagenome assembly RCUK01 (sample SAMN09932809, study PRJNA488358) | compost metagenome | isolation source: compost soil in an enriched community | place: Germany: Experimental Botanical Garden
TTATATTGGAGGGACCAGTATGGGAGCTGTCATTGGCGGATTGTATGCATCAGGATATAATGCGGCACAAATTGATTCTATTTTTCAATCTACCAATTTTGACGAATTAATAAATGATTTCATTCCAAGGTCATCCAAGAATTTTTACGAAAAACGAAATGATGAATTGTATGCGCTGGTTTTGCCTTTCAATAAATTTAATGTAGGAATCCCTGAAGCGCTTTCTAAAGGAATGTACAATTTCAATTTATTAAGCAGGATTACCAGAAATGTAAGGCATGTGAGAGACTTCAATCAACTGCCGATACCTTTTTTATGTATAGGGACCAATATTGAAACGGGAGAACAAGTATTACTTAATAAAGGGAATTTGGCTCAAGCCATATTGGCCAGTGCGGCATTTCCTTCTTTGTTTTCACCTGTAGAGATTGATGGAAAACTGCTTGTAGATGGAGGTGTCGCTAATAATTATCCTATTGAAGAAGTTCGAAAATTAGGTGCCGACATCATTATCGGAGTTGATGTGCAGGATGATTTATTGGATAGAAGCCAGCTTAAAAATGCAACCAAAATTTTGGTTCAGGTGACAAATCTTCATTCTATTCAAAAAATGAAGGCAAAAGTAAAGGATACCGACATTTATATCAATCCCGATATTAAAAACTTTGGTGTTATCTCTTTTGATAAAGGGAAAGAAATTGTCAGAAGAGGAGAAGAAGCTGCTTTTTCAGTTTATGAAAAAATGAAAGCGCTTGTGGGAGAGAATGATTATTATGCAAAGCCAAAATTAGTGTTGGCTGTTGATAGCTTACACATCCAGGATATCAATTGCAATGAATTGAATAATTACACTAAAGATTATGTGATGGGTAAATTGCGTTTTAAACAAGATGCAAAAATCAGTTATGATAATTTACAAACCGGAATAAATTCTATCAATGCGACCCGAAATTTCAGTGCTATTAGTTATTCATTTGAGCCTAATGCCGGAAAAGATGATTTGAATTTGGTGTTAGAGGAAAATCCAACCAAAACGTATTTGAAATTTGGTTTGCATTATGACGGTTTGTATAAAAGTGGTGTTTTAGTCAATATAACCAATAAAAAGAACTTTCTTAAGAATGATGTGATTTCGGCAGACATTGTTTTGGGGGATAATTTCAGGTACAATTTGGATTATTATATTGATAATGGATTTAATGTTAGTTTTGGGTTTAAGTCCTTTTTTAATCAATTCAACAGGAATGTAGCCAAAGAAATCAGCACTTTAGATTTGGCGTCAATGGGCTTAAACGCCATCAATGTAGATTTTTCAGATTTAAGCAATCAAGCCTATTTTCAATCCTTATTTATGCATAAGTTTTTGGTGGGAGCTGGAGCAGAATTGAAGTTTTTGAATATCAGATCAGAAACTTTGGCCAATACAAATAAGACCATCGACAATAGTAACTACGTGAGTGTTTTTGGATATATGAAATACGATTCGTTTGATAATAAGTACTTTCCTAAAAAAGGGTGGTATTTTTCAGGTGACGTTCAGTCATATCTTCTTTCTTCGGACTATACCAATACGTTTAATCCTTTTTCTATAGTTAAGGCTGAAATAGGGATCGCTACCAAAATTGTAGATAAGGTGACCTTGAAATTTCAGGCGGATGGTGGGTTTGCTTTTGGGGGAGACAGTGTGTCTTTTTTTAATTTTGTTTTGGGGGGATATGGTTATAATACGATTAATAATTTTAAACATTTCTACGGCTATGATTTCTTGAGCTTAGCTGCAGATAGTTATGCTAAAGTAGTAGCTACGGTTGATTATGAATTTTTGAAGAAAAATCACATAAATTTTTCTGCGAATTTTGCTAATTTAGAAGATGATCTTTTTAGTTCTGTCGAAAAGGTTTCTATGCCAAAATATTCGGGTTATGCTATCGGATATGGAATGGAAACGATAATTGGTCCTATAGAAATAAAACATTCCTGGTCGCCGGAAAATCATCAGGGATATACTTGGTTTGGGGTTGGATTTTGGTTTTAATTTTATTTTATATAAAAAAAATTACGATATTTGTTGTAATGAAAACAAAATGGACCGGTTTATTAGAATATCTTCAATTCCTCATCAAGAGGAATCCAGAGTGATTGCGTTATTTTTAGTCTAAAGTCGTATATCTAATCGTAAATCTTACAAAATGCCATTATATCATAAATTGGGAAGTTTTCCCCAGAAAAGACACATACAATTCGAAAAACCAAATGGCGGGCTTTATTATGAGCAACTATTTGGAACAGAGGGATTTCATGGTCATTCTTCACTTTTGTACCATGAATATAGACCTACTCAGGTAAAAGAAATTCTAAAATCGTATTCGGTTGAACCCAAAATTGCCGTCGGGAAAAACATCAAATCATTGCTGTTGAAAGGGTTTGAATTGAAACCGGAAGATGATTTTCTTGAAAGTCGTAAGGCCATGTTGGTTAATAGAGATTGTATAATAGGGTTAGCAGCGCCAAAACAATCCCTTCGTACTTATTTCTATAAAAATGCCGATGCTGATGAAATGATTTTCATTCACAAAGGAAAAGGAAAATTAAGAACCATGATGGGGAATATTCCTTTTGAATATGGGGACTATCTTATCATTCCACGCGGAATGATTTATCAAATCGATTTTGAGACTACCGAAAACCGATTGTTTTATGTTGAATCTTTTGCCCCATTTTACACTCCGAAGCGATATAAAAATGAATCCGGACAGCATTTGGAACACGCGCCTTTTTGTGAACGCGATTTTATTTTGCCGAGCGAATTGGAGACACATGATGAAAAAGGAGACTTTCTGATTAAAATTAAAAAAGAAGGGATGATGCATGAAGTGGTTTATGCTTCGCATCCTTTTGATGTAGTGGGTTGGGATGGGTATAATTTTCCATATGGATTTAGTATTCATAATTTTGAACCAATAACGGGTCGTGTACATCAACCGCCACCGGTGCACCAAACTTTTGAAACTTCAACTTTTGTAGTTTGTTCATTCGTACCGCGTCTGTACGACTATCATCCAAAAGCAATTCCGGCGCCTTATAATCACAGTAATATTGATAGTGATGAGGTTTTGTATTATGTAGATGGAGATTTCATGAGTCGTAATAATATTGAGCAAGGTCATATCACTTTACATCCAAAAGGAATTCCTCACGGCCCGGCACCTGGCGCGATGGAGCGCAGTATTGGTCAGACCGAAACTCAGGAATTAGCTGTAATGGTGGATACATTTCGTCCGCTTATGGTTACCGAAGAGGCTATGGGATTAGATGATGGTCAATATTATAAATCTTGGGTAGAGTAATTAGTACCATTTGCGAAAGCGATTTCTCATAGTACGCCATGTCTTTTATTCTGGAAGTAGGTAAAGGAATGTCTTCTGTTAGGGCTAAGGTTTTAGCATATATATAACAACTTTTTTAAACTAATAAAATTCGTGTCCATCTGTTTTGTTTGAGCCATTGGTGTTTCAAAACCAGATGTACTGTATCAAAAAAATAATTAACAATGAGCAAACAAGTAACTTCCGTAAACTACGGATTAGAAAAAATATTCGAAGGAGCACAAGATTTTCTTCCTTTAATGGGTACAGATTATGTAGAATTCTATGTTGGAAATGCGAAACAAGCGGCGCATTTCTATAAAACTGCTTTTGGTTTTCAATCTTTGGCCTATTCAGGTTTAGAAACTGGTTCTCGTGACAAAGTCTCTTATGTTTTGGCACAGGATAAAATCAGATTGGTACTGACTACCGCTTTAAAAAGTGATTCTCCAATTGGGGAACATGTCAAAAAACATGGAGATGGCGTAAAAGTCGTTGCGCTTTGGGTTGAGGATGCCCGTAAATCGTTTGAGGAAACCACCAGCCGTGGTGCTAAAGTCTATATGGAACCAGTTGTCGAAAAAGACGAATTTGGCGAAGTTGTTAGAGCAGGAATTTACACTTATGGAGAAACGGTTCATATGTTTGTTGAGCGAAAAAACTATAAAGGAACATTTTTACCAGGTTTTGTCGAATGGAAGTCCGATTATAATCCAAAGCCGATTGGGTTAAAGTATATTGATCACATGGTAGGAAATGTAGGTTGGAACCAAATGAATACCTGGGTAAAATGGTATGAGGATGTTATGGGATTTGTTAATTTTCTTTCATTTGATGACAAACAAATCCATACCGAATATTCAGCTTTGATGAGTAAAGTAATGAGTAATGGGAATGGTCGTATAAAGTTTCCGATTAATGAACCGGCAAAAGGGAATAAACGTTCTCAAATTGAAGAATATTTAGATTTTTATGAGGGTTCTGGTGTTCAGCATATCGCGATTGCAACGGATGATATTATTACTACGGTTTCTGAATTGAGAGCCAGAGGCGTTGAATTTCTTTCTGCGCCGCCGCGTGCGTATTATGAAGATATCCCAAATCGATTAGGGGATCATATGAAAATGATGCATGAAGATTTAGCGGTAATAGAAAAATTAGCCATCATGGTGGATGCGGATGAAGATGGATATTTGTTGCAAATTTTTACTAAACCGGTGGAAGACAGACCAACCCTGTTTTTTGAAATTATTCAAAGGATGGGTGCCAAAGGTTTTGGTGCAGGCAATTTTAAAGCATTATTTGAGTCAATTGAGAGAGAACAGCAATTACGAGGAACTTTGTAAAATAGCTTTTTTTTTGAATAATGTGAAAAAATAACCGATGAATGACATGGTTGTGTGCTAATGTTGTGTTAAAGTATATTTTTGATTGAATAAAAATGAATTTGTTAGCTACCTTTGCACTCGCAAAAAGGGAAGGGGTGGTTTCCTTCCTAAATTGATATAAATTTCATAATTTATAGTTTTTTTGGTTAGTTAATAGCATAAAAACTCAGTCATTATTTGACTGAGTTTTTTTGTTTTAATACATTTGGAACAAATTTTGTACTTGCGGGCCGAAAATAATTGATAAGATGCTGAAAAAAATTGTACTTCTCTTACTATTTATAACAACTGTAAGTTTTGATTCTAGAAATCAAGAAGCTTTTGGCGTGGGTGAATGGTTTAAATTCCGCATACATTATGGCTTTGTCAATGCCGGCTATGCAACCTTAGAGGTTAAAGATGCTTCTATAAACAATAAGAAAGTTTTTCATGTAGTGGGAAGGGGATTTACAACGGGAATGTCCCGTTTTTTTTTCAAGGTAGAAGATGTTTATGAGAGTTATATTGATAAGGAAACAAGAAATCCATATCAGTTTGTCAGAAAAATTGACGAAGGCGGATACACTAAGAATCAAGAGGGTTTTTTTAATCCTGCAGCAGGTAGGATCGTCGTAAAAGATTACAAACATAAAACCGAGAAGACGTTTGTTATCCCGAAAAACACACAAGACATAATTTCTACTTTTTATTATTTAAGGAATTATCCCAATATTAATAAAATAAAACCGGGTGAGTCTATTGTTATAGATATGTTTTTTGATGATGAAACTACAAAGTTTAAGTTAAAATTCATCGGACGTGAGGATATTACAACTAAATTTGGCCTCGTTTCTACTATGATATTCAGGCCTTTAGTTCAATCAGGTCGTGTTTTTAAGGAGCAAGAAAGTCTAACCGTTTGGATTTCAGACGATGATAATAAATTACCTGTTAGAATAAAAGCAAGCTTGGCAGTTGGGTCTATCAAAGCAGATTTAGATGCATTCAGAGGGTTAAAAAATCCATTTAAAGTAAAACGATAATGAATATTACAGATAATTCGGAAGCTATTTTAAAAGAAATAGACTTAAAATACCAAGCAATAAATCAAAAGACCGAAACACATTTAGAAGGATTGCTTTGGGCAAAACCCATTACGTATTGGGATTATATTCAAACGGATGCTTTGTTGAGTCTTCAAACACAAAGAACCACGCTTCCTGACGAAATGGTTTTTATTATGTATCATCAAGTCAATGAGTTGATATTCAAGATGATTCTTTGGGAAATGCATCAGATTTCTTATTGTCAAGATATTAAGATTGATTTCTTTACCGAAAGGTTAATGCGTATCAGTCGCTATTTTGATATGTTGACAACTTCTTTCGGAATTATGGAAGAAGGAATGGAAGTCGAGCAATACATGAAATTTAGAAATACACTTACACCGGCGAGCGGTTTTCAAAGTGCACAATATAGGTTAATAGAATTCTCTTCTACGGATTTAATTAATCTTATCGATTACAGATTTAGAGCGTCAATTGACAGAAATACGCCTTTCGAGTTTGCTTTCGAACACCTTTATTGGCAAGCAGCCGGGAAAGATTACCACACTGGTAAAAAATCATTTTTATTAGAGGAATTCGAAAGAAAATACAAAGGTCTTTTTCTGAGTCATATGAAGGAGTATAATACGATCAATATTTGGCAAAAATTCAAACAACTCCCTGTTGAAGATCAAAAGAATCCTGAATTAATTAAAGCGATGCGTCACTACGATCACACGGTAAATATTACTTGGGTTATGCAGCATTTGGAAGTGGCAATAAAATATATCGACCAAAGCGGAAAAGGGAATGGTGAAGCTACAGGTGGCAGCGATTGGAAAAAATACATGCATCCAAAATACCAAAGAAGAATATTTTTTCCTGAACTATGGAGTGCAGATGAACTGGCAAACTGGGGCGAGGAAAAATAATTTTAATTTCAAAAAACAGAAAGTTTGAAGCAATTTTTTTTAATTCTAATAGTATTATTGTCTATACTGTCTTGTACTAAATCCAGTGACGAATTAGATGAGGCGGTCGTAAAACCGGTCTTGAAAAAGAGTGAGTTTGGATTTACGTATGCTGATTTTAATGTTATTCGTGATACTATTAAAAAAGGAGATACTTTTGGTAGTATTCTGAATAAACAGAATATTGGAGACAAAAAAGTCTATGATATTATTGAAAAAGTGAAAGATACTTTCAATGCAAGAATAATTAGATTTGATAAACCATATGTGCTTCTAAGGTCTAAAGATAAAAAAAATAAATTGCAGGTTTTTATTTATCAGCCAGATGCGTTGAATTATTATGTGATTGATTTGCGTGATACAGCAGTGACGGCATTTAAGAAAACGAGACCCCTTAAGTTCAAACGCAGAACTATTGGTGGCGTCCTTAAAGGTTCCTTGTCTGAAACGCTGGAAAGTGCTAATGTAGAAGGAGCTTTGGCGAGTAGAATTTCTAAAATTTATGCTTGGTCAATTGACTTTTTTAAATTGAAAAAAGGAGATCGTTTTGCACTTACATTTACTGAAAGGTATATAAATGATACCATTTATGATGGTGTTGATAGTCTTCAGGCAGCATTTTTTGAATATAAAGGCAAGGTAGTTTATGCTTTTTCTTTTGCTCAAAATCCTTCTTCAGGTAAAATGGAATATTACGATGAGGAAGGAAAGACCTTGAAAAATTTCTTTCTTAAAACTCCTATTAAGTTCAGCAGGATATCCTCTCGGTTTTCATCCAATCGATTTCATCCGGTGCAACATAGATGGAAGGCACATAAAGGTACTGATTATGCAGCACCTCATGGAACGCCTATCACAACTACGGCAGCAGGTGTAGTCGAGCAAACGGGTTTCACGGCAGGTAATGGTAATTTTGTCAAAGTAAAACACAATCGTACTTATTCTACTCAATACCTTCACATGTCCAGAATTTTGGTGAGACGTGGGCAACACGTGACGCAAGGACAAGTTATCGGTCGGGTAGGAAGCACTGGTTTAGCGTCCGGACCGCACGTGTGTTATCGTTTTTGGAAAAATGGTGTTCAGGTAGATGCTCTAAGATTAAAATTGCCTAACGGTGAGCCTATGAATGCAAGCAGTAAAAAGCGATTTTTGCAACAGATCACTCCTTTGAAAAGAGAATTGGACAGTGTAGCTAATTTGTAATAAAATAAGTAGTTACGAAATCGTTTTCTTTTAAATTTTAAGTATTGACGGTTTTTTCTTTAACGGTTATATAGGTTTAAACTCATTTCTATTCGAACTAATTTCAGTATTTTTGTAGAAAACTAAATACTAGAATTTAAATAGAAATGGCTTTAAATACAATAAACCCAACAGGTACGGAGGCTTGGAAAAAGCTTCAAAAGCATTACGAAGAAATGCAAACAGCATCAATGCACGATATGTTTCAGTCGGATGCTTCAAGAGTAGAAAAATTTAACTTGAAATGGAATGATTTTCTTGTTGATTATTCAAAAAACAGAATTAATCAGGAAACAATTGCATTGTTATTGGAATTGGCTAATCAAGTTGGTCTAAAAGAGGCAATAGCTGACTATTTTGGTGGTGGAATAATCAATCAAACAGAAGGCAGAGCTGTGCTTCATACAGCATTAAGAGCTAAAGAATCTGCTGCTGTAAATGTTGAAGGACAAAATGTGATTTCTGAAGTTTACGCCGTAAAAAATAAAATAAAAACGTTTACAAACGAAGTTGTTTCTGGTGCAAGAACTGGTTTTACCGGAAAAGCTTTTACCGATATTGTTAATATTGGAATAGGAGGTTCAGATTTGGGACCGGTAATGGCTGTTGAAGCTTTACAGTTTTATAAAAATCACTTAAATGTTCATTTTGTTTCAAATGTTGATGGCGACCATGTTAATGAAGTCATTAAAAAATTAAATCCTGAAACAACACTTTTCGTTATTGTTTCAAAAACATTTACCACACAGGAAACCTTAACTAATTCAGAAACGATCAGAGAGTGGTTTTTGAAATCTGCAACTCAGTCAGATGTGGCTAAGCATTTTGTGGCTGTTTCAACAAATCTTCAAAAAGTTACCGAGTTTGGAATCAATCCTGACAATGTATTTCCGATGTGGGATTGGGTTGGTGGACGTTTTTCATTATGGAGTGCCGTAGGGCTTTCGATTAGTTTAGCGGTAGGTTTCGATAATTTTGACGAATTATTGAACGGTGCAAACGAAATGGACGAGCATTTTAAAACAGCCGATTTTGATAAAAACATACCTGTAATTTTAGCTTTGCTAAGTGTTTGGTACAATAACTTCTTTGGAGCTGAGAGCGAAGCATTAATTCCTTACACGCAATACCTGCAAAAATTAGCGCCATACCTGCAACAAAGTACTATGGAAAGCAATGGTAAAAGTGTAGGGCGTGACGGGAAAACCGTAGACTACCAAACTGGAACTATTATTTGGGGGGAACCAGGAACGAATGCGCAACATGCATTTTTTCAATTGATTCATCAAGGAACTAAAATAATTCCGACAGATTTTATAGGCTTCGTGAAGCCATTGTATGGTGATGACAACCATCATGACAAATTGATGTCAAACTTTTTTGCGCAAACAGAGGCATTAATGCATGGAAAAACGCAAGAACAAGTTCAGTCTGAGTTTGACAAACAAGGATTGTCAAAAGAACAAGCAGCTTCTCTTTTGCCATTCAAAGTTTTCTCAGGAAATAAGCCTACAAATACCATCCTGATTCAGAAATTGACTCCTAAATCATTAGGTTCTTTGATTTCGATGTACGAACACAAAATTTTTGTGCAGGGAATTATCTGGAATATTTTTAGTTTTGATCAATGGGGAGTTGAATTAGGAAAGCAGTTGGCTAATTCTATTTTAGATGAAATTAATAGTAAAACCGTGAAAAATCATGATAGTTCAACTTCATTTTTGTTGAATCATTTTTTACAAAATAAATAACAGATTTCCATTTTACCGGATTCAGTTTGTATCTTTCTAAAGAGATGTTTTTTCAGATGTAATTTTGAAACTGAATTAAATAAAAACAGCCTTGATTTATATTTTTAAATCAAGGCTGTTTTGTTGTTACGTGATTCTTTAACAGTTTTGTTGTTTCTAGTTTTTGCTTGATGGTTTTATTTTTTTTTTCGGAATTAGCAATATAATTCGGATAAAACAATGGATTGTATTTTTTTTTAACTAATTAATTATTGTAATCCTTTTTCGACTAAATAACAACTAAAAACGCTGTTTTTCTTAACCTTATATTAACATTTTAGGTAAAAAATGTTATAATTTTGCCACCGTATTAATAAATAAACAACAATGAAGACAATGAAAAATTGGTTACTCACTGGATTAATGTTTTTGATAGTTTCTACGGTATTTTCTCAAGGAAAAATTACGGGGACTATTACGGATGGGCAAGGTCCTTTGCCTGGAGCAAATGTTGCTTTGAAGGGTATGAAAACTGGCACCTCTACAGATTTTGACGGTAACTTTTCTGTTAATACAGAAAGTAGTTCTGGAGAGATAGTTGTTTCTTTCGTAGGTTTTGATAGTAAGACTATTAAATTTAATGTTTCGAACGGTGCAACAGTTGATTTAGGGAATATTGTTTTGACTTCCGATTCTAATCAATTGCAAGAAATAGTGGTAAGAAGTACTGTTGTTGATATAGCAAAAGACAGAAAAACACCTGTTGCGGTTTCAACAATAAAAGCTTCTGAGATTCAGGAAAAATTAGGTACTCAGGAATTTCCTGAAATTTTAGCGAATACTCCCTCAGTTTACGCTACAAAATCTGGAGGAGGTTTTGGAGATTCCAGAATTAATATTCGTGGATTTGACCAAAGAAATATTGCAGTAATGATTAATGGAGTTCCTGTAAATGATATGGAGAATAGTGCTGTTTACTGGAGTAACTGGGCAGGTTTGTCTGATGTTACTTCTGCGATGCAAGTACAAAGAGGTTTAGGTTCTTCAAAATTGGCGATTTCTTCTGTGGGAGGAACAATCAATATTGTTACAAGAACTGCAGATATGAAAGAAGGTGGTTCAATCAGTACTGGTTTTGGGAATGAGCATTATTTGAAAACACAAGCTTCCTATTCAACAGGTAAAATGAAAAATGGTTTGTCGGCTTCTGTTTTGTTAAGTCAAACAATGGGAGATGGTTATGTGGATGGAACTAAGTTTGAAGGCTATAATTATTTTATTGCTTTGGGCTATGAATTCAACGAAAAACACGATATACAATTTACTTTTACCGGAGCTCCTCAGTGGCACCACCAAAGAAATTTTGCCAATAAGTTATCTGATTATATAAAATACGGAAACCCGGCAGAAAATGAACCAAATATTAAATATAATTCTGATTGGGGATATTTGCACGGTGAGGAATATTCTTGGGCAAGGAATTTTTATCACAAACCTGTAGCGTCATTTAATTATGATTTTAAAATCAGTGATAAAACAAAATTATCTTCTGTCTTCTATGGTTCATGGGGTAGAGGTGGAGGAACGGGTAATATTGGTAAAAGCCCTTTTGCTTACAAAACTGCAGATGGTTTAGTTCCTTTTGATGAGTTTTACAAATACAATACAGGACAACCGAATACTATTGGGACGCCACTTTCACCTAATGCTAACGGAGAAATTGTTGTTAATAGAACTACTGGTTTTACAAGGAGGGCATCAATTAATTCGCATGATTGGTATGGAGCAGTTATCAATTTAAATCAAAAGTTAAGTAAAGAATTGACACTTGATTTTGGTGTTGATGCAAGAACATACACTGGATACCACTTCAGAAATGTTAATGACAGATTGGGTGCGGATGTCTATTATGATAACACGAATGTCAATTATAAGCCGGCTGGTAGATATTTGTATGAGACATATTCGGCTTCACCAAGTGCAAATCCATTTACTAATGTTAAGAATCAAGAAAAGATTGAGTACAATAACAATGGATATGTTAGATGGTATGGTGCTTTTACTCAATTAGAGTATTCTAAGGACAATTTATCCGCATTTTTTCAAGGAGCTATTTCTCAACAAGGATTTAAAAGAGAAGATACTTTTCTTTATTTAGAATCAGATCCACTTTATGAAACCGATTTTGAAAATATTTTAGGTGGTAACGTAAAAGGCGGTGTTAATTATAACATCAATGAAAGTCATAATGTATTTGTAAATTCAGGATATTATTCAAAGCAACCAAATTTCAACTCGGTTTATCCAAATAACAAATCAATTCTTAATGAGAATCTGACTAACGAGAAAGTATTAGGTTTGGAAGCAGGTTACGGTTTCCGTTCTTCAATATTTAATGCCAACTTAAATGTTTATTACACGTCTTGGAAAGACCGATACCAAAGATCTACTGATTCATCTGTAGATAATGTGGGTGGTTATTATGATTTTGCGGGTATTACAGAAGTGCATTCAGGTATTGAGCTTGAATTAAACGCCAGACCAATCCAACAAGTAAGCTTAAATGCAATGGTTTCTCTAGGAGACTGGAATTATGATGGTAATATTACAAGTAACAGGTATAATGCTAATAATGAGCAAATAGGAACCGGTTCTACTTTGTATTTAGATAAAGTGAAAGTGGGTGATGCCGCTCAGTTTACTGCTAGTTTAGGTGGTAGATATGAATTTGTAGAAAGAGTTAGTATTGATGCGAATTATAGATTTACAGACAATTTGTATGCTGCTATTGATCCAGCTAAATTCTCTACTGAAACACATAAAGGGTCTTTAGAATTGCCATCTTATGGACTGATGGATGCGGGATTCTCTTATAAAATGTTGTTAGGAAAAGACAAAAGCAAATCGCTTAACTTCAGATTCAATATGAACAACGTTTTAAATGAAATTTATATTTCTGAGTCAAGAACTAATATTTTTGCAGATGATGTTGCTTCAGGAGGACAAACGTATGAGCAATTAGGGCAAACCTATAATGGTGTGGCAACTGGTAATCAAGTTTTCTTCGGTTTTGGAAGAACTTGGAACTTCAGTTTGCGTTATAATTTCTAAGGA
>RCUK01001779.1_pt1 | contig 12813 bp, 3 predicted proteins | sample 2166381 | NCBI WGS metagenome assembly RCUK01 (sample SAMN09932809, study PRJNA488358) | compost metagenome | isolation source: compost soil in an enriched community | place: Germany: Experimental Botanical Garden
ACCAGGGCTTGGTCCAGCACCATGAGGCTCGGCAGCAGCGTGCCCGCGGGCAGGATCGCCGCGGCGGCGGGCAGGTCGAAGTTCAGCGTGCGACCGGCCTGGAAGGCGGTGCCGGTGTCCAGCGTGACGAGCCCGCCGTGCGCAATGACGAGATCGCCGCCGAAGGGCAGCCGGCCCTGGGGCAGGACCCAGCCCTTGTCGTCGGGCGTGGCGCCGCGCTGCAAGCGCGAGCCGTCGAAACCGTCGCTGATGCTGCCAAAGATCTCCAGATTACCCGCCGCGCGGATCACCAGCGCACCAGCTTCGCCAGAGCCGTACGCGCCGGTCTTCTGCGTGCGGGGGTTGACGCTCGCGTAGCGGTGACCCGACAGGTCGATGTCGCCGTCGACGTGCAGGTTGCCGTCGGGGTTGATGGCGGTATCGGTGTCGGCCACGATCTGCAGCCCGGGGCGCAGGTGGAAGCGCTCGCCGTGGGCGCGCAGCCCCGCAAGCCGTCCGGTCATCAGCGCACCATTGCCGAGCGCGTCGCGCATGAACGTCTCGCTCTGGCCGTGCAGGCGGTCGAGGTAAGCCTGGTCGATCACCTGGTAGGTGCGGCCGTCGACCGCCGCGTCCTCGCCCTTCTTCGCGCTCTTGTCGGTGGCGAAGGCATAGACCGCGACCGACCTCGCGCCGTCAATGGCAATGGCGCCCGCCGCGTCGATGGCGACGTCGTTGCCGCCGCGCCGCGGGGCGTTCAGGGCCACCGTGCCGAAGTCCCGAGCCGCGCCGTCCACACGCAGGTCCATGCGCGCGCCACCGGCGATGGAGAGCGTGCCGCTGCCCGCATCGATCTCGATGGTGGCGCGGTTAGGCGCGTCGATGGCTTGGCCGTGGCTGTCGCGTCGCAGCACGCGCGCGCTCGCGTCGAGCACCGCGCTGCCTGCAAGCGACACACCGTCGCGCGCGGCCAGGCGGATGTAGCCGACCTGCTCGCCGCTGGCATCGACGCGGCCATTGACCTGCAGGTAGCCGCCGTCCACCGAGACGTTGATCTCGCGCGCCTTGAGTTCGTCGCCGAGCACCAGGTCGCCGCGCTTGAGCTGGAAGCTGCGCGTGCCGAAGGCCCCGCCCTCGGTCAGCCGCGCGTTCAGGCCGGCGAAGTCGGCGATGACCTGCGCGCGCACGTCGATGTCGCCCGCGGCATAGGGAACCAACGTTCCGCCCGCGTCATGGTGGCCACTGCTGCTGGCCGCGATGCGCCCGCGCAGGTCCACCATGCCTGCGCCGGCATCCAGCGCCAGGGCATCGAGCCGGCCGGCGCGGTTGTTCTCGGCCGACAGGTCGATGCGCGACCCGGCGGCCTGAAGGATGTTACCGGCGCGGCTTTCCAGCACGAGGTCGCCGCCCCAGCTGTACTTGCTCACATCGAAGAAATCGACCTTGCGCCCCGCGAGATCGAGCTGCGCACGATCGCCGAGCACGAGCTCGTTCTGCGCCACCAGGCTCAGCTTTCCGCTGGGCAGCACCACCGCCGTGTCCAAACGCAGGTCGGCACCCGCGTCGAGCCGCAGCTCGGCGCCGAGCGCATCGGGCGCCACCGCAGCGCCTTGCGCGACCAGTGCGCCTTCGGGCGCGGAGACGACGATGCAACCGCCCGCGCGGATGCTGTTGACCGACCCGGCGCGACCGGTCCATTGCGGGGTCGTGATGACCAGGTCGCCCCCGCTGTAGTCGAACGCCTTGGCGGCGTCGTTCCATTCGCCCTGCGCCCGATGCACGGAGAGGCTGCCCCGGTGGTTGGCGCTGATGCGCTCGCTGGCGTTGAGCTCCACCGCGGCGAAGCCCAGTGTCATGCGGTCATGCGAGGCCACGCTGGCGGGCTGGGTCTGGGCTGCGTAGCCGAACACGATCTCGCGGGCATCGACCACCAGGCGTCCGCTGCCGGTGCCCGCGCCACCGCGCACGACCGCGCCGGCCGGCAGGGCCGAGCCGTTCCAGACCAGCGCGTCGGTTTCGATGCGTGCCACGTCGTCGGCGCCACCGTAGCCATGGATGGCCGGCGTGGTCAGCACGAGCTGCGCGAGCGAGGACTTTCCGGTGGCCGCATCGAGCGTTGACAACCGGGCCGACTCGTAGAAGTTGATCGAATCGCGCGCGGTGAGCACGAGGTTCTCCAGCGCCGGCGCGCCGGTGCTGGTGTCACCGCGCAGCAGGCGGTCGAGCACCTGCTGGTTCAGTGTCATGCCCGAAGGCAGCAGGCCACCGGCGCTGGCGCGTGCCAGGGCGTCGGAGCTGCCCACGTTGATGCCGCCCACGGCCAGCACCAGGTTGCGCGCGCCATAGCGCACGGTGTCGCCGAGCTCGAAGGCCCTGTCGGTCGCGGCAGTGATGGTGCCCTCGGCATAGAGCGTGGTGTGGCCGCTGCAGCGGGCGCTGTCGGCGCAATGGCCGATACGGATGCTACCCGGACCGTAGCGCTCATCCTGGGAGCGCCCCGGCGCGAGCATGTCAAGCCAGCCGTTAGAGACGGCGAGCACGGACACCTCGCCCGGCGCGACCACGTAGCCCGCCGTTGAATCCCAGGCGGCCATTCCGCGGCCGAGCGTGTGGATGCCCGCGCCCTGCTCGACCGTGATCCCCCCGGCCCGCGTGCCCGAGATCAGGAACACCTGCGACGCCGAGAGCATGGCGCCCTCGCGCAGCACGACGCTGCTGGCAGCCTGGTTCGGCCTGCCCAGGCCGATCTCGTAGGCCTTCTGCGTGTTGCGTTCCAACTCGAATTGCGAGATGGGCGCGCCACCGATGGCCATGGTGCTCGCGCCGATGGCATTGAGGGTGTCCGCATGCAGCGAGACACCGTCGAAACCCGTCGTTGCGGCCCGGCCCGGCGACAGGATCTCGATAGGCAGGCCCGGGGCATTCACCACCAGTTCACTGCCGAAGCCGCCTGCCGCAGGCGCGCCCTTCACGACGCCTTCAGCGAAACGCACGCCGCGGCCTTCCAGCACTTTGTCGCCGATGCCGAGCGTGAGCCGGCCGGCATCCCGTTCCAGGCGCGGGCGCGGCACGCCGTCGCGCGCCGCCCAGTCCAAGCCGAACTGCGCATAGCTGGTTTCGTTGTACTGCGAGTAGGTGCGCAGCACGTCCGCCGGCGTCAGGATGGCCTGCGAGCTCAACGCATCCCGGATGCCGGTGTTGGCCACGCCCACTGTCGCCGAGGTGCTGTAGGAGCCGTTGCGCATCGGCAGGGTCGTGCCGAAGGCGGCCTGGCTACCGGCCAAGCCGTTGAGCTCAACGCGAAAGGCCCCGGGCAGCAACGCGTAAGTCGACGGCAGCAGCGTGTACGTGCCTGGCGGCAGGCCGGGCACGCCCGCGCCGATGGTGATCTGGCGCCCGACCGCCGGGTCACCCGCGCCCTTCTCCGCCGCGATGGGGGCCGCGCCCGGCTGCATGCCAGGCACGATGGCGTAGACCGGGTTGGTGGCCAGCCCCGGCAGCACGAAGGCGGCGCGGCCGGTGCCGTTTTGCACCAGCGGATTCAGGCGCGCGTCGGTGGAACCGCCGCGGCCCGAGAGAAACGCCGCGCCGGTCAGCGCGCCGCCACCCGAAAGGTCAACGACCGCGCCCGCATGAGCATCGATGCGCTCGGCCTGCAGCGTCACGCCGCCCAGCACAAAGCCGTCGCCGCCGATGCCCTTGTAGAGAGCGTCCACGCCGTCGTAAACGTAGGTCAGGCCGTCCTTGGTGCCGCCATAGGGCATGGTCAGCCCGGCACCGCTGGTCGACGTGATGCTGCCCTCGCTCAACACCACCGAGGTCGGTACGTCGGCACCAGAAGCAACGCGGCCCAGGATGAGGCGGCCCAGCGGCGCGCGCAGCACACCGCCCTGGTCGATGTTGGCCGACATCAACTGCAGGCTGCCGAAGGCGGAGAACGGCACGCGCGGGTCGGTGTCGCCGATGCGCTCCACGCGCAGGCTGCGTGCCGGGTCGTACAGCTGCTCGTAAAAACCGCCCTCGTTCCGTTCCCCCCGCCGGCCGGCGCGGATCTCAGCCAGCGCACCAGTGGCCGGGTAGATCTGGCTGGCCGCCAGCACGAGGTCGCCTGCGGTTTCGAGCGAGGTGCGATCGCGCACGGCCGGCTTGAGCAGGCGCATGTCGCCCTGGCTGCGCAGCTCGATGTGCTCGAAGCCGAAGCGGTTCACCTCGATCCCGCCCTCGGGCGACGCCAGGGGACCTGCAGTGCCAAAGGCCACGGTCTCGATCACGTCGAGCAGCGAGGACTCCACGCGCAGTCGAGAATCCGTCAGCAGTTCGGGCACGCGGGCATTGAACGGAACCGGCATGGTGTGGCGGTCTCGGCCCAGGCCGGTGCTGCCCGCCAGGCGCACGTGCGGCGCGGACAGCGAAACCCGCGCGCCCTGCGCCGTGCCGTCCGCTAGGCTGAAACTCGTGCCGGTCAGGCGCAGGCTCTGGCCCAGCTTCAGGTCCACACCGTTCTCGAAACCCAGCACGCCGTGGACCAGCAATGACAGGTTGTCGAATCCGCCCGCCGCAACGCGGTCCGTGCCCAGGCGCGCGCTGCCGTAGGCGAGCGCGGTATCGGCCTGACCCGGCCGCAGGCCGGCGGACAGCGCGCTCACCCCTTGCCACGGCGCCAGGGTGAGCTCTCGCAGCGAACGCACGCGTGCGTCGGGATTCCTCGCATCGGGGTAGTTGGGAGCCTCCATCGCCAGCGCCAGCGTCCCGCCCGCAGCGCCTTCACCGCCTGCGGCAGCGCGCAGCGTGCCGTCGAGAAACAGACCGTTGTAGGTGCTCAAGGCGATCAGCCCGCCATCCGATGCCACCAGCGTCGCGCCGCCATGCGGCAGGTCCAGCGTCGCGCTCGCCCCCGAGGCGTCGAGCCGCGCGCCGGGACGCACGACGATGAAGTTGTCCACGCCCGCGGTGCTGGTAGCGTTAGCGTTGTAGCGCCCGCCGATCTGGATGCTGCCGCCGTCCGCCACGATGCCGTAGCGCCGCCCCTTCGTGTCGACGGCCGTGCGGGCCTGTGCGGACACATCGAGCACGGCGGTCTCGCCGATCCACACCGAACGGTCGTGGCCCTGGGCAGAGGGGCCCTCGTTGCCGTAGCCGAAGTTCATGAGATCGATGCGCCCGCCCGCGGCGCGCAGCATGCCATCGATCGTGACCTGCCCATTCGTCGTGAGGCCGATGGTGCGGCCCGTGTCCACATGCACCCGAGCATCGCGTCCCACGGACAATGACCCCAGCGAGCCAGGACCGTCGCCGGAAGTCAGCAGCAGGTCGGCACCCTGGCGCTGCGTGAGCTGGCCCTTGGTCGGGTTCTCGGCGAACTCGGGTGGCAGCCATGCAGCGAGCGCACGCGAAGGATCAGCCCCCGAAGGCAGCAAGCGCGCCGCCGCCATGTCCGCACGCAACACCAGCATCGCGACGCGCAGGTCGGCACCCGGCGCCACGGCCAGGCTCTGGTGGCCCGTCAGTTCATAGCGCGAGAAACCTTGGTTGAACAGATCGCTGTCAAGCCGCAGTGCGCGGCCCACGGCAACATCCTGTGCCAGCCGCTCGCCGGCCTGTATGCGCGTGCCGGCGGCAAATTCGACGTCGCGCGGCGCCGGGCTACCCGCCTTAATCACGGCGGGGGACGGCTGGATGCCGATCCCCTGCGGGAACACGTCGGCCGGCACCGTGTACCCGACCGGAAACCCGAGCGGTCCGCCAAACATCCCGCGAATGCGGGTGATGACCGTTCCAGCTGGCAGTGTCGGCAGCGGGCCCCACTGCTGTACCTGGTAGCTCTGCCCTGCGGAGGTCAGAATCTCGTAGTTGGAGGTCGGACTTCCGGGCCTGGGTGGCGTCCACGCGGCGGCAAGCGTCAGGTACGTCGAAGGCTGCGCAATGTCGACCCTCGGCTGCTCGCCGATCACCTCGCCAGGCCGGGCCAGAGCGCGCACATAGCGATAGTCGGCCGGCAGAATGGCGCCGGCCTTCACCGTGAAGGACTCTTCAGCGATCAGGTCGAGCGGCGACGCCTCGCCCGCCGCAAGCCGACCATCGCTGCCCGTCACGCCGCCGCCGATGACCACCGCACCGCCCGACTGCAGGCGCAGCGTGCCGCCGCCCTTCATGCCGTGGCTGCGCACCGTGCCGTCCAGGATGAGCCGTCCCAGCCCACCGCCCGACTCGGGCAGGTAGGCGTTGGCCGCCAGTGCGATGTCACCGCCGCGTCCGCCCTGGACGCTGTTGTCGGCCCGATAGACCGCACCACCAGATGCATCGAGCACCGCGCCGCGCGAGATCACCACGTCGCCGCTGCCCTGAATGTGGATACTGCCGCCCTGGCCGAAGGGCAGGCCCGCCATGTCCGCCGGGTCGACCGCGAGGTTGGTCCACAAGCCGCGCGCGTCCAGCATCACGCCCTCGCCGACCGTGGTGACGGCCGGCAACTTGGACGAAAGCGGCGCGGCCAGGCTGTCGATCCAACCGAGGTTGGAGGTCCATCTCTGGAACACGTTGCCCAGCGCAATGCGGCCGCCGCGCGCCTGCAGCCCCGCATCGACCTGCACCTGTGTCGCATGCAGCGCGATGTCGCCGCCTGGCGCTACCTGCACGGCCTCGCGCACCGCGAGGCGCTCCTTCGCGTGCAGGCGCAGCGCGCCGAGCTTCAGGCCATTGAGCCAGCCGGCGTCCAGGTGGATGTCTTCGTCCCCGGCCGGGCCGCCCACGGCGATGCGCTGCGCCACCGCGTCTTCCGAGTAGCGCAGGCCTTCGGCCCCCTTGTCGTATGCCGGCGTGGACCGGCCGACGATGAGCTGCGCGCCGTTCGCCACGGCTGTCTGCGCCTGCCGATAGCCATCGAAGTCCCTGTCGCGTGCCTGCGTCTGGCCCAGGCCCTGGAAGGTGGCGTTCTCGATGCCGCCCTCGAGTACCGCCTTCTGCGTGGCGACGATCAGCCGCCCTGCGTCGCGCCCCACCGTGTAGCCGTTCTCCAGCCGCTGCGGCGCGGCGATCAGCGGGTTGTAGAAGGCGTCGGTCACCCCCCAGCGCTTGTGCTCCGATTCGAAGCCCTTGTACAGGCCCGTGTAGCGCAGATCGCCCGGCGCCCTCGACGCTTCGTAGAGCCGGCCATCGGAGCCCTTGAGCCAAGTCTGGCGAATCTTGCCGGTCTGCACGTCCAGCGTGCCGCCTGACAGGTTGATGTTCGACCCCGTCTGCGTCAGCAGTTCGCCGCCGCCGAACTGCACGGTTCCGCCTTGCGCCGACCATTCGCCGATGCCGTGGCCGGCGATGCCCAGGTAGCCGCCGACTTCGAGCAGCCCGCCCGCCGTGTACCAGCGGTCGGTCTCGTAGCCGTTCGTGCCCGCGGGAACGCGCACCAGCGTGCGCCGGTCGAGCCAGATCGCGGTGTTGGCCAGGTGCCGGCCGTCACGGTTGACCGGCGCGTCGCGCTGCTCGTTGCCTTGCACATTGATCTGCACGTTGTTGGCTTCCATCGCCACGCGCACGCCCACGGCGCCCGAAACGTCGATGCGCGCACCGTCGGACAGCCGCGTGCGCACGCCCGCGTCGACCAGCACCTGGCCACTGGTTGCCAGCGTGAGCGAATCGCCTTCGAACCCGACTTCGCCACCGCTCGCGATGCGCACGAGCGACTGATCGCGGCGATGCACGACGTCGTCGCCCACCTTGTCCGATTCCTGGATCATGGCGTTGCGCTGCACGTCGAGCGCGGTGGTCATCGTCTCATCGAGCAGGATGGCCGTGACGCTGCCCGCACCGAGCGTCACGCGGCCCGTGGCGTCGTCCTTGGCGTTGAGCAGGTGGACGGTGCCGCGCGTGTGGACCGAGGAGGTCGCCACCGCCACGCCCTGTTGTCGGACGTCGTGACCGGCAAGGGTGACGTCGCCCGTGCTGGCCTGCAGCAGGCCGGTGTTGCGCACTAGTCCCGCATCACTGCCTTCCGAGCGCAGCGGGGTCACCGTGTTGCCGCGCGTGGTGGAGGCCTGGTTCTCGTCCGTGCCCAATCCCCTGCGCACGACAAAGGCATCGCCCGCCGCGAGCGTGACCTGCCCGCCCGCCGCCACGACCCGTCCATGGTTGTGCATCTCGCGACCGGCCAGCAGCACGTAGCCACCGCCTTCGGTCACCGACACCGGCTTGTGGGTTTCGATCTTCGCGCCGGCCTCGACGATCACGTCGCCCGTGGTCCGACCGTGTCTGAAGCCGCCGGCGGCGGTCTCGAGGTCGTTCGCGAAGGTCGGGATGTGCTTGGCGCCCTGGGCGTCGCTATAGAGCCCCTTGCCAAACTGGCTGTCGCTCATGCCGACCGCAGCCGCCACGAGGTTGCGCGTGTTGACCTGGCTGGTGCCGCCAAAGACGATGCCGTTGCGGTTAACCACCAGCACCGTGCCGTCGCCCTTGATCTGACCGAGGATCCGGCTGGGCCGCGCGGCCGGGTCGTTCACCCGGTTCAGGATGGCCCAACTCGCGTCCTGCTTGAAATCGACGGTCGTGTGCCTGCCGACGTTGAAGGTCTCCCAGTTGAGGACGGCCTTGTCGCCGGTCTGCCGGATCTCCACATTCGTGCGGCCATCGGCCACGGTCTGCGTGGGCGCGTTGGCCCGCAGCCATCCTGCAGTGAGCGTGTTCGTGTCGACCTTCAGGCCACCGTCGGCCAGGCCTTCCGGCACGTCGGAGGGTGCGCTGGCGGCGGCCCTGCGCGCGGCTTCCTGCGCCGCCTGCTGCGCGGCGATGCCGCGCGCCGCGAGGTTCAGATTGCCGAGCGAGCGCTTAAGCTGCTCGTTGGCCTTCTGCTGCTGCACAAGCGGGCTGGTCAGCGAAGAAGCCGGCATGCCATTGGGCAGCCGACCGGTCTGCGAGGCCATGTTCTGCATGGCTCCCTTGTCGGCGAACCACGCCGGGCTGAATGCACGCTGCGCCTGCGCATTGCTAATCACGCTGCCGGCCGCCAACATCAACGCAATGGCCCGCGCCATCGGAGCCATCCGCAAGACCTGAACGTCCCCGCGTCTCGTGTGTCGATCCTTGCCGTGGTGCCCGCGTGTGTTCATCTTGAGTTTCCGCCCGATAGGTGAGTCGATGCCGTTCGGCTCCCCGGCGCATGCCGGGCAACCACATTCATGGAGGTTCTTTCCATCGCGCAGAACTTCGCTCGCGACGCAAATGACCCCGATGTATGGGTGACGAGTGGCCCCGCACAAATACCGCAAACTTTTTGATTGCCTTTGCGTGCAGGGAAGAAAACACCACGCGCCGCATCGAGCGCGCACGGCCACACGGACGGCGTGCATGACACGCTCCGTGCCCCCACGTTGCGAAGCAACCCGAAGAGCGCCTCAGCTCAGGACCAGCAGACCGCCCGGCAGCGACCGGGCATGCAGGTCAAAGGCTTCCTGCAGCTGCCACAGCGCCAGGTCCAGCGACGCAATGGCAAAGCGGCCGCTGACCGGCTTGTTGCGCACGGTATCGTTGACCAGCATCACGCGGCCGGGCCGGTAGCGATTGATCTCCTCGATTGCATCGGTCAGACGCGTCTGATTGAAGACCAACACGCCCAGACGCCAGGCCGGCACGGCTTGTGGTTCGACGCGGGAGATACCGCTCACCGACGTGGCGTGATAGATCGTCTGCTGACGGGCCTGCAACTGCCGAACACCCGCCGGATGCTCCACCCGCACCGTGCCTTCCACACAGGTGACACAGACCTTGCCCTCCAGATGGCGTACCTCGAACTGCCCGGATTCAGCCAAGCTGCGCCCCACACCGGCCACGACGACAAAGCTGCGCCCTCCCCCTGCGAGGTCGATGGCCGCTTCACCGTGGACCAGAACCAAGCCCACGGTCCTGTCGCCATCCGTCTGCCGGCGAACGCTGGTCCGGGTGTTCAGCGTCACCTCGACGCCGTCGGACAACGCCAACGAGCGCTGCTCGCCGGTGGCGGTGCGGTCATCGACGTCCCATTCATCGGGCGCCGGCCACAACCCCAGGGGCGGATAAACGACGGCCATGCCGGCAATCGCCGCCACGCTTGCGGCGGCGCCGAGGAAGGCTCTGCGGCCGCTCGACGACGTGCGCGACCGGGGCATCTCCAGCGCTGCAGCCTCCGGCCTGAGGCGCAGCAGCTCACGAGCAGAGGGCTCGATGGCATCCCATCGGCGCTTGACCTCGCCATAGGCCGCCCGATGCGAAGGACTTGACCGGACCCAGCGCTGGAACCTCTGCGCATCCACTTCACGCGCGTCGCCGGACGTGAGCAGGCGCAGCCAGTTCCACGCCTGGGCTTCCAGATCGGGGCTCGGGGTCGCAGGGCGCGTCGAGGGCACGGGTATCTTCATCGTGTCATGTCCAGCCGCCAGACTCGCCCACACAGTGGATGGCCGGCCGCCAGCCGCGTGCGTGCACGTGCGGTTCTTCCATACTGAATGACGAATGGCGGCACAGGAACCCGCATCATTTTTTCTCCGTGGCCAGATAAGCGTCCAGGCGTTCATGGACGCGCTTCAATTCGTACTCGACCGTTCGCAGCGAAACGCCAAGGCGCCGGGCGGCTTCTTTCTGCGTCACACCTTCCGCATGCACCAGCAACGCGACCGCCCGGCGGCGTGCCGGCATCCGATCCAGGAGCCCGAACAGGGCGTCCAGGTCTGAGCGGATCTCGGCGGCCTGCGATGGATCAGGGGCCGGATCCACCAGCTCTTCCAGCAGTTCATCGATATCGTCGCCCGAGAGCAACCGGCTGTGCCGCCGCTGGACGTCCACGGCGATGTTGATCGCCATCCGGGACAGGTAAGCGCCGGGGTTCTGGATCGGGCCGAGATCTTCGCCGCCCTTCAACCGCAACCAGGTGTCGTGCAGCGCATCGCCAGCGTCCTCGGCATTGCCGAGCTTGCGGATCAGGCGCTGCTTGAGGGCGGCGTAGTGCTTGCCCAGATAGTTGAGCAGGACGAGTTGCGTGTCTTCAGACATGACCGGCTCGTTCTCTATCCCAGGTCGCACTGCGGGCCGGCGCTAGGAACAGCGGGCGCGATCCTCATGGTCAGTGCCCGCCGCACGATCGCAGCGGGAGGGCGGCGATCGATGTGCACGCCCCTCAGCGTGTCCAGCAACGCCGCATCCCGGCCGCCTTCCCCGCTGGTCCCTATAAGGCGGACATCGCCGATGCGGCCGTCCGCACCCAGATGAAAGCGGAGCAAGGCGCTGTAGTCGCCCGGCCGGGTCCGTCCATTCGCACACAGAGCCTTCCATACGCGCGCCTGCAGCAGTCCGGCGTAGCCCTCCTCGCTGAAGAGCGCCTGCAGGCCGTCGCGGGGAGTGGACGCCGCACCGGCGACTTCCTTCAGGACAAAGGTGTGGCCCAGGCCGGAACTGCGTTTTTCAGCGACAAGTCCTGTGCCCTGAAGCATCATCTGCAACGCCGCTTCGGCCGAGAAGCGTCCCCGTACCGCTGTAGAAGTGCGGAGACCGATGATGTCGCTGGGAAACAGCGCTGGTTGCCCGGAGATTTCCGCGTACCGGTTCAACGCGGCATTCAGCGGTTGGACCGGAATGTCGAAATCCAGCAGCGGCGACGCAGCGACCGCCCGAGGAGCGTCCTCGGCCGCCAATGCCGACCCCACCAGTTCGCCCAACAACATGCAAAGCACCACGGCGTGGTGCCTCAACCTGGCAGCGTACTGGCGCACCCTGTGCGATCCCGGAATTCCGCATTGCCGAGAACGTCGTCATGACCGCAGCAGCAAGGCAAGGACCATGACAGAAGTACGGATCGAGTCAGCAAGACACATGCACCGGTTGGAAACGCCCATAGTGGCACCGACGTGTGACGACTTCGTTGCAAGGACAGGACTCGGCGCCTGCCCTTGCGGAAGGCAAGCAGACTCCGGATTCAACGTGGCTCCGGCGCCCCAGTCTGCCGATGGCGCCGCCTATTGGACCCGGCTGCTCGAGCCCATCGTGGCGGCGCACTACACGCTGCGCACCAGGCGCCAGGTGCGACGCACCGGCACCTTGATGCGCCACCCAAAGCACCCTTGTCGGTTGCTTTGACATTGCGGCATTCGGCAGCAGTGAGGGGCATTCGACGGTATCTCGTTGGTGATCTGCGATGAGTACCGTCAAAAGTACCGACAAAGATGTTGGCAATCAACGGCACGAGGACGGCAACCCTGGACAGTCAAGCCAAGAAAAAACCCCTAAGTCTTTGATTAACCTAGGGGTTGGAGCTGTCCCTGGACTTCCCTGGACAGAATGATGGTGCCGCTTGTCGGAATCGAACTGACGACCTTCCGCTTACAAGGCGGGTGCTCTACCAATTGAGCTAAAGCGGCTGAAAGAAAGCAGTGCTGGCGACGATTCTAAGCGGCCGGCTTTGGGGCCGACCGCGTCGTCACTTGACGCGCTTGAGCGACGGCCGGGTGCCGCCACCGGCCGGCGGGCGCGGCGGCTCGTCGGTCGGGTCGGAAGGCGCCGAGCCGGCGTCGACCGTCTCGTCGCCCTCCTCGCCCGTCACCAGGTGGAACACTTTGCTGGCGTCGCCTTCAGTGCCGCGCGAGGCATCGCGCAGCGGCATACGAGGCGCGCTGTTCGGCGAAGCAGCGGCCGAGGCAGCGTCATCGCCATCGTCGGACGTGCTGGTGGCCGGCACAGGTGCCGGGAACGCCATGCCTTGGCCGTTCTCACGAGCGTAGATCGCGATCACGCGGCCGACCGGCACGCTGATCTCGCGCGCCGTGCCGGCGAAGCGGGCCTTGAACTCGATGAAGTCGTTGCCCAGCTTCAGCGAGCTGGTCG
>RCUK01001780.1_pt1 | contig 12809 bp, 7 predicted proteins | sample 2166381 | NCBI WGS metagenome assembly RCUK01 (sample SAMN09932809, study PRJNA488358) | compost metagenome | isolation source: compost soil in an enriched community | place: Germany: Experimental Botanical Garden
AAAAAACAATATATAAGTATTCTAATTCATTACCTGAGTGTATTGAATTTGGTATGATTTGTTTAAAAAAAAACACATCGCTAATTTTTATTTTTTGCGTATTGTTATTTTCTTTTTCGGGATTATTTATTAAAAAATATGAATCTATAATCTCAAAAATATTTTTTTCTTCATTAATAATTAAATTTAATTTTAAGAAGCGAAAACTTGTTTTCTTAAAATTAAAAACCTTGATTAATTCAACTAAAGTTGTACTGTAAATTTCATTTGAAGAGAATAGATTTAAGCCTAAATTAAAATAATTGAAAGTATTTTTGTTTTTATTTTTTTTGTTTTCATTAAGACTATAAAGTACTTGATCTAAAAAAAAGAAATCATTTTCCATATTTTCTATCTTCTTTATTGAATGTTTCATAAACTTTCATAAAATCTTCAATTTTTGTATCTATAAAAAGTTTGTTGATAAATCTCAACTCTGCATAGCCTATATGAAAAGGTAAAAAATTAGATGTTCGATTAACTTTTCCAGTTCTTATTAATAAATCGACCGGTTCTCTTACTTTTAATAAATCGAAAAAATTTATGTTTTTCTTATTTGAAATTTTTTCCGAAGCAGAAATAATTTCCTCTATAGGATCGTAATTTATTAATGCATACATTTTCCTTTCAGAATTATTTTTTGTTAATTGTTCTAATCTCAAAATAGAATCTTTAAATCTTTCATTTGTAATTACTTCAATATTACCAACGGCTATAAACTGAGATTTCCATCTTTGACAAATCTCTGGAAGAAATTTATCAAAATATAAAGTTTCAGCGTGAATTATTGAATCAACTTCGCTTTGATCCCTTTGCATATTATCTGAACTTAAACTATAGATTGACAATATTTTTACATCATTACTAAAAAAATATGAAATAATGTTATCAATATTTTCTAATGAAGTTAGATAGCTATCTACTAACGAAATATTATTTTCTTTAGACCATCTTCTCATGCCATCTGGGATAATACCGACATGAAGTTTTTTAGCGTGCGTCATTTATAAACTTTTATTAATTAATTTATTAATTCTGTGCGTGGTATTAATTCTTCAGTTAAGTTCTAGACAAATCCTATTTATATTGTATTATCCTATTTTTCTGATGATCAGAAAAGATATTTAATTACTCATTATTAGAATTATTATTTAAATAACATATCAGTATTAGAGGAGTATTTTTATGGTTCTATTCTAATAGATTCAACAGGGTTTAATTTTGAAGCTTTGTAAGCAGGTAAAATTCCAAAGATCAATCCGATTATTGTAGATAAAGAAATTCCTAAAAAAGTATTTTTAAATGTCAAAATAAATTCTAATCCCAAAATATTTATTATTAATGAAGTTATCCAAACCAGAAAGATTCCAATTACACCTCCAGAAACTGATAGAATTATAGCTTCAAATAAAAATTGAAATAGGATAAATCTATTTTTTGCTCCTAATGCTTTCTGTATACCTATAATACTAGTGCGCATTTTGACAGATACAATCATAATATTTGCAATTCCAAAACCACCTACAAGTAGTGAAAATCCGCTAATGATCCAGCCAACTAATTTTAGAAATCCAACAGTTTGATCAACGATATCAGTAACTCCTTTAAATAAATTAATAAAAAAATTATTTTCTTGTCCTGATTTAATTCCTCTATGATTTCTTATTTTATATGTAATTTGAGCTTTTAAGCTTTCTATATCGATGTCATGATTAGGTTTGATTACTACAATAGGAGAGAATAATTTTGTATTATCACCAAATAAATTTCTAATCTTATTAACAGTAGGATAAATTGTAGTATCGGGATTTGAGCCAATATTTATTAAACGATCTCCAATTTTTTCAAGAACACCAATTACCCTAAAGCGTTGTCCATAAAATCTAATGTATTTATTTATTGGCGAAGTACCTTCAAATAAAGAATTTGCAATGTTAGATCCAATTACTACTGTGTTATATCCTAAGTTTGATTCTTTTTCATTAAAAAATCGTCCCTCTTTAAAATCAAATTTCTCAACGTTGTACATTTCATATGTACAAGGAATTATAGTTACTGCACTTATTGATTTAAAATTATATGTAATGGTTTCTTTTCCGGCATAATATTGAAAACAAATTGTTTCAATATCAGTTAAATTCTCTTTAAGGAATTTATATTCTTCATATGTAACATTGGGAAACTGTTCGATTTTCCAATTGGGTAAGTTGGATTGTCCAAAACAATATTTAAAAAAAAACATAGTTCGATTGTCCAAGCTACCAATATCTTTATTTATTTTTTTGCTTAAGGAATCTACAACTGTTAATATTGCTACAATAAGGAATATGCCAACTGAAACACCTAATAATGATAGGAAGGTTTTTGTTTTATTACTATATAAAGATTTTAGAGCAAAACAAAAACTCTCCTTTAAAAGCTGTACAGATTTTAACATTTATTTTCAAATATTAATTAAACAGGTTAATTCTTGTTAAGAAATTTTGTTTAATTAAAATTGAAACTTATTTGTCTTTGTGGCTGTCTTAAAAAGTTTTTTTTATAAGACAATAGGACAAACTCGTAACATTACTCGATTTGTCTTTAAATCGAACAATTCATCTACTAAAAGAAATTCTGCAAATATTAGAGTAAAAACATATTAAACGAAAAAAGACCATCACAATGAAGGTCTTTTTTATGTTTTCGATCTTTATCAAAGTTTATTTTTAAGCAAACTCATATCCTGCATAAACCTGTTCGATTTCTTTCATAACTGCAAATAAATCTTCAGGTGCATCAGTTGTAACTAATTTTTGTTTGTATTCTTTAAACGAATGAATTCCTTTGAAATAATTAGTGTAATGGCGTCGCATTTCAACGATTCCCAATCTTTCACCTTTCCATTCCATTGACCACATTAAATGATTTCTGGCGGCTTCTACACGATCGACAACGGTTGGAGCAGGTAAGTGTTCTCCCGTTTTAAAGAAATGTTTGATTTCGTTAAAAATCCATGGGTAACCAATTGCAGCACGACCAATCATAATACCGTCGATTCCGTATTCATTTTTATATTTTAATGCTTTTTCAGGACTATCGATATCTCCATTTCCAAAAATGGGCATTGTAATTCTCGGGTTGTTTTTTACACGTGCAATATGCGACCAATCGGCGTGGCCTTTGTACATTTGTGCACGGGTTCTGGCGTGAATGGTCAAAGCCTGAACACCAATATCCTGAAGTCTTTCGGCAACTTCATCAATATTAATAGAGCTTTCGTCCCAGCCTAAACGCGTTTTTACAGTTACAGGTAAATCGGTACTTCTGATAACAGCTTTCGTTAAACGAACCATCAAATCAACATCTTTTAAAACGCCGGCTCCTGCACCTTTACAAACTACTTTTTTTACCGGACAACCAAAATTGATATCCACTAAATCTGGTTTTACAGTAGAAACAATTTTAGACGAAAGTGCCATTGCTTCTTCATCTCCGCCAAAAATCTGAATTCCCACCGGACGTTCGTAATCAAAAATATCCAGCTTCATTCGACTTTTGATAGCATCACGAATCAACCCTTCCGAAGAAATAAATTCAGAATACATTAAGTCAGCGCCGTGTGTTTTGCATAATCTGCGAAACGGCGGATCGCTCACGTCTTCCATCGGTGCGAGTAATAAAGGAAATTCGGGTAATTCTATGTTGCCAATCTTGACCATCTTCAATATTTTGTGCAAAATTACAACTTTTTAATCGAATTTGTGCAATTCGAGGTACAAAGGGGCAGAGCGACAATCCCGAAGTTTCGGGATAAAGGTTTTTTTATAATGGTGATTATCAATATCTCTGGTAAAAATATCTTTTTATTTGGGTTGTGTTTTTAATAGTTTTCCGTTTTTCCAGGTCTCAATTTTAGAGACACTTCCATCTTCATTATAGAAATATTGTTTTTTTACTGGAATATTTTTATCGAATATACCTTCATATTTTATATTTCCATTTTCAAAATACTCTCTGTAAACACCAACTTTCTCATTATTTATGGTATTTTTTTCAATTTTTAAAAATCCATTATAAAAGTATTCCTTATAAGTTTCGATATCTTTTTTATTACTTTCTTCAAGTGTATTTTCACTTTTTAAATCTCCATTATCGTAGAATTGAAATATGTGAACTTTTTTAAAATTTTCATTTTTACCAACTTCATATTTGTAATCTGAAGTTTCAACGACTATTCCATTTTCATTAAATTCCTGGGCATACATTAATTTTCCTTCGTTGTAAAACTCTATTGTTTCCAGTTTTCCATCTTTATTATATGAAAAATTATTGCCTTGCATTATATTACAATGATAATTAGCAGTATAACTTAAAGTTCCGTTCTCATAATAATTTTTCCAAATTCCGTGTTTTTTTCCGACTTGAATGGTGTCTTTTTCTTTACCAACTCCGCAACCTGCAATATAAATTCCTTTACGATTTGTTTTATATTCGCAATCTTTATAAAAGCCTTCTGTTTTTAAATTTCCATTTTGATAGTACTCTTTATATATACTATCTAAAGTGTTTTTGTTTATGAAACTTTCTGTTTTAGTTTTACCATTTTCATACTTAGTGATATATTTTTGTTGTGAATAAATTTTCACAATAAAAATTAAAAGTAAAATTGTCTTTAGTTTTGAAAATGCCATTTTGATTTTGAAATTTCTGGGTTAACAATAAAACTTAAAATTAAAAGATTTTTTCTAAAATATGGATTCACAGCTTTCCAGTTTAGGGTCTATGCAGTTCGGTAATCAAAAAACCGAATTGGTTTTCTGCTCATCGGATTAAAAACTAACGGATTTAAAGTTTCTTTTGAAGCGAATTCTATTTTTGGAGTGACTCTTAATTTAGCCCTGAAATGATCTTTGATTTCCTGAAGAAATTCTGGTGTTTGATTTTTTACGGCAATTTTTATCAGAATTTCATCCGTTCCTAAATCGTTGGTGGAAATTTCAATAAGATGATTTTCGATATTGTCAAAACCACTCAAAACATCATTCATCGCTGGCGGATACAGTGTTGTTCCTTTGTATTTAATCATTTGTTTTTTGCGTCCAATTACTGGCCCAACGCGTAAAGTATTTCTTCCACAAGCACAAGGTTCATCATGAAGTTGTACAATATCGCCGGTTTTAAAACGTAATAACGGCATGGCTTCAATTCCTAAAGTGGTAAAAGTCAATTCGCCAACTTCGCCATTTTTTACAGGAATGTTATTTTCATCCAAAACTTCTACAATAATTAATTCCGGATGATGATGTCCGCCAATTCCGTGTTCACATTCGGTAAAAGCGGTACTCATTTCAGTTGAAGCATAAGTCGAAAACAACTTAATATTCCATTTTTCTGCAATTTTTTTAGATAAGGTATTCATCGAAAAATCTTCATTTCTCAAAGATTCTCCAATACAGATGGCTCCTTTTATGCTCGAATTGTTATAATCAATTCCGTGTATTTCTGCATATTCAATCAGTTTCAAAAGAAAAGAAGGAACCGTAATTAAATAGGAAGGTTTGTATTTTAAAATCGAATCCCATTGCAATTCCGGAATTCCTGCACCAACGCGTATGACTCCAACTTTCAGTTTTCTTAAACCTAAAAAGTAAGCCAAACCAGCCATAAATTTTCTGTCGATTGTCGTCATTAATTGAACCACATCGCCTTCTGCAATTCCGGCGCAGGCAAACGAAATAGCTTCATTATAAGCCAATCGATCCAAATCAGAATCAGTTAAACCAAAAGTTACCGGATCACCTAAAGTCCCTGAAGTAGAGGCGTAATCAATAATTTTATGTTGCGGCACGCACAAAAAATCATCATTATATTGCTGTAAATCTTCTTTTGTGGTTACGGGTAAATATTGTAAATCCTCGAGTGTTTTAACCTTCCTAATATCAATATTTCTTCCGGCAAAAAGACGTTTATAAAAAGGAGAATTCTCACTGATATACGTTAAAAGCGCAGCTAATTTTTGTTCCTGAAAAATTTTAATTTGGTCTAAAGAATCTTTTTCTATTGCTGGAATCATGGTCATTTTCTCTTGATTTTTTTTAAATATTTTTCAATTGTTTCTTTTTCAGGAACAGTTGTAATTTCTTTGGTTAATGCTTTCTCAAAGTTAATCTGAGCAAGTTGGAAATATTTTTTTTGATAAAAATACAATCCTGCTTTATAATATACAACCCAGTAATCAGGGTTTAAAGATTGGTAATGCTGAATAAATTCTAAAGGAATCTCCTTTTTATTTTTCAAATATAAATCTATTTTATCGTCTTCGATTCTAAATTTCTGATAGTTTTGAAATGCTTTTGTATCTAAAAATGGATCTTTGGCAATATTCAAATTTTCTTCTTCAAAAGAAACTATAGATTTTGTTTTTCTTTCTTTAAAAACAGAATCTAAATTGTAACACACAAATTCCCCTAATTGATAAGGATTTGCAGAAATCCAAACTAATTTTTCTTTTGGTTCAAAAATAATTCCATGATGCGCCATCAATTGATTCAATGCTTTTTCGTTCCCATAACCCAAAGCAATATTTTGCAAACCGTCTTTATTTCTCAGGATTTCCGAAGCAATTTGAGGACTGATTTTAGGGTTTTTAGCAAAAAGTTCCTGCATTCTGTCAAAACGATATTTAGAATGACTATTAGAAATTTGCGTCTGATTTCGCTCCTCATTTTTTAAAGCATCGCTCTGAAAATGATTAGAACAAATCAATTGATTACTATTTGGAACATCATAAACGCCCATTTTTTTAGGTGAAACCTCGATTAAAACGGCTTTATTATCCTGAGCACTTCCAACCATTATAGACTCAGAAACAAATACTTTTCTCTTTTTAGCAATAGCAATTGCTTCGTCTATGTTTTGCGCATATTGCAAAATTTCACGGGTCAAAATAGAAATAGGTGTTTTGGCACTTAAAGGAATTTTAGATTTTGATGCATTTATCGTAACCGTCAAACCTTCCTTATTCATTCCGGAAACGGCACCAATCATTCCGGGCCAGGTAACCATCATAAACGGGTGACCTTCTTTTGGTTTTATAAACGCGATTATTTTATTTTCTGCGAAAGCATCATTTACATAAAAGTCAAAATTACGGCCAAGAATTAAATTGCCACTTTCAGATTTTTCACCCCAGGCGGCAAAAGAGGAACAACCAACCAAAGCCAAATCTTGTAAGGCGTGGCCAATATCGTGCGCGGCATGCAAATATAAACTACGCTGATATTGTGGTGCTATATCATTAAAATTTCTAGAATTGTATTGAGAAACACCATAGATTTCTGTTTGATATTCGCTTGGAACATTCTGATACAATTTTCGGTTGTACCATTTTAGAAAATTCCGAAGTAGATTTTGCTGGAATGTGGAAGGAACAATATCTTCAATCCTGGAAAAAAATATTTGTTCCTGCTTTTTTAAAAGTGAATCTGATAAAGCGCCATTTGAAAGACCAATTTCGAGAGGATCACCTTCAACATATAATTCCCACAGACCTTGTTTGTTCTTTAAAAGCGAATTTTTACCTGAGAAAAACACAGAATCAGATTGTTTGGTTACAACAGGTTTAGTGGCGTTATAATGCGCAATATCAGGTAAATGTTTTTTTGACTTTGATGTTCCGCAAGCAACAAACATCAATGTAAAACTGATAAAGAAAAGTAATGGAATTCGACTCTTCATACGCTTTTTTTATTCAGATGCCTGATTGATTTTGGTCACTAAATATTCTTTTCCAAGAATTTCAGAACAGGTTACGACAGCTCCAATAGTTACTCCCAAAACACCGTGCATGTTGATGCTTTGTCCGGTAAGATAAAGATTGTCTAATTTAGTTTTTGACGGAATAAGGGTTTTCATCGGATTGCCGGAATCTTTCACATAACCATACATATTGCCATTATGTCCTCCAATATAATCCCGATAAGAAAGTGGTGTCGAAGTATGAATCGACCGAATACAATCTTTTATTCCTGGAAATTTTAGTTCTATTTCATCAAGAAATTTAGATGTTTTTCTGGTTTTAAATTCCTCATAACATTCGCCACGATCATTTTCTTCGACAGTTGTGTTAAAAGTATTCATCCACGGAGCCACATCGTCATACTTCATATACGTGATGAAAGTCATCCCTTCTGCCCATTCTTCTTGTTTTTTTGAAGCATTCATAGAAGCCATAAAAGCTTTTGGCCATGAATTTTCATCATAATCATGAGCATTCCAGACTTCAGAGCTTTTCTTAAAATGATAATGATTATGATTGATATATTTGAAAGTTTCAGGCTTAAAAACAAGGTACAGGCTAAAAGCTGAAATAACACCTTCAAGACTCTGAATTCGGCTAAAAAATGCTTTTCTGAAATGCTCTTCGCCAACTAGTTTCAGTGTAATTTTAGGATCTATATTAGAGATAAAACTAGTAGCGCAAACCTTAGTGCCGTCTTTCATTTCTACAGCCGTTACTTTGTTGTTTTCAACATTAAAACGAGTAACTTCTTTGTATTTATAAAATTCCCCACCGTATTTTTTGAGTTGTTTTAAGAGTTGTTTTGTAATTTGGCTTCCGCCATTGATACAACGCCAGGAACTTTGTATATAGGAGTTTACTGAAAGCGCATGAACATAAAACGGCGATTTATCAATACCGGCATACAGAAAATTGGTGCCAGCCAAAACAGCTTTTAGTTTTTGATTTTGAGTACTATTGTCGATTATTTCTTTTGCGTTTAATTCTAAAATAGCATTGTCGTATTTGCCTTCCCATTTTAAATTGTAAAGTGGAAATGAGTCACAAATCGTTCGTAGTTTAGTGCAGTATTCCTCAAGGTTTTCTTTTTCTTCGGGGAAAAAATGTTCTAATTGTTTTACAAAATTTTCATAACCTTGCGCGTGTGGATATTCATTTTCATCGTCTTCAAAAGAGATCATATCAAAACCATTTTCGTCTAGTTTTTTCAGATTTAATTTGTCAATAATCCCCAAATATTTAAAATATTTATAGAGATTTTGTCCTTCACCTAAACCTCCGATATAATGAATTCCGGTATCAAAAATGGTTTTATCGCGTACAAAAGTTTGTAGATTTCCTCCGTATTGATTGTTTTTTTCGAGCACACAAACGCTATACCCTTCTTTTGCCATAATAATGGCCGAGACCAGACCGCCCAATCCGCTGCCTACAATTACAACATCGTATTGCTCTTTCATTCTAATTTTTCTTTAATACGATTATGGAATCATCTTCTAAAACACATTCAAAACCAAAGTTAATCAAAGTGGTTTTCAAAGTGGAATTATTAATTAAAATAATGCAAGAAGTTACAGCAACGATTTTTTCAATAGCAGTAGTGCAATTTTCATCAGAAATTAAAACGGCATCAAATTGATTTTCTAAAGGCAATTCAAGGTTTTCCAAATAAGAGATTTTTCTCTTTTTGAGAAAATAATTGGTTTTCGCTACTAATAATTTTTCTTCATCAGCAATGTACGAATGTATTTTGCGCTGTGGCTCCTGCAAGGTTAATAAAACATCCAGTTGCCCGTAATCATTTGCCAAATGCAATATTTTGGCTTTCGCCGAAAGATGCCTGTTTAAGCGATAATAGCTTTCTAAATGTGTTTTTAAATTGCTTTTAACACTGTTGATGATTTCAATTTCTTTATAATCATAACTATGAATAAGCATTTTTTTGAAATATTCAGGACCTTCCAGTTCGTGACGAATTTTAGCGAATTCTGCTTTAAAATACGAACTCAATTGTTTGGTTCTTTCCGCGTAATTTTTCCCAAAAGAAACATTATCTGGTGAAATTCTTTCTAAAATAGAAACGGTAAGAGAACTGTCATGAATTACAAAATCACCTTTCGGAATTGCTTCTGAAGCACCGTGAATTAAAACAGGCAGAATATCTATATTGAATTCTTCGGCAAGATAGAAAGCGCCTTTATGAAAACGCTTAATCTGATTGCTTTCAGAGCGGGTTCCTTCAGGAAAAATCATTAACGAATAGCCTTCGTTTACTTTTTGACGCAAATGTTCAACGCCGCCTTCAATTCCTTCTGAAACAGGATAAAAACCAGCTTTTCTTACTGTGCCGCCAAAAATAGGAGAGTTGTATACCCAGTCATTCACTAAAAATATGATTTTCGGACTCAACATTCCCATTGCCAGAATATCGATAAACGAAGAATGATTGGCAATAATAATGGCTGGTTTTTCAAAATTTTCATCAAATTTATTAATGACTTTTTTATGAAGATAGGGACTCGAATATAAAACTGATTTCATGAATTTTGAAATCACATATCGAAATGCTTTCATTTTTGTTTTCTCCTTTATCGGAAGAATCGGCATGATGGTAATGCTGAAAAGTGACATCAATATACCGCCAAGTCCATAATAAGTAAACGAAATGATACCGTGAATAAAGGTGCGCAATACAAAAGCGGGATTTCCTTTTTTCGAACGATTCGATATAAATAGTTTAAAGAGAATCGGGTAGAAGATAAATGTGATAATCAATGCTGCGAAAACTCCAATTAAGGAAACCGATGAAATAGATCTCAAGGCCGGATGTCTGGCAAAAATCATCGCGCCAATTCCTAAAATAGTGGTAATAACAGCCAAAATAATGGATGTTCTGTAAATGGCAATTTCGTTTTTCCCGGTTGAATATTCTTTTTGAAGTGCGCTGGTCATGAAAATACTAAAATCAACTCCGTGTCCAAAAATCAGAGTGCAGACAATCATGCTGAATATATTCATCTGAATGCCAAAGATGCCCATAATTCCTGCCGTGACAATTCCGGTTAATGCGATCGGAATACAGCTCACGATTACCAATTCGATTCTTCTGAAAAAGAAAAACAAAATCAGGATTACAGCAACAAACGAATAATTGACAAGCGAATTAAAATCGGTTTTCAAAGTGCTGAAAAACGTTTCATTCATTTGCTGACGGTCAATTGCAATCAGATTATTTTTGGCTGAAGCCGATTTTACAAAAGCATCCCGCTGTTTCGGGGTTACTTTTACCAAAGTCGAAATCGTATAAAAACCATTTTTTTCGGTTACAAATTCTTTCAGTTGCAACGCCTGAATTTTTAAATATTCCTGAGCGGAAATTGGTTTGAAATTAAAATCCAAATGATTGTAAAAATTCGAATAAGTGGTTGGCTTAAAGCCGAGTTTTGATCCTTCAGAAATTAATTCTGATTTTAAAAACTGTTTTTTATTGGAATCCCAAAACGAATTCCACAGATCAATTTTTTGTTGCTGTTCTTTCTGCGAAAGCATAATGCCGCCAACCGAACTAAAATTTAAAATTTTGTTTTGTTGTTTTTCCTTCGATAAATCAGAAAAAAGCGTGCTGTTATTTTGCAAAACTTCTTCCATGCTTTTTCCATATGAAGCAACATAAATAGTTTTTGAAGTTAAACTCGTGCTTTCTTCCAAATCTTTTTCGGCCGCTTTGATTTCTTTCGGAACAAAATTCAATTGCGACAAATCGTTATTGAAACCGACATTGTTATAAGTAAAAAAACAGACAATCGTAATAAGAACGCAAAAACCAATTAAGATTTTATTGTTATGAAAAGAGAAATGAGCCAGTTTATCAATGACATTTTTCTTGTGTTCAAAATTATTTTCTTTCGGTTTGTATAAATGAGGAACAATCAAAAGTGAGAAAAATGCCGAAGCCATTACAATCACGGCAGCGAAAATTCCCAGATCATTCAACGCATCTGATTTTACAAACAGCAGACATAAAAAAGCAACAGCCGTAGTCGAACTGCTCATAATTACCGGCATCGTAATGTCTTTGTACAATGTTTTTACATCGCTGTTGTGTTTGTAATGCGTCAGAATATGAATGGAATAATCAATTGTAATTCCGAGTAAGATTGAACCAATTCCGAGTGAAATCGCTGAAATCTGTTCTTTCACAAAATATAAAAACGCCACGGCAAACAAAGCACCAAATACAGTTGGCAGAAAAATAATCAGCGGAATTAATACCTTTCTATAAAACAAAATCAAAATCAGCATTAGCGTAATCATCGCGATTGTTGTCGTTAAAACAATATCGCTTTTAATTTGATTGGCATTGGCAACGGCGATTAAAGCCGAACCAAAATAACTGATCGATGTTTTGTTTTTAAATTTTTGATTTAAGTTTTCCTGAATTGATTTGAGTTTAGAAGCAAAAATGGTGTTTTGCTCCGTTTCGCTCGACGGAATATTTGAAGTTATAAAAAGCAATAATTTCTTTTTGTCCTTGGTCATGACAAAACCATTGTCGAGCGTAAAATCGTCGCCAATATTTAATTGCTGTAATTTTTTTAAAGCGATAAACGAAATCCCAAGCGGGTCCTGCAGAATAAAATCTTTTGTAATAAACCCGGATGGCGAAATAATAGATTTGTAATTTCCCTGAACGGTTGCCGCAATACTGTCTTTCTGCAGTTTCTTTTGAATGGTTTCGTAATCTTTATTATCCAGGAAAAGCGGCAGATTGCCGTAAACGAAATCAATAGTTTCCTGAATATTTTCTTCGTCAATTTTTCCCTGAATCTGGGTAACATAAGGTTTGCAGGATTTGGCAACACTATCAGAAAAAGCAGTTGCCATTTCTTTTAAATCTTCGTCCGTTCCGTTTTTTTCGAGTTTGAAAATAACGGTTATTTTATCGGCAAAATTTAATTGTTTTAAAACTTTTGCCGTTACGTCAGAC